>JAEIGA010003281.1_pt1 | contig 25432 bp, 18 predicted proteins | sample 9270691 | NCBI WGS metagenome assembly JAEIGA01 (sample SAMN17057246, study PRJNA624740) | gut metagenome | biome: biome; isolation source: fecal sample | host: Bos grunniens | place: China: Xizang | collected 2019
AGTAAGGTTGATGTGTTGATACTAATTTGAGGGGAATATATACCATTATGAGTTTTTGCTGATATTCTTGCTGTTTCATACATTAATTTATTATTTTTTATATCAATATTATTTTCTAAAACTAAATTCATTAGTGATAGAAAAGAAGATTGTGAAAAGATACTTTTATGAATTAGTAATACAAATATTATAAAAATAAATTCCTTTTTGATTCTCATTTTTTACCCGATAAAGTCGAATTTCTTAAGCATCATTTTAAAAAAAGTTGTCTGAGTTGTTACTATTCTGGCCTCTCCTGTAATACCAGGAAAAAGCTTTATAGTTTTGCCACTTCTGTTTTGTAAAAATGCAGGTTCGACGATGGCTTCCACAATATAGATGTTTTGTCCGTTAATAGTAGAAACATCAGGTGGAATAACATTAATTTTAGTTTTTAATAGACCAAAATTACTTGGTGGAAGTCCTTGACATTTTATCTTAACTGTATCTCCTAGTTTTAGATTGACTATTGAGCATGGTTCTATAAAAATTTCAGCTTTTAAGCAATTATCATTCTGGGGTACAATTCGGACAATTTCCTCTCCCGATAATATATAATCACCAATGTTTAGTTTTCTAACTTCAGTAATGCGACCAGTAATAGGCGCATATATTGTTGAATTTTTTATCTTTCGTTCTAAATCTGCTTTTTTACTTTCAAGCATATCTTTTTTTAGAAGGAGTTGTTTTTGTTGTTCGTATACTTCTAATTGTTGTTTATTTTTCCATGATTTATAATCTAATTCAGCCTGAATTAATTGATTTTCAAGATTTTTGATATTTTGTGGTATTATAAGGCTTGATGGTTTATTCTTTTCGCGTTCTAGCTTGGTATTAATATCTTTAATATTTGTTTCATATTTCTTTTTATCCGTAAGATATAATGAGCTTTTCATATAAATTTTTTGACTATTTGATGATTCTGGGAGCATTAACGTTTCCATTGTTGTAATTAATGTTTTATTTTCTAGTAACTCTTCATTATTTTTATACTCTTCATTAATACAAGCCTCTAATTCTGCCATATATGTGGTTGTATCAAGACTGAATAATAAATCACCATAAGAAACAAAGTCATCATTATCAAAATTTTTTTGTAACATTTCTCCACTTGTTATACACTTGATGGATGAAACCGGTTGTACTGGTCTTAAAACAACAGATGCTCTTACAATTTCATCAATGGGACAGAAACAAGCCCAAAAAACAAAACTCATAATGATTGTAAAAATCGTAATAATACAATGATAAATTGTATTTGTTGGCCTCAGCATAAATATAAATGGCATATTGTTTATTTCATCAAGACTTTTTATATACATTATTGAACCTCTGACCACATTTCTTTATACATACCATTGTTTGCTAATAATTCTTTGTGAGTACCTTTTTCGATTATTCTTCCTTGTTCCATAACAAAAATGGTATCACAGTGCATAACTGTTGTTAGTCTATGTGCTATTAATATTACAGATACACCTTCTGATTTTAGTTTTTTTATAACTTGGTGTATTTGTATTTCACTTAATGTATCTAAATTACTTGTTGCCTCATCAAGAATAATTAAACAAGGGTTTCCTAATAGAGCTCTAGCTAATGCTAATCTTTGTTTTTCCCCTCCACTAAGTCCTACACCATGTTCACCTAAGATAGTATTATATCTGTCTGGTAATCGTTGTATAAACTCATCAGCACCAGCTCTTTTTGCAGCATCAACAATTTCTTCAAAAGACGAGTTTTTATTATGCAATGAAATATTATCACTGACTGTACCACTAAAAAGAAAAATGTCTTGTGGTACATAACCTATTTTTGAACGTAAAAAAGAAATATCATAATCTCTAATATCATAGCTATCTAAAAATATTGTCCCATCATTAATATTATAAAATCTTAAAAGTAATTTTATAAAAGTGGATTTTCCACAGCCACTTGGTCCAACAAAAGCAGTCCAAGTATGAGGGGTTATCTCTAGTGATAATTTATTATATAATGGTTTACGATTCCCATATCCAAATGTGACATTATCATATACAATGTGTCCTTTTATTTCTTTGGATACAAATGTATTCTTAGAATCGTCTTTTTCCTTTGATAAGTCTAAGACTTCTCCAACTCTCTCTGCTGCTATCAATGATTCTTGCAATGATTTTTGAATATTTATAAGCCTAAAAAGTGGTTCTGTGAAATAAGATAACAAAGAATTAAAAGTTATTAATGTTCCAAAACTCATTGTTTCTCCTAAAATATCTGTGCACCCTAACCAAAAAATGAGAATACTACTTATATTGTTTATTAAACTATTTATGAGTCCTTGTTTTATCCCAAATATATTCACTTTCCAACCTGTTTTCATAGCGGAATTTTTCTTTTTTTCATATTCTTCATCAATTATTTCTTCTGCATTAAAAGCTTTAACTGTTGCTATACCATTTAAACTTTCGTACAAATAGGATTGGACATTTGCATTTTTGCTCATTACTTCAGAATAATAATTACGATATATCTTAGCAAATAATAATGATAAAATTGAAACGATTACAACAGTAACAAAGGCAATTCCAAATAATTTTGCATTTATATTTAATAAGAGTGGCCCACTTATAATTATCATTATGGTGTCCATAATTCCACTTATGGCTGTTTCAGAGAGGGTATTTCGTATTTTTTCTAAATCTCCTAATCGTGATAATATTTCTCCCGATTTTCGACTTTCAAAAAAATCTAATGGTAATTTTAAAATATGTGTTAAATACGAAAAATTTAATTGTAATTCAGTTTTAAATGAAAGATGTGCTAATAATGTCGAGCGAAAATAACCAATAAGACATTGTGTTATATTTACAAATAATATACCTAACGATAAGGTATGTAATGAAAATTTTGCACCTGAATAAATGACCTCATCGAAAATATACTTAAAATAAAATGATGTAGCAATTCCAAAAAATAATATAATTATGGAACACAATAACGAAAAAAAAAGTATTTTGCTATGAGGAATGAAAATGTTGATAAATTTGGAAAGAAAATTTGATTGATGATTTTCAAATTTACTATTCTCCATAGGTTTATAAAAGAGTAATATATTTCGCCATACTTTAAAGAATTCTTCTTTCGAAATAATGTTTTTTTTAACAGTAGGATTAGGATCCCATATTTCAATTTTATTTTTATATATTTTTTTTACAACAACATAATGATTATCTATGTTGTTGTTATTTATTAACGTGATAAAAGGAGTCGGTATCTCTGTATTAATTGTATTTACATCACCTTTAATTGCTATTCCTTTTATTTGAAAACTCGTTACCCCTTCTGTCATACCATATAAATTTGTACCCTTAGCATCTGTACATATTTTTTCTCGTATTTTAGATATATTTAGTTTTATATTGAAAGAGGATGCTATCATTGCAATACAGGCAGCGCCACAGTCTGACTCATCTAGCTGTGATCTATATTTCATTTTCCGACCGACTCCAAAATTGTTTAATAAAATAGATGTATATAATTTTTCTAGGTAAAATACGGGAAAAATTATATACAAATATATACCTCGAATATTGTCTGTTAAAAGTTTTTTAACAACCAGGTTTTGGTTGTGGTTTTGGTGCTGGATTATAGTTTTGATAACAAGTACCTAAGCAACAAGGTGGAGGATTAGGAACACAAGGCATGTTCCAACATTTAATTCCACATCCACCATTAGTTTCTAATAATTCATCAATTGTAAATTCTGAAAGATTTACAAAAAATGCCTGCTCAATTGTTTGTTTGTTGATTACTTCCATAACAATTCTCCTTTTTTTTTATTCTATTTTTTTAGAATTTTAAACAAAATTTATTTTATATTTTTTGATTTTTTCTGATTTTCATAATACATATCTAAATGTTCATTTGTGTAAAACTTATATGGGTGACATGACTTTAAAGACAAGTTTTTCTCTGACATATATAATTTTTTTCGACAGCTTCCTTTGCATGGATATAAAAGGAAACAGTCTTTACATGTATTTATGCTAAACGGATCTGCCTCTATACTATAATTAATTGTTGGTTTATTATTTGTGAAAGATGGATTATTTAAATCTAGAATTACTAATTTTTCGTCTCCTAGATCTGATGGACATCTATAAACTTTACAATCACTTCCAATACAATAAAAACGATAGCAACTAGCTCCGCAACCAGTTCCCGAGAAATTGCTTGTAGGAAAATGATCTTCATATATATCATATTTTTTGTAGTTTTGTACCAAGAAATAAGAATATTCTTCGGGAGTGAAAAGATGAGGTGTTGTATTTTCACCATAGCAATAATCAAGAACAGGAGAGGAATATATATCAAAAAAAGAATTAAATTTCTGGTTTAGATTATGATAAAGTTGATGGAATTCATCACTATTTCTTTTGTCAACATTTACTCTAATCCTAATTATTGGTTTTATTGAATAATCTCGATATTTATTATAAATACAGTCTAAATTATATATTATTCTTGCATAAGAATCTGAATTAGATTTGTGTGGTCTTCTAGAATTATGAGTTTTTTCCAAACCATCTAGTGTTATTTGATATGTAAAATTTTGAATTTTTGAAAAATTCTCTATCATTTCACATGTCAACAAATACCCATTTGTAACAAGGAAATAAGTAACATTTTTTAAATTTAATTTTTTTATCTCTGTGTCTAAATATGGTATAATTCTTGCATTTAACAAAGGTTCTCCACCATATAAACTAAAATGAATATTTTCAATTCCTTTATGCTTTTTTATAAACTCAATTATTTTATCAACTTTTTTTTCATCTAGTATTGAAGGAGATTTCTTCTCAAAACAATAAGAACAATCAAAATTACAGAAATCAGTTAAGGATAACCATATTGTTAGTTGATTAGAAATAATTTCAGTTTTTCGTGATATATACAATTGTAGATTATTTATATTGGTATCGGATTCCACTATAGCACCGATATCTCTTAATTGTTTTTCAATATCATTTTGAAGAGGTGTATTTTCAAATAAATAATTTTTTATTTGCTCATAAATAAGATTATCAAGATGAATAAGTGAATTGGAATTACCTACATAAAGCATAGGTCCATTTTTTTCGGAACAATACAAATAATTTCTTTTTGACCACATTTTTTCATCCTTTCTTTTATTATGAAATTCATTTTAGTTTTTTTTTTTTTTTTTTTTGTCAAGTAGAAAATGTGTTTTTTTTGAAAAAAAATTAAATAATTGTGTAATACTTTGCACTAAATTCGAGTTTTGATTTTCGGATAAGATTTCAACCTGCAATCGAGGATGTAGACTGAAATGCAGTAAACTTTATGGCGGAAAAGACCGTCCATGCATTTTACCTGATGATATTACAAACTGTAATTCTGTTTTATTACTCCCCAGTCGGATTCAATTATGCTGCGTTTTCGCAGATATTTCCACTGTTCCGGTGTCATGAACCTGTTCATGTTTTCCGAGTTGATGCATAAATGAATCGTCCAGACTGTGCAAACTTTATCAGTTCTTTAGATTTCTTAAGATAACCGGCATCACAGTAAAATTTACCTTTCAGATTTTTTGTTACCTGTTCGACCGTTTTGCTGTCATTGACATTGTGAAAATAACCGACTACAAAAGCCTTTTTCAGAATAACAGATTGTTATATACACGTTGTCTGTTTCCATCTTTTTCTTTATGGTTGGATCTTTTGCTTTTTTTAGATGATATGATTAAATATGTTGATGGCTGGAAAAATCTTGGTGGAACTGCAATTTTAATTGGCGACAAAAACGGCCGCGCCCTTACCGCCGACGCAAAATCTATGCAAATAACCGAAAAATCAAAAAACGGCAGAGTGATAAGATTAAAAAGTATTTATGAACTACCAGAATTGATAAAGATAATTTAGAATGAAGAGAAATTCAGAATTCAGAATTCGGAATTCAGAGAGTGAATGGAATGTATAAGTTTGTCACTGCGAGCGAAGCGTGGCAGGCTCAAACGTGAAAGAGTAAACACTGGACTGCCACGACTTCTGGTGAAGTCTCGCAGTGACGGGAAAAAATGTCATTGTCGGATCAAGTCCGACAATGACACGGATTTGTTAGAGATTCTCGGGGCAAGCTCGAGGACGACAATGACATGGAATTTTTTGGGGGCGTTGCGGGGCGACGTAATTTGATTTGTTTTTTTTGAAAAATAAAATGGCTTATTTTGTTTTAGGTGCCCCGCTAGAAGGGGTAGCGAGCAACGTAGTGCGAGCGAGGGGAAGTCTTTCCCCTTCTTAATTCATAATTCTGCATTCTGAATTCTGAATTAATCTACAGCCCTGTTGGTTCGTCAATGAAAATGCATTCAATGTCTGGGTGGTCGGCTTGGAGTTTTTGCATAACGAGGGAAATGCCAACGGTTTCGGTTTCGTAGTGGCCGCCGCCAATGACGTTTATGCCGGCTTCTTTTGCAAAGTGAAAATGTTCGTGGGCAAATTCGCCGGTAATAAATAAGTCTACGTTTTGGGAAATTGCGTCCATAACGTCGTCGCTGCCACCGCCCGAAACAATTGCCACAGTTTTAATTTTTTCTTTTCCTGCTGGGATGATTACTGGAGGAAGTTTTCCGGGGCGCAACAGTTTTTGTGCAATTTGATTTATTGTAAGTTCGGTTGGGAGTTTGCCTTTTACGCCAATGTTCATTCCGCGCCAAGCCCCAAACTCTTCAAGCTCCGTTAATTCTAGTCGCGCTGCTAATCCGTAGTTGTTTCCGTATGGATTGTTTGCGTCTAATGGAATGTGGTAGCCAATTAGGGCCAAATCGTTTTTAATAAAAGTTGCAATGCGTTTATAAAATGAACCTGTGATTGTTTGGCATTGGCCCCAAAAAAGTCCGTGGTGAACAAAAAGTGCTTGGGCACCTTGTTCGGCTGCAATTTTTGCAGTTGTTTCGCAGGCATCCACGGCAAAGGCAACTTTTGTAATTTGTTTTGAGTTTGGTTCTTTGTTTTGAATTTGAATTCCGTTTAGGGAAATATCTGCGGCGTAATCTTCTTTTTTTAAGAATGAATTAAAATAATTGTTTAGTTCTATTAATGTCATGGTTTTTCCTGCCTTTTAGTTTTTTTGTGCTTGATTAATTGCGTTTTTTGTTTTTGTAACAAGAATTCTTGGGACATACATTTCGGCGTCTTTTTTTACATTTAAGAATTTTCCCAAGAATGGGTCTGTTTGTTCAACAAATCCGTAACCAGCAGTTTTGTATTCAGAAACAGAATCTAAATAAAAAGTTCCAACAACATTTTGCGGATTAGTTTTCATAAAATCTTCAAGCGCCGTTTTTCCCATTCCGTCTGTAATAATAAATTGTTTGCAATCTTTTCCATACATTTGTGAAACAATAGAAGAAAACGCTTTAATTTCTTGCGAAATGTTGTAAGTGTAATACTCACGCTGAGATTCAAACTGCTGATTGTTCAAAAGGCTTTTTAGACACAAAAAGAACCGTCTAAAAGGTTTAATGTCTGCTATGTTGTGATGCCATTTTCCGTCTTTACAGAAAAAATCGGCAGAATAAACAATAAAACCTTTTTGAGCTAGTAATTGTAGATAAGGTTTGTAGTATTGAGTGTCTGCGCGTTTGTCTGGAATAAAAAGTACAACTTTGTTAATTTTAGATTTATCTGTATTTTGATGGTGATAAGTGTTTGTTAGATTTTGATTATTTGAATTTGTTTTTACAGAAGGTTTTGTAATAAATTCAGAAATTATAACATTTGCAAAAGAAAAAGGTTTTGCCTTGTCAAAGCCTGTACGGAAAGAACCTGTTTTATAGATTTTATTTTCTTGAATATTTAATTTGTTATTGTTTAATTCAACTGGGTAAAAAATTAAATTAAAAATAATGGCACAAACAGAAAGAATAGTTGTAAAAACTGCCCAAAATTTCATTAGTGGCGAGTAGTGGTCAATGTAAAGTCTTTCTGAATAACGAAATATGGCGTGAAAGTTAGAAAGCAAAACCAAAAAGCTAATAAAAAAAGCAAGCGCAGTAAAAACGTCAAAACCCCAAGCAATAATTTGCAAAATAGAAATACAAAACGAAATTGGAGCCAAAGAAACAAGAGGATCTTTTTTTACATGCTTTACAAAGAAAACACGGAAATTGGTAATAAATAGAAGAATAAAAGTGAAAAGTTCGCCATAAAATTTCATAGGTATATTATAGTTGCAGCGTGAAAATGATACAAGTGTGTAAGGCCGCTGGCGGCCGGTGTTCAATAGAAAACCGTTAAAAAAATTGCGAAGGCAATTTTTAGGTTGACCACCCTAAAATAATAAGGCCGCTGGCGGCCGGTGTTTTGGGGCGTTGCGGGGCCACGAAAATTGATGTTGCCTGAATGTAATGGGGATTTAATTTTTTATTTTTTTTGCCCCGCAGAAGGGGTGGCGGAAAAGGACGTAGCACACTTGTTGTGCAAGGACTTTGGAGACAGGGGAAGGCTTTCCCCTACAAAAAAATTAAATAGAGAATTAAACGCTTTTCACTTTTCCCTTTTAATACTATAATTTAAGAATATGTCGTATGAAGTAACAGCAACTAGACGGCGGCCTCAGACTTTTGACAATTTGGTTGGTCAGGAATTTGTTGCCGAAACGTTAAAAAAATCAATAACATCTGGAAAAATAGCGCACGCTTATTTGTTTTCGGGACCTCGTGGATGTGGAAAAACTTCGTCTGCAAGAATTTTGGCTAAGGCGCTAAACTGTGCAAATGGGCCAACGGATACTCCTTGTGGGCATTGTTCAAATTGTATGGAAATTACAAAAGGGGCTTCTCTTGACGTAATTGAAATTGACGGTGCTTCTAACACTGGCGTAGATAATATTCGTCAAATTAAAGAAGAAGTTATGTTTCCGCCTTCAAATTGTAGATATAAAATTTACATTATTGATGAAGTTCATATGCTTTCGCAAAGTTCTTTTAATGCTCTTTTAAAAACTATTGAAGAACCTCCAGCTCATGTAATTTTTATTTTTGCTACTACTGAACTTCAAAAAGTTCCTGCAACTATAAAAAGTAGATGTCAGCAATTTAACTTTAGACTTGTTGCTATTGAAAAGGTAAAAAATTGTTTGGCAGAAGCGGCTGCGGAATTGAATATTCAGGCTGATGATGAAGCGTTGTTTTGGATTGCTCGTGAATCTACTGGTTCTATGCGAGATGCTTACACTTTGTTTGACCAAGTTGTTGCTTTTAGTGATGGACATATTACCTACGATAAAATTAAGGATAAACTTGGGCTTGTTGGCGTGGACAGACTTAATTCTGTTTTTGAGTCTTGTGTAAATGGCAAGTCTGATGTTGTTTTGAATCTTTTAGATGAATTTTTGCAAAGTGGTGTTTCTATTGACCAGTTGATTTCTAACGCTGCTGATTATTTGCGCTCTTTGTTGCTCATAAAATCGGGAATTACTAAAGAGGCTTTGTTGGGCAATTCTGTTGAACGATACAGTGGTGTTGTTTTGCAAGCATGGAATCAAATTCAAATTGAACGTGCTTTGAGCATTTTCTTGCAACTTTACAAAGATATTAGATATTCGCTTTCTCCAAGATATGAAGTTGAACTTGCATTTAGCAGACTTTGCTGGGTTTCTCAGTATGTTTCTAATATGGAAGTAAAAAAAGCAATTGATGCGGCGCAGGCGTTGTTGGTTGGGGCAAATCCTGGATTAATGATGAATCAAAATCAAAGTGGCACTGTGGCTGGTGCTTCTGCGGGAGCCGCGGTTGCTGCGGGAAATGGTTTTGCGGCTGGTGGCTCTTTTGGAGGCGCAGGCGTTGCTTCGCAGGCGGGAATTGCTTTGCAAGTGGGAAATGGTTTGCAAGCGGGCGTTGGTTTAGGGAATTCTGGTGATTTTAATACAAATCAAAATGCTGAATCAAAACCTGTAAATAAAATACCAAACGGACTACCTCGTCTTTCTATGCTTGATTCAATGGAAAAAGAATCGGCTGGCACAGATGATGGTTCTAATTTTGGAAACGATTTTCAAGGGGAACAAAGCCACCCTTTTTATAATGGCGGTTCACTGCCGCCTGAACAAACAGTGGATTTTGATGGCGCAGATGACGAATGGTTAGATACAGAAACTCCTCCCGAAGAAGATTCTTATTCTGCAGAAGAATATGAAAATATGGTTTTGGAATCATATGAAAATTCTGTTGGGCAAGGTGGCGCAAACTCTTCGTCTTTTGGCATGGCTTATGGCGCAAATGGTGACTCACAAGGGGGATTTGGTTCTGGGGGTGCGGGTGTTTCTTTAGGGAACGCAACAGTCGGTTCTCAGGCTGTAATTGGCGCTCAATCTAGCAACTCTTTTGGGGGCTCGGTTGGAGTTGGCGCTCAAACTGGTGAAACTTTTTCTTTGCCAGACGGAAGAACACTTTCCATTGCACAACTTAGAGGAAATGTTACTGCAACACTTTCTGTAGAAAAGGGTTTTATTGTTGCGGTTTTAGAAAAAACTGGTTTATGGAAAGTTACGGACGGTGGTGTTGAAACTACAATTGAAACTAATTTAGATTATTCAATTTTGCAAAAAAACAAGCATTTGATTAGCGAAGAAATATCTAAAATATGTGGAAAAAATATGTATTTCGATGTTAAATTACAGGAAGTACAAAATCAAAATATAACAGAGAATAAGGATTTTCCAAATCAAGTAAAAATTCTTATAGATGTTTTTAGAGGAACGGTAATATAAAATGAATCCATTTGATTTATTAAAAAATTCACAGGCAATAAAAGAACAGGCAGAAAAATTAAAAGAAGAACTTGCTTCAATTAGTGTTGAAGGTTCTTCTGGTGGCAAAATGGTTGTTGTTACTATGAACGGTCAATTTGAAATGACTGGTATTAAACTTGATCCAATTTGTGTTGATAACCGTGATGTTCAAATGCTTCAGGATTTAATTGTTGCAGCTCATAAAAACGCAATGGAAAATGTTCAGGAACAAATTAAGGCAAAATCGTCATCTTTGTTAGGTGGTTTAGGCGGTGGCCTTGGTGGAATGGATTTAAGTCAATTTGGTTTGTAATTACGCATTATAGAAGGTTTTGTAATTGAATGCTTTTGATGAACTTGTAAGTAATTTTTCTCGTCTTCCTGGTATAGGAAAAAAAAGTGCAATCAGAATGGTAAACTGGGTTTTAAAACAAGATTCTTTTTATATTCAAAAATTTGCACAAAACCTTGGGACAATTCAAGAAAAAATCAAACCTTGTTCTGTGTGTGGTGTTTGGACAGAAGGTGACCCTTGTGCAATCTGTTCAAATGTGTTGCGAGATTCTTCTATAATTTGTGTTGTTGAACATTCACAGGATGTTTCTACAATTGAATCTCACGGGGAATATAAAGGTCTTTATCAAGTTTTGGGCGGTTTAATTAAACCTCTTGAAGGAATTGGACCTTCTCAATTGGCAATTCCTCAGTTGTTGAATAGAATAAAATCATTAAACGTAAAAGAAGTAATTATTGCAACAAATCCTACTGTAGAAGGCGATACAACAGCTTTGTATATTAAAAAAATTATTCAGGAACAAGGTTTTGATGATGTAAAAGTTTCTAGACTTGCCACTGGAATTCCTGTTGGTGGAGATTTAGAATATATTGATAAAAGAACGTTGTCATTAAGTTTTTCTGGCAGAATTGGAATGTAACTTTTTGATAAATATAAATTTATAAAAGTGAAAATAAAAAACTTGGTGGGGTAAGGGTAAAATGAAAAAAATGATATTACGAAAAATTTTTACAGGTATCTTTTTTATATTTTGTTTTTCACAGTGTTATTCAGATACATTAACTAACGACAAAAAGCTTCAAAGCTACAAATATATGAAAACTATTAATTCTGTTTTTGATTTTGTTCAGCAGAATTATGTAGAAGAACTTGATCCAAAAATTTTGTATGAAGGTGCATTAAAAGGAATGTTAAACGCAATTGGCGACCCATATACTTTGTATTTGGACGCAGACGCAATGCGTGACTTAACAGATACAACAGAAGGAACTTTTGGCGGACTTGGAATTTATATTACAAAACCTTTGGAATCAACACCAACAAAACCTGCTTATGTAGAAATCTCTTCACCAATGGAAGATACTCCGGCATCTCGTGCGGGGCTTCAGTCGGGCGACTTTATTATTGCAATTAACGGTGAGCCAACTCCAGAAATGTCCAGCGATGATGTTTTGGAACGTTTGCGTGGTCCAGTTGGAACTTCTGTAACAATTACAATTTTGCGTGGAAAAAACATTAAGTTTGATATAAATCTTACTAGAGCCTTAATTGAAGTTCCAACAATCAAATATTCAATGATTGAAGGAACATCAACTGGTTATGTTAGAATTATTCAGTTTACTCCAGAAACAGCAAAACGTTTTCAGGAAGCCTTAGATTCTTTTGAAAAAGCAAATTACAAAAGTTTGATTGTAGATGTTCGTGATAATCCAGGTGGATTAATGGTGAGTGCTGTTGAAGTTGCAGACAAATTTATTGAGGAAGGAACAATTGTAGATGTAAAAAGTCGTCTTTTGTTTGAAAATCAAAAATTTACTGCTAAAAAAGAAGCAACAACTGTAAAAAAAGGCATTCCAATTGTTGTTCTTATAAATAATGGTGCTGCCAGTGCTTCTGAAATTTTGGCTGGAGCATTAAAAGATTCTCATCTTGCTTATCTTGTTGGAGAAAAAACTTATGGAAAAGGTTCTGTTCAGCAAGTTGTTCCTTTGAGCAATACGGAAGGAATTAAAATTACAATGGCAAGATATTATTCTCCAAGTGACACAAATATCGACAAAATTGGAATTCCTGCCGATTTAGAAGTAAAAAATATCGAAATTAAACCAGAAGAAGAACAAACTTACACAGATTTATATAGTTCTGGCATTTTGGCAGAAATTGCAACAGAAAATCCTAATATGACAGAAGCCGAAATTGCTGCAAAAGCAAAAGAACTTTCAAAAAAATATCCAATTGAAGATCGTCTTTTAAGAAGGTTGATTCGTATTCAATTGCCAAATTCTGCGTCCATTGTTTATGATTTAGATTATGATAACCAGTTGCAAGCTGCGTTAGAAATTATAAAGACAAAAGATTTTAATTTGTTGTTAAAATCTACAAAAAGTTTAAAAGAACTTCAGGACGAAGCAAAACTAAAAGAAGAAAACGGAAAAGTTGTAGCAACAAAATAAATTATGCGTCAGTTTATTGCTCAAAAAACATTTGATAAAAACGGTCTCTTAAAACTTTTTGATAAAGATTACAAATATTTGTGTCAGGTTTTAAGAGTTCGTCAGGGCGATATGCTTGATATTCGTTTGCCAAATGGGGAGTTGCAAAAATCTACAATTGCGTTTATTGATAGTTCTGCTCGTTGCGTAACTTTGCAGATTTGTGATGTGTCTAGTGTAGGAACTGGCAATGTTTTAAGCGTGGAAAAAACTGGGGAAGGCGGCCATATAAATCAAAGTGAAAAAACAATTACTCGAGGCGTGAGTGCTTCTGAAATTCAAAACGAAAATCTACAATCAGAAAATCGTGTTGAATACACACTTTTTCAGTTCATACCAAAACCACAAAAACTTGAACAAATTGTAAAGCAAGCAACCGAATGTGGCGTAAAAAACATTTACCCAATTATTAGCGAATATACAGAAAAGGGGAGTGTTTTGGCGTTGGAAGGTTCAAAAAAAGTTCGCCTTGAAAAAATTATCAAAGAAGCTCGTCAGCAAAGTGGCTCTCCAATTGATACTAAAGTTTTTGAACCAATCACTTTGCAAAAAGCTTGTGAACTTTGGGAACAAAAAGAAAATGCTTTGGGAATTGTTTTATCAGAACGAAACGAAAAATCTCAAAGTTTAGGAAAAATCTTAAATCAAAAAGAAGTAAAAGAAATTTGTATTGCGGTAGGAAATGAAGGCGGTGTAAGTCCAAAAGAAATTGACTTATTAACAAAAAAAAGTCTATTTTGTGCCGTACATTTTGACGTAAATATATTAAGGTGCGAAACTGCGGCTTTGTATGGAATTGCGGCAGTTCAATCATTTATGCAAGAAAAATAAAATATATTAATTGGTCATTGCGAGAAGCGAATTGACGTTGAAATCTAAAAAGTAGAAAAACTTTATTAGATTGCTTCAACATCTTGCGAAATTTTCGCAATGACAAGTAAAGAGGAAGAGAATGGGCATTGAAAGAATTTCTGTAATTGGTGTGCCAGTTGATATTTGTACACCAGATAAATTGGAAGATCAAATTTTGGAATTATTGCTAAAACCTGGAACAAAACAAATTATTTTTTTAAGCATTTGGGATTTATTAAAGGCAAGAAAACGAAAAGGTGATTTTTCAGAATGTATAAAAAACGCAGATTTAATTCTTCCAATTTCCAAAAGCATTTTAAAAGGTGCAAAATTTCTTAAAAAAAATGTACCACACAGATACAACCCATTCAGAGCTGTAATTCAAATTCTTTCAATTATGGATTCTCATTATAAATCTTTATATATGCTTGGTTCACACAAAAAAACTTTATTAACAGCCGAACGAAATGTACGAAAAACATTTCCAAACTTAAAAATAGTTGGCCGTTTTGTTGGATATTTTCCAAAAACAATAGAAGCCGATGTTGTAAATTCTATTTTTAAAGCTCAACCTTCACTTGTTCTTATTGGTGACGGAATGAAAGAAAAAATTTGTTGGGCATACAGACGTCGCAATAGTTTTTCATCAAGCATTTTCCTTTATTACAAAGATGTTTTTGGTATATTTTCGGAGCGCGTAAACAGAATTAGCGATAAAACTTTTGAAAAAGGTCGCGAATTCCTTTCAGAATTAACTCATAATCCATTTAAAATATTTTTGCTTTTTCCATACTTGTGGTATATACTTGTCTTAGTTTGGTACAGATTATTTAAACGCCATTAAAAAAAGTAGGAATTTTTGAATAAGACAAGTGATATTAATTCAATTTGTCTAATTTCCAACCGAATTGATGTTGTAAAATTTTGTGAACAAGCTGTTGGTTCATTAGCAAAAGTTTATACAGAAAAAGAAGTTTATTTATCTACCTTAAAATTTTCTCAAATCATTCTATTAGATATCTCTCTCCTAAAAATTGACGACGGTTATATTGCGTTGTTAAAAATGCAGAATATAATTCAAAAAATTATTTGTTTAATTCCGCAGAATTGCCCTATAGAAAAAAAGATGTTTGCATATAAACATTTTTCAGATCTTTTACCGGTTCCGTGTACATTTCAATTGTTAAAATCAAGAATAGAAAAACAAAATTCAAAAAAGCAATTTGTATATTCGCCATATTCATTAAAAAATACTTATCTTACAGAAAAGAATAATCCAATTTTTGGCTCGTTTTTAGGTGAATCTAAAAGTATGATGTCTTTAAAAAATCATATTTTAACTGTGGCAAACAACGATAATCCAGTATTACTTCTTGGTGAAACCGGAACAGGAAAAACAACTGTTGCAAAAATTATACATAATCTTTCGGAAAGAAAACGAAGTTCGTTTATAAGTGAAAGCATTCCTAATTTGCCAGAGGCACTTGCGAGCTCCATATTGTTTGGTAATACAGAAGGAGCGTACACCGACGCGAAAAAACGGCAGGGATTATTTAAAGCGGCAAACGGCGGGACTTTATTTTTAGACGAAATAGGATTTGCTTCGCATAATATTCAGGGCCTTTTGTTAACAGTAATAGAATCCAAAATTATAAGACCTGTTGGAAGTGACAAAGAGACGCCTGTAGATGTAAGATTGTTTTTTGCAACTAATTCAGATTTGCACGCAATGCGCGTAAATGGAACTTTTAGAGAAGATTTTTATCAAAGAATTTCTACATATTGTTTGCATCTTCCACCATTAAGAGATCATATTTCCGATTTACCAAAACTTGCGGAATCATTTTTGCAAGAATACAATAAAGAATTGCACAAATATTCTTTAGAAAAAATGATGAATTACACCTGGCCAGGCAACATTCGCGAATTACAAAATTGTATTCGCCGCGCCGCAACATTTTGCCAAAATCAAGTTATAACTCCAGATTACATAGAACTAGATTATTAAAAGTCGCTACTTCTTTTTTTCTTGTGAATAATGTATTGTGGTTTTCCTGATTTTGGAAGTGGTTTAATATTAGATTTTTTGTGAATTTCAAACGGTAAAAGAATTTTTTCTCTTGTAATAAGAACATCACGTCCTTTGTCTGTTAATTCAAGAACTTTATATTCACCAACACGCATAATATATTCGTGTTCCAGAAGGACATTTACCAAATCGCCCCAATCATCTTTTGAAAGTTCGTGCCCAATAGAAAAAGTAGAAATCATATTGTGACCATTTTCCAAAATGCGTTTATTATGAGAACCCAAAAGAACCTCAATAATATAAGTGGCCCCAAAGCGACTTTTTGTCCTCAAAATACAGCACAAAAACTTCTGAACAGGAACAGTCATATCAACAAGCGGCAAAGCCCCTTTTGAACAAATGTCGCAACAAAAATCTTTGTTGTAATTTTCTTTAGGCGCAAAAGTTTCCCCAAAATAATTAAGAAGATTTTTTCGCCGACATTCTCCGCCCGAAGCAAACTTCACCATGCTTTTCAATTTTTCTTCCGCTTTTGCCGGGTCTGCCATATCATCAAAAAAGTAGCGAATCTTATGAACATCAGCATAACTGTACAAAAGCAACGCCCAAGCCAAATTTCCATCTCGCCCAGCACGCCCAATTTCTTGATAATATTCTTCAATAGATTTTGGTAAATCAAAATTTATTACAAATCGAACGTTCGGTTTGTCAATTCCCATACCAAACGCAACCGTTGCAACAATAATTTTGATTTTATCTTCAATAAAGAGTTGCTGATGCTCCGTTCTGGTAGCATCAGGCAACCCCGCATGATAATTTAAAACAGAAAAACCTTTTTTCTTGAGGGATGCAAATAATTCATCAACTTGTTTTCTAGAAGTACAATAAATAATACCACTTTCGTCTTTATGATTTTTCAAAAACTCAATAACTTGACTTTCACCACTTTTTTTAGGCTGAACTTCCAAAAAAATATTACTTCTGTCAAAACTAGTCGTAAAAATTTCAGGTTTTTTTTGCCCCAAATTTTTAATAATATCTTTTTTTACTTGTTCAGTAGCCGTAGCAGTAAGTGCAACCATAGTAGCCTTAGGAAACATTTTTCTAAAAGAAAAAATCTCCAAATAATCTGGCCTAAAATCATGCCCCCATTCGCTTACACAATGAGCTTCATCAATAGTAATACAAGAAATTTCCAAATTTCCTTCAAACAACAAATCCCTTATACGACTAGTAGCAAGCCCTTCCGGAGAAACATAAATAATCTTTACAAAACCTTTCTTAATTTCGTCGGCAGCTTTTAAATATTCTTTCCATTCCAACGAACTATTCAAAAAGACAGAATGAATCCCATGTTTTTCCAAAGACGCAACCTGATTTGACATCAACGAAATCAAAGGAGAAACAACAACCGTAATTCCCTTCAAAATCAACGCCGGAATTTGATAACAAAGCGACTTTCCCCCACCAGTTGGCATAATTACCAAAGTATCTTTTTTAGCCAAAACACTTTCAATAACAGCCTTCTGCAAAGGTCTAAAATTTTTATATCCAAAAACCGTGCTCAACACCAAATCTGGATTTGAATCAACAAAAGTACACGAATTTATTTTCACATAATTATTATAACAGGTTAAACCCACTTGAAAAACCCCAACAAATATGATATATTAATATTCACAAGCCGGAATGGTGGAATGGTAGACACGACAGACTCAAAATCTGTTGCGAGCAATCGTGTAAGAGTTCAAGTCTCTTTTCCGGTATTAGGACTGTCTAATTAATTTTAGGCAGTCTTTTTTTTTCATGGCGCCCCCTCGTTGCTTTCGGCAAAGCCTCAATCAACTTCGGGTCGGAGTATTCCGTGCTCGGTCACCCTCGGTGCTGCCTTCCAAAAACTTTGTTTTTGTTCAGCCACCACTGGCTCGCTCCGCTCGCCACACTCCATGTTCCTGGCGCATTAAACTTCGGGCATAACGCCAATACAATCTTTTTTATATTCAATCGATTCTGCCAAAGCTCGTACAGAAATTGAAACTTCACCATCAATATCCGAAATTGTTCTTGCCACCTTCAAAATAGAAGAAATGCTTCTAGGCGAAAATCCATACCTGTTAATTGCTTTTTCCAAAATAACCGTAGAATTTTCATCCAATTTACAAAATTCTTCAATTTCACTCGGAAGCAAATCTGCATTTTTCTTTTTTTGCCGTTTTCTTTGAATTTCAACAGCACGCTTAACACCAACTCTAATTTCTTCGGTAGATTGCAAACCTTCTCTAACTTCTTCAATATCAGGATTGTCGCTTTCGTTTTCAACAAAAATCTTTAAATCAATCCTATCAAGTAAAGGAGCCGAAAATTTTCGCCAATATTGCTCAACCGACTTAGAACTACACAAACACAATTTTGTCTTAGAACCATAGTTTCCACACGGACACGGATTCACAGCCATTAACAACTGAAAATTCGCAGGATAACAAGTACTTCTACCAGCTCTACTTAATGTTATACACCCAGATTCCAACGGAACTCTCAACATTTGCAAAACAGAACTTCTAAATTCCCCAGCTTCGTCCAAAAATAAAACTCCATTATGGGCCAAAGAAATTTCGCCAGGCCTAACATCAACTCCGCCCCCACATATTCCTTCTATTGTAGCAGTCTGATGCGGCATCCTAAAAGGTGGCACTCTTATCAAAGGTTCATTCGGTTTTATTAGTCCGGCCAAAGACCAAATCCTTGTAACAGATTGTGATTCATCCATACTTAACAACGGATTAATTCCCGGAAACTTCTGCATAGCCATAGTTTTTCCACAACCTGGCGCACCAAGTGCCAGAACGTTGTGTCCCCCAGCTGCAGCAATTTGTAAACCTCTAACCAATTTAAACTGTCCTTTTATATCTTCAAATCTGTAAGCGTTCCCCAAATCTGCAAACTCAACATCATCTTTATTCTTAACATCAAGTTTTTTTTCTTTAAAAACATTTACATCACTCAAAGCACTAAAAGCGTCAGCCAACGAGTTAGCTCCGTAAACCAAAGCTCCTTCCACTTCCAAAGCTTCATCCAAATTTCCACTTGGAACAATACATCTTGTAATTCCATTTGCTACCGCAGTTGAAATTGCAGCATGAACTCCCTTAATACTCCGCACCTTCCCAGAAAGCTCCAATTCACCCATCACAAGAACCGCATCTGTAATAAATTTTTCAGAAACACTTTTAGGAACATTACTCAGAATAACACTCAACGCAATTGGCAAATCAAACCCAGCACCTTCTTTTTTTAAGTCGGCAGGAGAAAGACTTATCAAAACGCGTTCGTTTGGAAATTCAAATCCACTGTTTCTAATAGCTGCTTGCATTCGTTCTCTAGATTCTTTAACAGCTCCGTCCGCAAGACCTACAATATCAACAGCAGGAATTCCGCGCCTTAAATCAACCTCCACAGTAACAAGTGCCCCTTCGTATCCAAAAGGAGAAAATGAAAAGATTAGCATAAACACCTCAAAAAAAATGGTTAAAAAAAAAGATTTGAAATTCAAAACTTGAAAAACAAATCCCTATATATATAATTCACAAAAATTGAAGAATTTGCGCAATGAAAAATGAGAAATTTAAAAAAAATTTAAAAAATTTTGCGTAATGTTTCCGTTTTTTTAAATTTTGTGATATAATTAATATTAAGTATTTGAAAATAGTATTAGGAGTTCTTGTGAATAAGCACGATTTTCCAAAAATTCATTTTTATGACCAAGATTTTGTAGATATTTATAATAAGACATGGTCATGGGTTTCTTCTTTTTGGATTAACCCAAAAACAAATGAACAAGATTTAGATGGTTATTTTATTTATCCAGAAAATAATAAGAATATCATTTCGTTATTCGACTCAGTTTTTTCATCATTCTTTTTAGTATATTCAAATAGAAATTTTGATGCTTGTAAAAACATAGATTACTTTTATGCTCGTCAAGAAGAATCTGGTGCAATTCGTTGTAAGTATGATTTATCTGACGATTCTCCTATTTTAGATTCATCAAATCCAGAAGGTGTTTCTTTACCATTGTTTGCGTTTGCAGAATATAACTTGTATCACAAATCAGCAAATAAAAAACGAATTAAAGAAGTTATGCCATATCTTCAAAAATATATGACATGGCTTGATGAAAATTTTAAACAAGAAAACGGATTATACTCAGTTCCTGTTGCTGCTTGTGAAATGAAAAACAGCCCAAGAGGTGATGTTTGTTATCCTGTAGATTTTAATGCTTGTATGGCTATTAATGCTGCACATATGGCAGCCCTTGGAGATATTCTTAATGATAAAGAATTAATTTTCCAATATAAAAAGATGTATTTTTCTATTAAAACTAGAATTAATAATCTTATGTGGGATGACGAAACTCAGTTTTATTACGACTTAGACAAAGATGAAAACAGACTTTCTACAAAAACAATTGCTGCTTATTGGACATTGCTTGCAGAAATTCCAAATGCGGATAAAGCAGATTTCCTTGTAGATCACCTCAATAATCCAGAAAGTTTTGGAACAGAACATCCATTCCCAACTTTAAGTGTGGATAATCCAAACTTTAGTGAAGACGGAAGTGGTTATTGCGGAAGCGTTTACCCAGCATTCAACTTTATGGTAATTAAAGGCCTTGAAAAATATGGTCAATACGAACTTGCTCGTGAATGTTCAATTAGACACTTGTATTTTGTTCTAGAATCTTTAATGCCAAATAATGATAAAGAAGTTGGAGATTTGTTTGAAGCTTATCTTCCAAATAAAGAAGGTTGTGCAAAACTTTCTAGTGATGGAACTTTAGCTCGCGCAAGATATCTTCATACAACAGCACTTTCTACAATTGCTTTGATGATTGAAAATGTAATTGGGCTTTCAATTAGTCTTCCAAGAAAAACTGTAGATTGGATTATTCCTAACCTTGAAATTATGGGAATTGAAAATCTTTCATTAAAACGAAACTTAATTACAATTCTTTCTAATAAAAGTACACGTGGATGGGAAATTCAAATGGAAAGTGAAAAACTTTACTATTTTACAATCAACATTTTGGATCAAAAGAAAAAAACTTTACCAATTCCAAGTGGAAAATGTTCTATGCTTATAGATAAATTATAATATGAGCTGTCATATATTTTGTAACTGACGGCTTAATCAAAAATCTAGGAGCTAAGATAAAAACGGACTAAACCATCGTTGGTTTTTATCTTTAATAGTTTGCGTTGTAAACTAAATATATAGGAGAAAAAATGGCTGCTCCAGAATCAGTTATTGAAATTGGCTCAACAGGGGTTCGTCTTCTTGTTGCAGAATTTGATGCCGACGGAAAACAAAATATATTAGATCGCTCAGAAATGCCACTTCCTTTGGGAAAAAATGTTTTTACAAGTGGAATTATTAGTCAGGAAACTCAGAATCAATTAATTCAAATTTTAAAACGATATCGCGAACAATTGCAAGGTTGGGGACTTTCACCGGAACAAACTTATTGTTTTGCAACAATTGCTTTTAGAGATGCAAAAAACAGTGATGCAATTATGGACAGAATTTTTGTTCAAACAGGATTCCGTGTTCACATTGTAGATGGCATTGAAGAAAACAAATTAATGTATCTTGCAGTTAGCGAATGTATAAAAGACCAACCAGTAGATTTTAAAAACAAAAATACTGTAATTCTTGTTGTTGGCGGTAGCACAAGCGAAATTATGATGATTTCAAAGGGAAAAATGGCTGGTGTTCATAGTTTACGTCTTGGAACAGTTAGAATTGAAGAACAAATAAAAAATCAGACAAGTAGTTATGCAGATATTAAACGCTTTGTAGAAGAATCAATTAATAATACAAAAGGGTCTTTGGAAACAGAATTAAATATTGCCGAAGTAAAACAGTTTATTGCGGTTGGACAAGATGTAACTTTGGCCGCTCTTTTAATTGGAAGGCCAATTTCTACATTCTTGTGGGAAATTAACAAACAAGATTTTTCAGATTTTATTCGTGATATTCAAGAATATAGTGTTGACGAATGTGTTGCAAGATTTAAAATGTCTTATTCTGAAGCCGAAACTTTTCAAGTAAGTTTGCTCATTTATAATTTGTTCTTTAGTTTAACCAATGCCGATAGATTGCTTGTTCCAGAAACAAATATTCGTAACGGATATTTATTAAGCAAAGGGTCTGCAAAATCAGAGGAACTTCAAAAAGAATTTAATAGTCAAATTATTGCTTCGGCAAGAAACCTTTTGCGTAAATTTCATGGAGATGAAAAACATGCAGAATGTGTTCGTATGATTGCAACAAAAATTTACGATTCATTAAAAGAAGAAATTGCTTTAGATGAACATTCGCGCATTTTGTTAGAGGTTGCTTCCATTTTACATGATATTGGTTCTTTTATTCGTTATGATAATCACAATTTGCACAGTAGTTATATCATAAAAAATTCTGAAATATTTGGGCTTTCTAGAAATGAAAATAAAATTATTTCGGAAATTGCAAAATATCATAAAGGTTCATCTGTTCCACAGGATGATGAAAGTTTCCACCTTATGTCTAGAATTGACCGTCTTACAATTTTAAAATTAACGGCTATTTTGCGAATTGCAGATGCAATGGATCGTGGGCACATTCAAAAATTTAGTGATTTTACAATTAAACTTGAACAAAATGCGTTCATTATCAATACAAAAAAATCAAAAAACACACTCTTGGAAAAAATTGCGTTAACAGAAAAAGCTGGAATGTTTGAAAGCGTATTCGGTTATAAAGTTATGTTAATGTAGAAAATGGAGAATCTTAAATGAGTAAAGACAGATTTTTTAATAGAGAATTAAGTTGGCTAGAATTTAACGCACGTGTTTTGCAACAAGGATTAAAAAAAGATTTGCCTTTGTTGGAACGCCTTCAGTTTCTTTCAATTGTAACTTCTAATTTTGATGAATTTTTTCAAGTAAGAGTTGCCTCTGTAAAACGTACATTTTTTGATAAACCAGATTTTATAGATATTTCTGGATTAACTCCTCAAATGGTTTTAACTTCTATTTCGGCAAGAGCTCATCAAATTATTCGTACACAACAAGAATGTTTAATGACAGATATTATTCCATCTCTTGCAGAAAAAGGATTAGTTTATGTTACTCCAGAATGTTATTCACAACGTCAAACAGAATATATTCAAAACATTTTTAAATCAGAAATTTATCCGTTATTAACACCGCTTCGCACAGATATGGAAGCTTTTCCTCACATTAAAAATCTTGCAACTTATGCAGCATTTTTGCTAAAACCAATTGCAGGAATTAAAACAACTTCCGAAGAATTAAAAGGAAGCGATGATGAACTAAGAGTTGCGTTGGTTGAAATTCCTGGTGGAATTCAAAATATTTTTTGGCTACCAAACGATTCTACAAAAAAACAAAAACAATTTGCGCTTCTCCAAGATATAATTTCTGTTTGTGGAACTCAACTTTTCCCTGGATTTGCAGTTGCAGAATCTTTATTGTTTAAAGTTGCTCGTGATGCAGATTTTGCTGTAGACGAAGATTCTGGAAGCAATTTTATTCACGCCATGGAAGATGTTTTAATTCAAAGAAAATCTTCGTTCCCTGTGCAAATGACTTGTAATGGAACAAGTGATGTTATTCGAAAATTTTTAATGGAAAAACTTGAACTTTCAGAAGACGATGTTTACAAAGTTCAGCAAATTATTAATCCAAACGATTTAATGGATTTGCGAGATTCTGACGAAGGTGCTCAACTAAGTTTTGATAGATGGGAACATTTTTATCCTGCAGATTTGCCAGAAGACGAACCTTATTGGGATACATTAAAACTTCACGACAAAATTTTGCATGTTCCTTACGAAAGTTATGATCCTGTGGTAAAAATGGTTTCGGACGCAGCTGATGATCCAGATGTTTTGGGAATTAAAATGACACTTTATCGTGCTGGGCGCGATTCTCCAATTATTAACGCTTTGGAAAGAGCGGCGCAACGCGGAAAACAAGTTGTTGTTTTAGTTGAATTAAAAGCTCGTTTTGATGAAGAAAGAAATATTGCTTGGGCAAATGAACTTGAACAGGCTGGTGTTACTGTAATTTATGGACTTAAAAATTTAAAAGTTCACGCAAAAATATTAATGGTAATTCGTAAAGAAAGCGATACAATACGTCGTTATGTGCATCTTGCAACAGGAAACTATAATCCTAAAACTGCAAAATTGTATTCAGATCTTTCTTTGTTTACAGCAAATCCGCAAATTGCAAATGATGCAACACAATTTTTTAATCTTGTAACTGGTTATTCAACTTTGCAAAAAATGGATTGTTTGGGCATGGCTCCTGTTTCAATAAAATCGCGTTTGTTGAATATGATTGAACGTGAAATTGAAAGAAGTACAAAAGAGAGACCAGGTTTAATTATTGCCAAGATGAATTCTTTAACTCACGAAGAAGTTATTGCTGCATTGTATAAAGCAAGTCAGGCCGGAGTAAAAGTTTTATTAAATATTCGTGGAATTTGTATGCTTGTTCCTGGCGTAAAAGGAATGAGTGAAAATATAAAAGTTGTTTCTATTGTAGACAGATATTTGGAACATTCTAGAATTTTTTATTTCCAAAACGCAGGAAATGCAGAATTGTATTGTTCAAGTGCAGATTGGATGAGTCGCAACTTAGACCGCCGCATTGAGTTGATGTTCCCAATTTTGGAAAAAGCAGCTTTTGAAGAAGTAAAAAAGATTTTAGATTCATATTTTAAAGATAATACAAATGCAATGGAACTTACTCAAAATGGAAGTTGGCTTCCTGTGCAAAAAGACAAAAAAGCCGAAACTTTCCAAACTCAATTTGAATTGTATAAGTATTACAAAAAACTAAATGATTCAAAACAAAAAGACACCGAAAAACAGTTTGAAGTAAGAAGAAAATAAATGTAGGTTTAAATTAAACAATTTGAAATTCTAAACACCAAGAAAATTGATAAACTCCCAGTCGAGCTCGTCTGGCAAACATGCTATCGAACTTTTAAGGAATTGTGATTTGGGCAAAATCATTCGCTACGCTCCTGATTTTGCAAACAAAGTTCGGCGCAGTTTGCAGCCGACTCTCCTTCCGTTTATCAATTTTAACTTAAGTCTCCAATGCAAGTTGTTTAATCAAACCATGGACGAGCCGAGCTGGCGCTTTG
>JAEIGA010003282.1_pt1 | contig 25431 bp, 35 predicted proteins | sample 9270691 | NCBI WGS metagenome assembly JAEIGA01 (sample SAMN17057246, study PRJNA624740) | gut metagenome | biome: biome; isolation source: fecal sample | host: Bos grunniens | place: China: Xizang | collected 2019
CCTGAGAGGGTTGAAACTCTACTAACGTTCCTGTCTTGTTTCCGCCTTCAATTTGCTTTCCGCTTTCAAAATTAACTTTGATACCTTTTTCTAATTCCAACTTTGCCCATTCGTGATTTCTATAACTGACAACACTGAATTTTTCAGAGGAAAGAGCTACACCTTTTGCGCCAATGCCATTCATACCAGCAACATTTTGGAAAATTTTATCATTAAATTTAGCACCAGAATGAGCCATTGTATAAATAGCTTCTAATGCTTCAGTACCATCATCTCTTTTACCAAAAGGACAGCCACGTCCTTCGTCGCAAATTCTAACAATATTATTTGGAAAAAGTTCGATAGTAATTCTATTACCAAAGCCCATTGTTGCTTCGTCAATGGAATTTGTTATAATTTCTCGGATACATTGAAGAACACCCTGATTATCAGCGCTACCCATATACATAGCAATTCTTGAACGAATAGCGGTTCTAAAATCAAGAGTTTCTATTGAATTAGCATTATATTCCACGATTTTCTTCTCCTTTCATAGTTTTACATATATATTATAACATAAAAACGGTAGAAAATCAAATTTCTACCGTTCTTTCTTTTTATTTAGTTAAAGCACCTGAAGCTTCAAGTTCCTCAAGGGTGCGAGGAGTATAGTCCATCCAAGGCATCATACAACCTACATTACAGCATCTACCAGGAATATCCTGTAGCTGACGAAGTTCCTTCTTCCAACTTTCCATCATATTGTGCTGATGGGAATTATGAATATGTCCATATAGATGAACTGAATCTCTAAACTGTCCATTCCAAAAAGGAATTGGATAGTGACACATAATTACTTTGTTCTTCTTATTATAGTAATATTCGTAATATGATTGAGTACCCGAAAAACATCTTGCAAGTCTTGTATTAGGCTTGATATTATCGTGATTACCTCTGACAAGCACTTTAGTTCCATTTAGCTGTTCGAAGATATCTGCTGTTTTTTCGTCGTCGTACCAACTGATATCGCCAAGAACAAAAACAAAATCCTCATTAGAAACCGCCCTATTCCATCTTTCAATGAGCGTTTTATCCATTTCTTCAACAGTTTTAAATGGGCGATTATCGTATCTAATAATGTTCTTATGCCCAAAATGAAGATCGGCAATATAAAATACTTTTGACATTTCATTTTCTTCCTTTCCATTATTCCCAACTAACCATATTAGCGGGCAATTTTCTTGGTATTGTTTTTCTTGGAGTTGTACACCAATAAAGGCGGTCGCGCGCCCTAGTCGCCGCAACATATGCAACTCTTTTTTCTTCATCATTATAATATCTTGCTCCCATAACAATTACGTTTTTGGATTCAAGTCCTTTTGATGAATGTATTGTTAAAATTTTAACAGTGTTTTCTTTCATTTTTGTGACGAGTTCTGCATTAGTAAGTTCTGCTTTTTTAAAAGTATCACAAGGAACTTTTTTGCTTTCTAAAAAATTTTTAACAGTTGCTAACTCATCATTAGTTCTAGTTAGCACAAACCAGTCTCCATAATTGTCTATGGTTGAAACTAATTCATAAATTCTATCATAAGTTGGATACATTTCAGTTACAACTCCTTCTATTCCTCTCATAGGGATAGATAAGTCTCTATGACTATATCCAATTCTTTCGATAATGTTTTTCGCAAAATAAAGAATTTTTGAGCCATTTCTATAATTTTCATTTAATTCATAAGTAGTTACAAAAGGCTCTTTCATTAAGTCAATCAAGAGATTTGGGTTCGCACCATTAAACTGATATATACATTGTCTGGGATCGCCCATAAGCATATAGTTTTTAGGCTTAATCATTTCAATTATAAATTTAAACTGTAAATTATCACTATCTTGAGCTTCGTCGAGAAGTAGATGATTGACCGGCTTAATACAACCTGGATTCTTTTCTACTAAACGGAACAGTCCATCAAAATTTTCTGATTCTAAAAGTGAACCAGTTGCTATTCCGCTTGAAAGTAATAGGTAGTTTGCATATGAGTGCACAGTTCCTATGAATAAATCTTTTGGCTGCCCAAGTCTGTCATAAAGTTCATTCGCTGCGTTATTTGTAAAAGTTATGGCAACGATTGTTTTAGGGTCGACCCCGCTATCAAGTAAATAACGAATTCTTTCTGTCATAACCCTTGTCTTTCCCGCAGCAGCGGCCGCCACAACGACAACATTACTTTCTTTAGTTGTAACAATTAAATTTTGCTTTTTTGATAAATTCATTTTAATCCTTCCTTTATCCGCCACTTTTTAAATTATAACCATATTTATCAGTTTCAAAAAATTGAATATAATACTTTTCTCTTTCGGAGAGATTGGTATTTTCCACTACTTCTATTACTGAGAAAGTAAAATTATCCCAGTTATTAAATAGCATAGAATGTATTTTAGATTTCTTGACTCCACCTATACCCAAAGAAGTTTTTATATGTTCAGTCCAACGCTTTGATACTTCTGCGGAGGTCTTACCAATATATTTTTTATTATCTGAAATATTTTCTATACAATAGATAACATTCTTTGGTATTTTAGAGCCAAAAATATTATTTAACATTTGATTAAAAGGTTTTTGTAAATATTCAGACCAAATTAGTTTGTGCAATAAGTCAACATTATGAATTTTATCTTCAATACTTATGAGATATTTAATATCTTCTTTATCATCTGCTGATAGAATAATTCTGTGACTATCTTGTTCTGCAGCAAGTTCTTCCTCTTTTCGTCTTAATTCATTAATTGCAGCACGTTTTGTGCGAAATTCCTCAAGTTCGAGTTTAATGTTCTCAAGCTCCTATTGAGCGGCCGCAGCATCAGTAAGACTTTTAACGGTCTGCATGTCATATTCAAGAGTTTTCTTCTTTATTTCTTCAATTTCTTTATCAGTCTACTCTTGTGCCTATTTTTTTATATCGTTCATTTCTGTTTTTATATTGAACATAACCGCAGCCTCATATGCAGAGACTTTAGCATCGACTATCTATCTCTATTGATTGAAAGATTCTTCAACTCTTTTATTATTTTCTTTTAATATCTGTTCATTAATTTTTAGTTTTTCCTATAATTCATTATAAAACTATAGAAATTCTGATTCTTTTTGCTTCTTTTGGTCTGTAAAATATTCCTCTAATTCTCTCTATCTATCCTCTCTTATTTTTGTTAAATCTTCAGTTATTATATTTTCCTATTTTATTTTTACTTCTTCATATATTTCTTTAATATTCTTTTTAAACTTAATATAATTATATATAAAGATACATAGAGCAACGACGAATATTATACAACTTACTGTTATATAAATCATCTTTTATCACTCTCCTATAATAGTATAACAAAATTTTAAGATAATTGCAAATTTTATATATGTATAAAAAAATAAAGCCGGATAACTCCGGCTTTACTTATTTAGTCTATTTTTCATGATATTCTGGAAAATCTTGCTTGTTATAGTAAGTTGTTATAAACTTATATTCAGCTTCACCAGGACCATTCTAATGCAATACTGTTGAGTATTTTTTAAATACGTCTCTAATGTGATCCATTTCCTCTGGGTGAAGTCTAATTTTTCTTCTACATCTATTGCCGCAGTCGAATAGCTCAGATCTAAGTCGATCGGCTTCGTTTTCCAAAACATTGGCTTTAACCTGACCAATGTCTTTTTTCAGCTATTCATTGACGTCTAAAATTTTATCAATTTTTTCTTCCAAAGTTGAGACAAGCTTATCATTCGTAGAGATATTTGTATCTACCTATGACATCCAAGCGTCGCGTTTTGTAATATTGTCTGTTGAATAATGACTATTTACATCACTAAGCAACTTTTTTACTTCTGCCAAAGTTTCGACAGTTTCTTTTTTTTCTTGCCTCTTCCTTTGTATAAGTTTGGTTAATCTCAAAAGCTCTGGAGCGGTCTTTCCAAAGGCTTCAATTATTTTCCCAATGACTTGGCTTATCAAGAAGAGGCCTACTATACTAACAGCTAAAGCACTGGGAATATTTAACCATTCAATACCTTTAATTAAGTCTTCCACTTAATTCACCACCTAAATAAATTTACTTAAATTCTTTTGGGATATGAAGTTCATCATTAAACCATTTAGATTTTACTAAGTATTTACTTTGGCAAATATCTGAGAAAGTCTTTATATTTGACATTTCCCAAAAAGGCAAACGATATAAGGAAATTCCTTTAGCTAAACAAAAAGAATTTTTCTATCTGTCGTGTTCTTGCTACTTTAGCAGCGCCGCGCGTCCGTGAATTGCCTTGAAGTGAAATGGACCATCGACTTCTATGATGATTTGTTTTCCCTTATAATTTGCAATATAAAAGTCATATCTATATCTACCGCCGCGAAGGTCGGAAAAGGTTTTTTCCATTTCAAACTTGATTTTTTCTTTTCGTAAAATTTTGGCTATTTGCTCTTCTAGATTACTCATTCATCTCACCATAAATAAGTAGAGTTGTCTTTAAAATCCTCTACTTATTTATGAACAAATATAGAAAAAGAAGGTGAAAAAAAATGGCTAGTATAAAGGTATAGTATGTTAAAAACATATCTGAAATAACTTAGCGAGAAAAAGTTTTATATTATGAAATTTCCTCTGGAAGATATTTTAGAGAAAAGGAAACAACTCCTCTTGAATTAAATACAAGAACCGTATATAGCTATATTGACTTACCGGTTTTTACAGATGCCGTGGACTGTGTTTATTATGTAATGGAAAAGAAAAATAGTTATATAATGAATGCAGAAAAAGATGATTGGCTATTGGTTACTCTTAATAAGTACGAAGTTGAAGAGCCGGTTTCAAATGTTACAAATGTGGGCATTACCGCTAATCCATTTTTAGATATAATTGTAAATGAATCTGAAATTGTAGAAACTTCTTTAGAAGAAATAGCAATGACTCAAGAAACTAAACGCGCCATTACTTTTAAAGGTTCCTTTATGACAATTTTAAAAATTGTGGCTGATGAGGAAGGTATGTATAAAAGCATTGAACTTGGTGGAATGAGAAAAGTTGATGAATATTTTTCTATTGTTATACATAGTGATGGCACTTATTAGACAATAGAAGAAGGAAGTTTTTAGAGAATAAATGAAAAAATTTAGGAAATAACGGATGACTCTACAGAAGTACAATATCCCTCTGCTTTAGCTGTTTAGAAATATGTTCTTGAAAATGGCGGTGGAGGCGGAGGAACTGGTGACAATAGTAGTTTTATAGAAATGACAAATCTTTTAGAAGGTTTAACGATTACTAGAGCCATTGGAGCCGACAATTATATTCCAGTTTTATTTAAAGAGCTTATATTGGATCCAATTGAAGGAAAATATGTTTAGTCAGATAAAAAAGGAAATTTAAAGGTATACTACAAATATTCAGAAGACAAATTTTGGCAAATAGCTGGAGAATATGATGGTATTTTTATAGAACAAGGAAAAGTTTATAATGTTTCAATTAATAGATTTTTGAAAAATAAAGAAACCGTAGATATTAAAATTTCTGTTACTGGTGGAGAATAGGGAAAAACCAAAGAATTAACATATTCTATCACTGGCACATAGGCAGTTATTTCTTTAGTGGGAGAAAGTACAGGTTTTCATCTAAAGCTTTACAAGGGTGATTTTAATATACGATATTACTGTATTGGTGAAAATCTGGATAAAAGAGTAGTGGCTTAGTTTGATGGCGACGAAAAACCTTTTTATGACTATCAATATGGCACTAGTACAAATGTAACAAAAGAAATTTCAGTTCCATTAGCTGGAAGAAATTATGGTGTACATCATTTAACACTATATTTTATTACGCCAGATGGTATTATATCAAATAAAATTGAAAGGGACGTCTTATATGATAACAGAACTTCTGCGGTAAGAAAGCCTCCGATGATTAGTTTGACTACAGATAGTGAAACGGTTTACAATGGAGAGCCTATTAATGTTAATTATTTTATAGTTTCTGTTGATGAAAATAAGGTTGAGGGTCAAAAACCAACAACCGATTTACTTTCAATTACTTTGCAATACAAAAAACCAGATGGTTCCTTGGAAACAGTAACTACTTCGACCTTAGAGAACATAGAACCGTTATAGGAAAATGGCAAGCCTCACGTTTGGACCTATATTAATCCAGACATGTAGAATGGAACATATGTTGTATACTTCGTTCCTTCAAATATAGGAGATACCACATTTGAGGGGAGAAGCGTTGAAATTCAGATGGTGCCATATGTTTCTGAGTTTGATGACTTAAAGATAAATGAGACTTCTTTAGTATATCGCTTTGATGCTTCGCTGGGAAGTAATGCCGACGCTAATAGAGGGGTTTATGATTATAATTACAAAGACGTTAGAGGTAATAAGAGGGTTTTAACTTCTACCCTTAAAGGCTTCAATTTTGAAACAGACGGATATCAAGATTAGTCTTTGAAATTTGTTGGTTAGGGAGAATTTACAATCAACGTACCTATTCTATCTTCAAGTTTTTTGGATAAAAATGGCGAGACCGTTTATCTAGAGAATAGCGATAGAGATAGACTTGTAAATAGTGGCAGAACCATGGAGTTTGATTTTAAAGTATCGCAGGTTGTAGATCCTTATGAAGCAATTATTTCTTGCTTTTCAGAAACTACTGGGGCTGGATTCAAAATAACTCCTTCAATGTGTTATTTATTAAGTCAAGGAAAGGAGATTTTAGTTGATGAATATGGTTTCATAGAAAACGAAGCAAGTGTTTCAACAAGTTATTTAAAATTTGATAAAAGGGTTAGGGTTACTTTTGTTATAGAAACTTTAAATACTATTGAATTTGATGACAAATATAATAATAGATTTTCTTATTAGAGTATTAATATTTATATAAACGGTAAATTTGCTCAATCTATATTTTATAATCCAGACGAAAACTTTGAAAACGGAATGCCAATTACTGTTAAAGCAAAAAGCAGTATTTTAAATCTTTATGGCGTTTGTTTGTATAATAGAGCATTAACTTATGATGAAGTAATGCACAATTATTGCGTTTCGCCAATAGCGATCAAAGACAAAGAAGAAAGATTGAGATTAAATAATTTTCTTTATGAAGTAGAAAGATAGGTTCCTATCAATGATCCGGATAAAAGTTCTCGATTTGAAAAAGAAATTAATTATAAAGAAGCAAGATTGAGATTTAATTGTTTGCTTCTTAAATGCGAAGAACTTTCTACTATCAAAAAGGATTGGAAATAGTGCGGTATAGTTTTAACAAAACCAGATGATCAGTCAGAAATTGGATATACAACCTTAATAAATTGCGTGTCAAAAAATGATAAAGGTGTATATGTTAGTAGATAGGCTGTTCAGGGTACCTCATCTTAGACCTATCCTACTAAAAACTGCTATATATAGCTAAAAGAATGGAACCCAAACACGAAACAGGCTGAAGAGGTTTTATATTCTTTATAGGGATATGAAGAAAATGATTAGGGAGAAAAGGTCCCCCTTGGCATAGAAGAAAGTTAGTTTTGCTGGAAAGCTGACTTTATGTCAACAGATCACGCAAATACCTTTAACGCAAATTTTGCGAATACCCTTTATGATGATGTTTTGGACGGTTAGAATCCAGAAAAAGGAGGAGACCCCAGAGCAAGAACAACAGTTTATGGCTTTAGATGTATACTATTTTAGGAGAAAACTAATTCTAAAGGTGAAACAGAAATTATTTTAGTTGGTGACGGAGCTCTTAATATAGATAAGGAAACTCCCAAAACTTTTGGTTTAGTTGCTGAAGGTGACAGTGGAAATGACACACTTAGACAAAGATGGGAATGGGGAGAGAATGGCGATCCCATTGGAGGTTTTAAAACTGATAAATTATTTGAACGTATAGATGGGGTTTTAAAACCGATTCATGCGGGAGTGCTTGAACCTAACTATCCAGATGTCGATGATCCCAACTATTTTTATATGTAGACAATGTACACCTGGGTTTGTCAAAGAGCCAACTTTTTAGAAGAGGGTATCTCTACAACCGAAAGAAACAAACGAAAGAAAATTTTTAAAGATGAATTTTCCGCGCATTTTAATTTAGATAGATTTTTGATTTATTATATTTTTATGGAATATATTGCTTTAATGGATAACAGAGAAAAAAATATGTTCTTTAGATGTGAAAATGTTAAAAGAGAAAACTTAGTATTTTTAAATGGCGCGACTTGTTTAGAGGATTGCATCGCGGACGATGGAACGGTTGATGCTAAAAAAATAGACTGGGTGAATTCAACTTTTGCAATTTGGATGCCAGATCTATACGACTTAGATAGCTGTTACGGTGCAAACAACTATGGTTAGTTAATTATCCCATATCATGCCTCTTGGCAATACATAAGAAATAATAAGCCAGCTTTCAATGGACATGACTCTAGATTGTGGCTTATGATAGAAGAGGCTTTTTAGGATGAAATTGCTGAAAAAGCGAGAGATTTATCAAAAAATAAAAATTTTACTTATGCTAAATTTGTTGAAAGTTAGATAGATGCAAACGTTCCTTATAATTGTCCAGCACTTGTTAATGCAGACATGATGACTAAATATGTCTATACAACTAGATATGGTGGAGTTATTACAGATGATTTAGGAGAAACTGGACACGTGCATATTACTAACTATAAATTCCTGTAGAGAGGAGATAGAGAAAGTTAGAAATTAGATTTTATGTATAAACGTTTTCTGATTTACGATAGCAAATATTGCACACAAAGTTTTACTGGAGACGATATTAACTTTAGAACTGATATAGCTTTTTAGACACCAAGTGGATAGACACCCGGGTAGTCTGGCGCCTATATAGAGTTAAAAGGTAGTTCTTATATGTATTTTGCTACTCGAAGCGACGAAAAGCAGGGGGCTTCTTCTCTTGTTACCAATGAAGTTGATTCAAAAGGCAATAGAGTTACGGAACGAAGAATTATTCCACCAGGTGAATAGGTAAAAATGGAAATAGACCTTGGTGGTGGTGAATAGACTCTTTATATTTTAGGTGGAAGTAATATAACTAGTATTAAAAATGTAGCAAAACTACATCCAAGATTGATTAAATTAGATAAAGGAGCAAAGCTAAGAGAGTTAGTTTTAGGAGCCTAGTATGAGTATGGCACAACGACACCATATGTGAATACAAATGTAGGTGCAATAAATACAGCTTTTTGCCCATTATTAGAAACAATAGATATCGAAGGATACTAGGATGTTACTGAATTTAGATTAACTGGTAATAAATTAATTAAAGATATAAATATTAGCAGAACTAATATTAGCTATCTAGAAATACCAAATGGTGGTTTTATTGAAAACCTTAAAATAGGTAAACCTGGTACAATTAGTATCAAAAACCACTCAAGAATGACTAATTTTTCTTATGACTCTTTAGAAAATCTTAGATATATAACTGTAGAAAATACTCCAAACATAAATGGTTTGGCTATGATTAAAGAGAGAGGGCTTAAGAATATTTAGGGCATATAGCTAATTGGAATTAATAATAAATTAACCAACTATAACGACTTTAAAGATTTGCTAGATCCTTCTTTAGCAAGGGGAAAACGATTAATTGCTGACGCAATCACAGATGGTACCGATAATTACCCAATTATTGGTGGACAAGTTAGCTTTGATAAGTTATATTGGTCAGAATTTAATAATATTAAAAATACTTATGACTACACTGGCGCGGAAGATTCTAGACTTAAGGTTAATTCTCCTATTTATGGTAAGGTTGTATTTAAAGATTATAATGGCGGTCAGTTAAAGGATAGTAGTAATAATAATATTAATTATCAGGTAGACGTACAAATTGGTAATGTTAATAAGTCTGTGTATAGCACAATTAATAACTCTGTTTCTTATAATAAAGAGACTTTGGGCACTCCATATAGACCAGTTAGCGGATTAAATGCCTATAGTTTTATTGGATGGTCACGAAAGAAAAATTCCACTTCCAAGGAAGACTTAATTAATTTTACAAAAGAAGAACTTAATAGTAATGATATAATTGAAGTTTATGCTGTTTATAGTTAGTATGGTGTTAAGACTGTTACTAAAACAGTTAGTAATAAAACTTGGTCTAGCATTGGTATGACTGAGTCCAATTATCTTTCAATGGATTTTACTTATGGCGATATTACAAAAAATGGGTTATAGGATTATATATTAGTTGATTATAAAATAAAGGCAAAAGTATATATACGCAAATCAGACGGGGCTTTAGGTAATGGTTTTACCCATTAGCTACGATATGGCAATTATTACGAAGCCGAAAAATGGGTTGAGCCAACCTATGATGATGCTGGTAATTAGACTGGTGGAGGTTATTATAGTTATTCAGCAAGTGATATTACCAACCTCAAGAATATAGGGTCTTCTATTGATACTGGAGAAACAAATAATATAACCATTTTTGTTAATAAAGACGTACCCAGTGGTTTTTCAGATAATTATACCACTAGAACGGGCAGTTTTAGTCCAAATTCAAGCAAAGAATTGAGGCTTTATCAACATAGTAATGATTTTAATACTTCAAGTAGTTCCGTTAAGTATAAGGTTGGTTTTGGATCAAAGTCCAACAATAGTTTTGGACAATCAACATATACAAGAATAGAAGTTAGTGATATCCAAATTGAGTGGATTTTCTACCACAAAGACATTCTTTAATAAAAAAAGGACGCTTACTCAGCGTCCTTTTCTTCTTTTTCTTCTACAACTTCTTCTGCTTTCATTTCCGCAGCGGCTCGTTGTTCTTGTATCTCTTTTAACATTTCGATAAGATTACTTACATCTTCGTCCGACAAATCCTTAAATTCAATACCTTTAAGCATACCAATAAATCGTTTCCCAGGAAATTTCCAACGCAATTCCCGCAATAACTGGTTACAGAGTTGATAACTTAACTCCTCGGTATCATCAAAATAAACGATATAAGCATCTCCGCTCAATTCAACTGGATTCATTTTTCGTCACCAAAATATTTATCCCAAGTACAGTCCTTTGGTGTTAAGTCGTCTCTAAAACCAATCATCTTGCCGTGTCTCAAGGTTTTTTCAACGGCGTCAATTTCCATAGCGGAAACTTCAATTACCGCACCTTTGTACTTCTCTGGATTGAGTTTAATTTCTTCAGTTAAGCCGCTAAGATATCCAATAGGTACAACCTTATCATCTTTAGCAACTCCTATTTCAAGGCTACCCGCCATACCCATAAACCAACTCTTGGTTACAGGTTCAATTGCGGCACCATTATCATATTTTTCACTGTAAAGACCTTTCATCTTTTCTCCAGTAATAGTGTTTACCCAATAAGGCCATTCAACTATGTTTTTGCCAGTATATTCCTTCTTGGGAGGCATCGTCTTACCAGTAAAGAAAACATCAATTGTTTCTTTAATTTCTTTTTTAATTTTTATAGTTGTTTTGGAAGGTCTTTTGCCGGGTTCATAGAGAGAATCTGCTTTTGTGAGAACTGCGCCTTCGAAGCCTTCGGCGAGTAATTCCTGAAGCTTTGCCCAAAGCTGCTTACCAGTCCAGTACTCTGCATATTCCACATATGGCATTTCTAATGTACGAATTTTAATATCAGTAAAGTCGAATCTTTCAATGGCTGGAGTTTTAAGCATAGATTTACCATCCCAAGCCAAGCAGTCAAAGACAAAATAATGAAGCTTATTTTTTTCTTCTTTCTGTCTTTCAATTGCCTTAGGAGTTAAACAATTCATTATAGAAGTTGTGTTCTTTGCGCCTTCTTTGCCGGGCCAATATACCTCACCAAGTATACAAGTACCATTAGGAAGACTATCAACCCATTCGTGTATCTGGGGAAGATGATCAAGTTTATCAATGTAGTCGCCGCTAACTGATACACTGCGACCAATGAGTACACAATCTCCATTCATATCTTTAATTATAGAGTAGAAGGCTCCATCATGTTTCCAGCTACCAAGCCACTCGCCGCTGAAAATGCGATTACGTGCTTCGGTTTTCTTCTTTTCTGCACTCCAAGACGCAGGTGGTTGCCAGTATTTCTGAATTTCAAGACCATAGAAGTCTACTCCGTCAATTATCATCTGTCTCATATTTAGTTCCCCTTTCTATATTCACTACACCCAATACAAGATACTTCAAAGCCTCTTGTACAGTCATTATTCGTACATTTATATCTTCTCATATCGCTATTATAATAAGGAAAATTATATTTGAAATGAAGTCCTTCCATAAAAGCCTTCGCGGCGAGTTCCAAATGCTGGATTGAAGCATTATTTTTAACTTCTACATCATAATAGAAAAGTTCAACATTTTTGTCAGAATCATTTGACAATTTTTCTTCTACATCGTCGCGGCTGACTATAACGGTAACCGCGTTAAACTTGTCGACAAGCTTCTGAATTTCCTCTGGCTCGCGGCAATGAACAAAGAAAATTGCCTTACCTGGATCAAAATCATTGAATGCTAATTCAGTCATATGGTCTTTCATATCGTCTTCAAGTTTCTTCATTGGAACTTCATCCCAATCTGTCATTAACTTTTTTAAATCACTTAAAAACTTTCTATTCTTTTCGTCTTTAGTTCCATCCCAACCAGCAAGTGTTGCAATTTCTTTAATGAAATCTACAGTTGAAAGATTTTTCCCATAAGGAAAAGCAATCTCGCAACAAATATCAGTAAAGGTTGTTTTACCAGTTCTAGGATAACCATTAATTACAACTACATACATTTTCTTTTCTCTCCAATTCTGCTGATGAATTTTGAGCAAGTGAGTCAACAAAATTGTTGTTCTCATTATTTGCGTGACCTTTAACTTTTTGAAATTTGAATCGAGTATCGTCAAAATATGGAATTAATGCATTCCATAGATCTTGATTAAGTACCGGCTCTTTTTTGGAAGTTAACCAACCATTGGACATCCATTTCTTATACCAACCCTGATTAACACAATTTATAATATAGGCACTATCGCTATAAATAACTGCATTAAAAAAATCTTCTGTTATCGTGAGTAACTGCTCAATCGCGGCGATCATTGCTTTTAGTTCTTCTCGATTGTTAGTAGTTCCTTTCGTTGCAGAAGATTTGTGACATAAACAAGTCTTGTTGTCGTTATCATATATAGCAAATGCCCAAGCGCCTATAGCATCGGTTGCGCCATTATTTCGAGTGCTACCGTCTGTATAGATATGAAACATTTAATCAACCTTTCTTGTAATATTCATAATAAGTTTGTTCAATTATAGAACTATCATAACCAAGAGCGGACAACATTTTTTCAAAATGATTCTCTAAGTTATATTGCGGTCCCTCAGTTATATATTGTTTTGGAGAAATTCGAGTTATCTCAACATTGCGATGAGCAAGTTTAAAAAGTAAAAACTTAAACCAACTCATTTGTAAACGAATTTCATAACCCCAAATCTGATTCATTATCGCACAAATCTCAAATGCGCATTTGTGCTAAACATTTTTAGGATTAAACTTCATTAGATTAATTTTTGCTTCCCTGTTTGAAAAACTTAATATTGCCGTAGCAACAAAGTCATCAAGCTTTGTATAATCGTAAGCCATATAAGCCTCCTTTACTATTATTTTATTTTCAATATTATTATATCATAAAATATATAAATTTTCAAATTTCATTTTAATGGAGTTCAATTGAAAAATTTTCACTTATAATTAGAAGTAATAAATAGGAGGTTTTGCATATGGATAAATTATATGAAAATCAGGTTGCCGTAGAGGGCGAAGTAATTACTGCGGAATCAGTTACTACAACTAATACCACAACTGTTACAACTCAGCCAAGATACAAGTCTTGGGCTATGTGGTTAGCTGTACTTGGCGCGCTCGGTGTTATCCTAAACGCTACTGGCGTATTTGAACAAATTGGAATCGACAGCCAGGCTTGGGATGTTATCGTAAATGCTCTCGGCTCCATCCTCATCGGCTTCGGTATCTTGAACAATCCGACAAGTAAATCAAGCTTCTAATTTAAAGGGCCTCGAAAGAGGCTCTTTTTCTTTTATTTAATTTTGACTTTTTATTAATTTTATGATATTTTATATTAAATATTTCGCGCCCGCGCACGCGATATCTACAATGTTAAAATAAAAATAAAGAAAAATTCACTTCAATCTATGCAGTCGCCGCGCTTAACGTATAGATTTGGAAGTAACTATAAAAATTTGATTTTTTTGCATTTTTTTGTTATACTTATTATAGAAAGTTAAAAAGACGCTCACAGCAAATGTCTGCCGAATGGTCTAAAGGATATGACGCCGACTTTTAGTAGGAGATATGGGTTCGAATCCCATTTTGGTCCGATTACTTAGCGTCTTGTTTCACCTTTCTAATATTTAAAAAAGAAAAGGAGAAAATTAAAATGAGTTTTGCAGCTACAGCAAAGAAATCAACTGAAACAAAATTAACAGAAAACGGAGCATTCGCTTATAACACCTCTGGTGGCGGCGCACTGCTTGACTTTTATGCAACTGGTGGTTCTTTGAGACCCCGTTCAGAAGATGAAATCAGAAATAAGTTTATTTCTGCTTTTATGGAAGACCCTCTTTATGCAACTAAGGCTCTTTTCTATATCGGTGATATTAGAAATGGTGGTCTTGGTGAAAGAAGAACCTTTAGAGTATGTCTTAAGTGGCTTGCAATTAATCACCCTGAAATTGTAAGAAAGAATCTTGAGTATATCGCTTACTTTAATAGATTCGACTCACTTTTTGAACTTGTAAATACTTCTCTTGAACATGAAATGTGGCAGTTTTACAAGAGACAGTTACAGCAGGACTGGTCAAATATGAAGGCTAATAGATCCATTTCACTTGCTGCAAAGTGGGCACCTTCTGAAAATGCTTCTTCAAAGGAGACCAAGAGACTTGCCAAGAGAGCAATTGAGCATATGGAATTAACCGAACGTGGTTACAGAAAAATTCTCTCTGCTCTTCGTAAGTACTTAAAGGTTACTGAAGTTTCAATGTCTGGTCAGGATTGGCACGAAATTAACTACGAAGCAGTTCCTTCAAAAGCTATGCACAATTACAATAGAGCTTTTGGTAAGCACGACTTTGAACGCTTTAATGCTTTCATTAATGCCGTAAAGGTTGGTACCAAGAAGATTAATGCTTCAACTCTCTTCCCTTATGACCTCGTTCATAAGGTATGGAATGGTACTTCTAATGACGTAACCGAGGAACAGTGGAAAGCTCTTCCTAATTACGTTGAAGGCGAAAAGAGTTTCCTTGTTATGGCTGACGTTTCTGGATCAATGTATGGACGTCCTATTGAGACATCAATCGGTCTTGCCACATACTTTGCGGAAAGAAACAAGGGTGTATGGCATAATCTTTACATGACCTTTAGCGAAAAGCCTTCCTTTATCAATCTCGATGGTTACCATTCCCTTAAGTCTAAGGTTGATTATGTGAGAAGAAAGGATATCGGTTATTCAACTAATCTTGAAGCCGCATTTGACAAGGTTCTTTCTCACGCTCTTCAGTATAATCTTACACAGGAGGATATGCCTGAGGCTCTGATTGTTATTTCTGATAATGAGATTAATTCTCTTTATAATAATAGCTATAGTTCTTACTACAATCGCTACTCTCTTGATTTCGTTGAAACAATGAGACGCAGATTTGCGGTTCATGGCTACAAGATGCCTAAGCTTATCTTATGGAATGTAGAAGCAAGAAATGATACTTTCCTTTCTCAGTCACCTGATGTATTGCTTGTAAGTGGTCAGTCTGTTTCTGTATTCCAGCAGTTAATGGGTAACCTTAACGGTGTTACGGCTTACCAGTTAATGATGAAGACTTTAAGCGGAAAGGCTTATGACTGCATCACAATTTAAGAAAGGAGAATTCTTTTGGATTACGTTTTATTCTTAAAATTTATCAATAACGGTGGAAAAGTGAGTGATACTACTTACGAGTATTTTATTGATGAAGCGCTTTTCGAGAAACTTAAAAACGTATCTCGCTATTCCACCGCGATAATAGCAGATGAAAATGGATATAATTATCGCAATAATCAGGTTCGCTTGGAAGAAATTAAGAGACTTGGCACTGGATTTTCTTCCAAGGCAACCAAGTCCTTAGCAAACGTTGCTGTCCTTACTCCAAGTCAACTTATGTGCCCTCTTTTTGATGAAGAGGAAGAACCAAAGACTTTTGGGGAAATTAAGCTTAACCCAGATGGTGTAACAATTACTGCGCATAATTCTATATGGTCTGAAAAAGCAAAAGAATTATCACTAATAGAAAGAAAAGAGGAAACTAATATGTTTGATAAAATGTTTAAAGGATTTAAGTTCGGTATGGCAGAAGATGTAAAGCTTAGCATCTATGGTCCTGCTTTCCGCACAAAGGACAATACCTATGTTGCTTACAATAAAGATAATGAACTTATTGAAGTAGATGGTCTTGTTCTTGATAGCAAGAAATCTATGTGTTATATTATGCCTGTTGCCAAAGATGATGTTGCGATCGGTGATTTCATCTATCATAACGATTCTTGGACAAGAGTACTTGGTCTTACAGAAGACGGATATCTCCGTGCTGAAAAGATTAATGTAAAAGAAGTTATTAATATTATTCCCACAAAGAATGTATTCGGATTTGACTTCTATTCAAAACTTGTACCTCTCTTTGGAGACTTCGGTTTTGATGTAAATGAAAAGAATGTATTTGGCAATCTTCCTATGCTTATGGCACTTAGCGAAGATAAGATTGAGGATATGCTTCCCTTTTTCTTTATGGGAAATGGTGGTGCTGACCTTATGAAAAATCCCGCAATGCTTTACTTTCTTATGAGTAAGAATTCAAAGGGAATGGATGCGCTTGCGCCCCTTATGTTCGCTTCTATGGCTTCTATGGCAAATAAAACTAACAATAAAAAAGGAGAATAATTATGAAAGAAATTCAGTATTTTATTAATGAGGAAAAAGGCATTGTTGTCGCTAAGATGACAAAGGATTACGTTGAAGAAGCTCTTATGGGCATTTACGAAAAGATTGGCAAAACTTCTAAATATGGCGGAGTAATTATCGATGAAAAGGTCTATGACAAGTTTGTCGCACCTATTACTGCTATCGCAACTTGCAGTGAAGATGATGCTTTTGATGTTGAAATTGGTAAGGCTATCGCAAGAAAGAAAGCTCTTACTAAGCTTGCTCTAAAAAAAGCAAAGCTTTGTTGGGCAATTGCTGACATTTACAACAAAGAAACAATCAGAATCGTTGAAATGGCTCAGAGAGAATCTGTAAAAGCAACTAACGCTAATAACGAAGTCTATGATTACATAAAGGAAATTTTTGAATAAAAAAGTGCGGTCGCCGCACAGGACGTATGTTGTGTGCGGCGACTATATTAAAATTTGAAAATTTTTGAAATTTTTGGTATAATATATATAGAAAGAAAGGAAATGCTACCGTAGTCCAACGGCAGAGACACCGGACTTAAAATCCGTCCAGTATGGGTTCGAATCCCATTGGTAGCACCATAAATATAAAAAAGAAAGGTTGATTTAAATGAAAAATTTCCAGAACTGGTCAAGAGAAATGCTTGAGAAGAGAATCGAGTCTCTTAATTATGATATCGCAGATTGGGAAAGAACATTAAGTTATACTAACTCTTTTCTTATTTGTCGAGTACTTGAGATGTATATTGACAAGGCTAAGAAAGAAATCCGTGCAATTAAGGCAGAACTTTGCTTAAGAGAACACGGTGAATAATTAAAAAAAATTAAAGGCACATACAGCGAATTTAAACAACAATTGGGCTTAATATTGTGAAAATGTGCCTTGTAAATAGAGGTATAGTGTAATCGGTAGCACAACAGACTTTGACTCTGTTAGTGTGGGTTCGAGTCCCGCTATCTCCGCCAATACAAACAACAAAGACGTAGGTGCAAAGTCTTACAGCATTGCTTAGTTTAAGGAGTAAAACGTTGTTGTTTGTCTTCCACATCAGAGGGAGACTATAAAACTCCCTCTTTTTTATTTGCGTCCGTGCCCGAATGGTTTAAGGGGCGAGATTGCAACCCTCGTATTTGTTGGTTCGATTCCAACCGGACGCTCCATTTCCTCGCGATGCTAGTTTTGACTGAACATTAGTAATTAAAAGGAGAAAGAAAATGACTGAATTACATATTAAGATTGTAGCCACAGTGGTGTTTTTGGCAATATTCTGTGGCTGTTTTTTTATGCTTGGTAAAGCAGAAAGCAAAATAATATTGCCTGAGCCAGAAAAAGAAGAAATTTCTGTTTTATTGGTTACAAAACCATATCCATTAAACGATTGGGATTATGTAGAAAATCCTGGCGGATATTTCCTTGATGAAAAATATCCAGAGTTTGCAATAAAAACAGAAAAAGAAAAACCAATATTTCACAACAGCGCTCCAGTTGTTTCAAAGCCGATTGTGGTGCCATCAATAGAGACTACAATCGAAGAAACAACAGAGGAGCGCATTGAAGAAGATACATCAAATGCGGCTGATCCTTCTGACGAAAACACAACCGAGCCCGAAACCACGAAACCCCCAACGCCGCAGTATATCATAAAGGCACAACATTATGCAGTGCCCGCAGAGGAAATATATTTTACTTGGCCAGTGCGTGAATATACTGAAGAACAGAAAACTCTTCTTGCTAAAATGCTTTATTGCGAAGCTGGAGGAGAAGGCTGGGATTGTCAAGTTGCCACTTTATCTGGTATTATAAATCATATCGAACATAATAATGGCAATTTTGGTGTATTAGATAAAGGAAATCATTTTAGTCCTGCATCTTATTATCGTTATAAAACTCCAACAAGTATGAATTGGGAAGTATTAGACTATGTTCTTAATGGACATTTAATTGCTGATGTTAAATACTTCCAGTTATACGGTTACCATAGTTTTGGTACTCCTATGTTTAAAGTTGGCGGTGTCTATTTCTCAAGATAAAATAATTTGATTTTTTAGTAAATTTAGTATATAATATATATAGAAAGAAAGGAATTGGAGGAATTCTTAATGAAGAATAAAGTTAAAACCCTTATTGTAGTTGATGTTCAGAATGACTTTGTGACCGGACTGCTTGGTACCGCTGAAGCAAAAAAAGCAATTCCGGCTATTAAAGAAAAGATTGAGAAGTACTCAAAGACTCCTAATCACACTATTATTTACACACAGGACACTCATTATGAAGATTATCTTGAAACTCAAGAAGGTAAAAATCTTCCCGTTCCACATTGTATTTCCGGTACCGAGGGTTGGAAAGTTGTGTCCTTTGTAGATAATAGCAATTGGCCGCACCTTTGTAAACCTACCTTTGGTTTTGGCGGCTGGGGTTTTGCAATAAATGAAGATGAAGTTGAAGAAATTGAACTTATTGGTTTTTGTACCGATATTTGTGTTGTTTCCAACGCTTTGCTTTTAAAGGCACGATTCCCAGAAATTAAGATTACGGTTGATGCGTCTTGTTGTGCAGGAGTTAATCCCGAGAAGCACGCGGCCGCCCTTGAAGTAATGAAGTCTTGTCAGATAAATGTTATTAATGAATAAAGGAGAATTGATATGATTTTTATTGGTGAACACATTATTGAAACAAAACATTTTCCCGATGGTACTCCTTTGATTAAACTTGATCCCATTGATATTGAGAATACTCTTTCTCCTAATGATAATATGGTAATTATTAATTGGTTTTATGAGTCAATGGATGAATTGTTTACTTTATATTCTCTTGTTGGACATTTAAGAGACAACTGTTTTGAAACCATTTCTCTTTATATGCCCTACCTCCCTAACGCAAGACAGGATAGAGTTAAGAATGAAGAGGACGTATTTACTCTTAAATACTTCTGTCAGATTATTAATTCACTTAACTTTAAATGGGTTCACATTCTTGATGCACACTCCTCAGTTGGCCCCGCGTTGATTGACAGAGTGATCAATGAATCACCCAGAAGTGTTCTTTTGAATGTTTTTACAAAGTTAAATATAGTGGAAAAGATTGATATGGACAATTTTGTAGCCTTTTATCCCGACCAAGGAGCAATGAAAAGATATAGTGATTTACTTGACGCTCCTTGTGCTTTTGGAATTAAAAATCGTACCTGGGAAGAAGGAAAAATAGACAGTCTTGAAGTTATTACTTCAGAGTCTCTTGAGGGTAAAGATATTCTTATTATTGATGATATTTGTAGTTTTGGCGGCACTTTTTATCGTAGTGCCAAGAAGCTTAAAGAGCTTGGTGCCAATAAAATTTATCTATATATAACTCATTGCGAAGATAGTATTCTTAAGGGTGAGTTATTTAAAAGTGATTTAATAGAAAAGGTTTATACTACTAACTCTATTCTTAATGAATGTCATGAGAAAATTGAAGTTATTGAATTATGAAAGGTTGATTAAATGTTATACGCAATATTTTTAAATGCAGATAGTGGCTATAGCTATGAAGCAAAAATTGCCAAAGAGAAATTAACTTATGGTAAGAAATATGAAGTAGAAGAAGTTTGTATGGGGCAGTCGTATACTGATATTATTCTTAAAGATATTCACGGTGCTTTTAATTCAGTGCATTTTCTCTTTGTTGATGAAAAGGGTAAGTCTGTAGATATATACAGTGATCCACGATATAATCCATACATTTGAGGTGAAAAGATATGAGTAATACAAATCCTATGCTTTTAATAGACTTTTACAAAGCCGTTCACGCGGAAATGTTGCCCAAAGGTATAACCAAGTCTGTCTCTTACTTTACTCCTCGAATGAGTAGGGTTAAGAGATGGGATAAGCTCGTAATGTTTGGACTTCAAGGATTCGTTAAGACTTATCTCATTGACTACTTTAATAAAGAATTTTTTGGTAAGTCATTCCCCATCGTAATGGCGGATTACCGTCGTATTATGAACGCCGCGCTGGGTGCGGACGCGTACAATATTAAGAAGATTGAACAGCTTCATATGCTTGGTTATCTTCCTATTGAAATTGTGGCGCTTCCTGAGGGTACTCTTGTACCTGTGCACGTACCTATGTTTGGTATTACAAATACACATCCAGACTTTGCCTGGCTTCCTCAGGCACTTGAAAGTCTTATATCTGCTGAAATGTGGCATCCTATGATTGCCGCAACAGTTGGTTATACCTATAGACAGATTGTTAATGAATATTACGATAAAACTTGCGATGATAATATTTCAAGAGCAAGGGCGCTCGGTTCGTTTGACTTCCGCGGTGAGGAATGTCTTCAGTCTGCAGTTAAGGCGGGAGCCGGTTGGTGTCTTTCTTTCTTGAATACAGCAACTGTGCCTACAATTCCTTATCTTGAACAGATGTATAATTGTGACTGTACTAAGGAACCCGTTGCTTTTGGTTCACCTAGCACCGAACACTCTGTAATGTGTTCTAACTATGCGGTTGACGGTGATGAAATTACTTTTCTTAGACGTGCATTAACAGAAATTTATCCCAATATAAGTTTTTCTTGCGTGTGTGATAGTTATGACTATTGGAATGTTGTAGATAATATATTGCCGCAGTTAAAGAAGGAAATAATGGAACACAATGGTTGTTTCCTTGTCCGTGGCGACTCCGGAGATCCAGTTGATGTTGTTACAAAAACTGTGTTTAAGCTTTGGAAGCACTTCGGTGGCACTATTAATTCAAAGGGTTACAAGGTACTTGACCCGCACGTGAAGGCTATTTATGGTGATAGCATTACTGTTCAGAGATGTGAGGAAATTTATAAAATTCTTATGGAGAACGGTTTTGCTTGTTCTAACGCTGCGCTTGGTGTTGGTTCGTTTTCGTTCCAGTGCATTGAGGAAGATGGCATACTTAAGCCTTTTACAAGAGATACTTTTAGTTGTTGTATTAAGGCAACTTATTGTGAAATTAACGGAGAACCCTATCCTATTTTCAAGAATCCCAAGGAAGGTGGTTTTAAGAAATCACAGAAGGGTTGTTGCGTGGTTTATCGTGAATTAGATAGTGATTTATTACCTAATTCTGTAGAAATTAAGCATATAGATGGCTGCACCTGGGAGCAGGCAGTGGCTAATCCTTGTAACCTTCTTGAAACGGTCTTTAAGGATGGAAAACTTGTAAAAGAATATTCTCTTGCGGAAATTAGAGAAAGACTTCATGGAGGAAATTTCTAATGAGTGTTTCAAGTAAAGACATATCAATTGATTGCGCGGCTTATACTTTTCTTCGATTGGTAGAGCAATATAAGAAAATGGATCGATTAATAATTGCTTATGATTTTGACGATACGGTTTGTCCTTATTATAGTCTAAGCTGTAGTTGGGCGGCAAGTGCTATTCGTAAAGCAAAAGAGTATCTTAATGCCTATTTAATCGTTTATACTTGCAACCAGGACGAAGAAAGAATTAAGAAATATCTTGATGAATATAAGATACCTTATGATGCCATAAATGAAAATGCGCCTTTTATTCATTTTAACAAGAAAGAGGGTAGTAAGTTATACTATAACCTTCTTCTTGATGATAAGGCAGGACTTCATCAGGCAATAAGTGACCTTGAGACACTTATATATGGTGTTATGAATGGCACTATTACCAAGGAGAAGAAGGAATGAAATATTTATTTTTTATACCTTTGGTTGTAATTGTTATAGCCTTACCTTTGAACTACCACTTAGAAAAGAGGTCTTATAACAAAAGCTTTTGTCCAAAATGTAGCTATAGACTAAAACTTTTTGGAAGAGATTCTCACGGTGGACGTGGTTATTGGTGTGATAATTGCAATTATCATACCTGGGTGTCTTATCATAGTATAGATAAATATTGAGAGGAGAATAAAATGATTGATAAATTTGATGGTGATTTTGCTTTCCTAAGTAATTTCTACGATGCTCCTGTTGTTTATGATGGAATTACATATAAGAACACAGAAGCCGCATTTCAAGCACAAAAAACAACAAGCATTCCCAAAAGACTTGAGTTCGCTAATTTTACTGCAAGTCAATCAAAAAAGGAAGGACGTAAATTAGCATTAAGACAAGATTGGGAAGAAGTTAAAGGACAAGTCATGTATGAAATTTGTCTTGCTAAATTTACTCAGAATGAAGAACTTAAAATGAAGTTACTTTCTACCGACGGGCATCATCTTATTGAGGGTAACCACTGGCATGATAACACATGGGGTAATTGTACTTGTGAGAAATGTGCGTTTGTCCAGGGACAGAACCGACTTGGTGTCATACTTATGAAAATAAGAGAAAGGTTAAAGGGTAATTGATATGTCTAATATAGTTAAAAATAAACAAGAATTTCTTAATACTACTCTTGCGTCAATTTTTAATGAAATAAGTCAAACGCTTATGATAGGAAATTTTGACGATATTGCAACCCTCTTGGATCGTTATGACATTAAAGTATTCGATGATAAAAAGGGAATGTATAAGACAACTTATGAGATTCTGAGTGAAATTTCTGAAAAACTAGGTTTTGATGCCGAAAAAGTAAAAAACGATATAGTTCAGTGGATTCGTGACTGGTTCGCCAAGAATGGACCTGAGTGTAACGCTGTAATCGGCATCAGTGGCGGCAAGGATTCATCAGTGGTCGCCGCCCTGTGCGTAGAAGCATTGGGTAAGGATAGAGTTTTTGGTGTTCTTATGCCTGACGGTAATCAGGGTGATATCAAAGATTCTTATAAGTTAGTATACCATTTGGGTATTAGTTTTACAACAATTAACATTGGTTCAACCACAGAAGCTTTACTTCAGAGCATTAGCCATCGTGAAAACGGTTGGGGAGTAACACCTTCGGAGCAGACGAGAATCAACTTACCTCCTCGTATTCGCATGACTACACTTTATGCTGTGTCCCAGTCAATTAATGGCAGAGTTGCTTGCACTGACAACCTTTCTGAAAGTTATATTGGCTATTCCACACGTTGGGGCGACAACGTTGGCGACTTTTGTCCTCTTGCTAATCTCATAAGTGACGAGGTCGTTGCCATTGGTGACGCTCTTGGTTTACCTTATGAACTTACTCATAAAGTACCCTCTGATGGTCTTTGCGGTAAAACAGATGAAGATAGATTTGGCTTTACCTATGAAGTATTGAATAAGTACATCCGTACTGGTATATGCGAAGACGAAGCCACTAAAGCAAAAATTGATGAAATGCATAATAAAAATTTATTTAAACTCAACCCAATTCCTAAGTTCCCCTATATGGGGAACTAAGGTTCCTTGCCTCTCTATCCCAACGGCAGAGGAGGCGCACTCAAAATGCGTATAGTCTCGGTTCGAATCCGAGGAGAGGCACAAAAAATTTGAAAAATTTTTAATTTTCTGTTATAATATATATAGAAAGTTAAGAGAGAATTAAATAAATTTTTTGAGAAAATAGAAAAACTTAAAATTTGATTTTCTTTTAAATTTCTGTTATAATAGTTATAGAAAGTTAAGAAAACTTCTAATTTGGAAGGTTAGCTCAATGGTGGAGCAATCGGCTGTTAACCGATAGGCTATAGGTTCGAGTCCTATACTTTCCGCCACTTAAGGCAGTCACAGCAAATTTAATGCTTATAAAGAATTAAAAAGATAGTCGTTATGCCTCCCTCATAACAATTACAAGCTTATACTGCCTTGTTTATATCTCGGAGTAGAGGAGCGGTTCCTTATCAGGTTCATTCCCTGAAGACGTTGGTTCGAATCCAGCCTCCGAAACCAGTGGTGGTTCACATTAAAAAACCTTTGGTCTTATACATGGCGTTTTCGGTTGAACTAGATAGTTAGTTACTATCCTTGTGGCAATAGACCAAATTAAAAAAACTGAGGCAAAGGAAACCGATTAGTTCCATAGTGTTGTGTGTGTTGTGTTGTGTTTGTTATCTAACGATAACGGTGAGCAAACCGTAGATCTCGAAGAAAGCTCACTTAAATAAAAACAAGGAAGATCTTTTACGGTCTCTTCGTCTAGTGGTCAGGACACAAGGTTTTCATCCTTGTAACAGGAGTTCGACTCTCCTAGAGATCACCATTTATTTGTCGTTGTACTCCAATTGGCAGAGAGGCTTGTCTTAGAAACAAGATGTTGTGAGTTCAACTCTCACCAGCGACACCATTAAGACTCTTACAGCAAACCGTACTTTTACAAACATAAATATTGGTTTATCAAAAGAAGAGGAGTCTTGTTTAATTTATAGAAAAGGAGAAAGAGTAATGAATTTTGATTCTATTGTAGAAATTGTAAATAATTTCTTCGCTTCAATCGAGGAAATTGTAGCACGTTTTATGGCTTTTATTTCTAATCTTGCTCCTAAGGCTTGATAAAAATTGGTTGCGGTCCAATTAAAACCGCGACATCCGGGTATGGTCAAGTTTGGTATGGCGCGTGCTTTGGGAG
>JAEIGA010003283.1_pt1 | contig 25427 bp, 20 predicted proteins | sample 9270691 | NCBI WGS metagenome assembly JAEIGA01 (sample SAMN17057246, study PRJNA624740) | gut metagenome | biome: biome; isolation source: fecal sample | host: Bos grunniens | place: China: Xizang | collected 2019
CCGTTTCGACAAAGGAGACCATCGAGGTGAACGGCGAAACCTATCCCGTGTATAAGATGGAAATCTCTAACACATCTCACCCATTCTACACAGGTAAGATGAAGTTGGTAGATACCGCAGGTCGTGTGGATAAGTTTATGAGCCGTTACGCAAAGCGCTACGATAAGAAGAACAAGTAGTAGATCTTGTTTCTCAGAAAGTTTGAGAGCGAATCCAAGGTTTGGATTTGCTCTTTTTTTTCCTCTCTTTGGGGCAAACCTCTAAGATAGTTCCGTCCGCTGTGAAAAATATTCAAGTAAACTCTATATTTCTCGCGAGTTCTTCGTATCTTTGTCACGTATATATAATATATTGATATGTTGCTACACGAAAAACTCAAGGAGTTCAACATAATCCTCGCCTCTGTATCGCCACGACGCAGGGAGTTGCTTAAGGAGACAGGCATCGAGTATCGTCTGGCCACTAAGTTTGAGTGCGACGAGTGCTACCCCGCTACCCTCCCAGCAGAGGAGGTAGCGCCATACCTCGCTACGCTCAAAAGCCACGCCTACCCCTTTGACCTCGCACATAACGATATACTCATCACGGCCGACACTACGGTAGTCCTCGAAGGAGAGGTCTTGGGCAAGCCCTCATCAAAGCAGGAGGCCAAGCAGATGATTGCGCGCTTAGCGGGCAAAGAGCATTGCGTGGTTACGGGAGTGACCATACGTTCAAGAGAGAGGGAGCGCACCTTCGCCTCGTCGAGCAAAGTGCGTTTCGCATCACTCACAAGCCAGGAGATAGAGTACTACGTCGAGCACTACAACCCTATGGACAAGGCTGGCGCTTACGGTATCCAGGAGTGGATAGGCTACGTAGGCATCGAGAGTATCGAGGGCTCATTCTTCAACGTGATGGGGTTGCCCGTACAACGCCTATACCGCGAATTGGAGTGCTTCATCGAGGCCCTTCCATCGTGCTATCTTTAAGAAATTATAAACATAAAACTATAACACAATGAAACGAACACTAATCCTCTTCGCGTTGCTCTTCGCAACGACATTCACGGCAGTAGCCGACAAGGGTATGTGGCTACCCTCGCTTATCTCGACTCGCATCAAGGATATGAAATCCAAGGGTTTCAAACTCTCTGCCGAGGATATCTACTCGATTAACGAGGCATCGCTCAAGGATGCTGTGGTACTCTTCGACGGCGGTTGCACAGGCGAGATCGTATCCGAAAAGGGTCTTCTCATCACCAACCACCACTGCGGTTACGACGCCATTCAGGCCCTCTCGACCGTAGAGCACGACTACCTCACCGATGGTTTCTGGGCTATGTCCCACGACGAGGAGTTGCACTGTCCAGGCCTCAAGGTACACATCCTTGTACGTATGGAGGAGGTTACCGACCGCCTCGCCAAGGGTGAGACTAAGGAGGATATCATCGCAAAGGCTGAGGCCGAGGGCGTGGGCTACCGCGCAAAGGTGGAGTCGATGTACTATGGCAATATGGCCTACCTCTTCCTCTACCGCGAGTTCTCTGATGTGCGCCTTGTGGGTACACCTCCAACAGCTATCGGTAAGTTCGGTGCCGACAACGACAACTGGATTTGGCCACGCCACACTGGCGACTTCTCTATCTTCCGCATCTATGCCGACCAGAACAACGAGCCTGCGGAGTATAGCGCATCTAACAAGCCATACACCCCTGCTCGCCACTTCAAGATCTCAACCAAGGGTGTCAAGGAGGGTGACTTCACTATGATTTATGGTTTCCCTGGCAATACCCAGGAGTATATCACTTCGGATGCTGTGGAGTACGTAGCCGAGATATCCGACCCTACGAAGATCGATCTTCGCACCAAGCGTCTCGACATCATCGGTGCTGCACAGGCAACTTCGGCTAAGACTCGTATTCAGTATGCCGCTAAGCAGGCAAATATCGCCAATGCGTGGAAGAAGTGGCAGGGCGAGGTTAAGGGTATCAACCGCCTCGGCACTGTAGCCAAGAAACTCGACTATGAGGCACGTTTCCGCGCCGACAACCCCGATAAGGCATACCTTTTGGACTCTTTGGCTGCAGCATACGAGCGCAACCAGGAGGGCTACTTCAACTATGAGTTGTACACCGAGACCTTGCGAGGTATCGAGTTGCAGAGCGCCGTTATCATCGCCCTCAACGAGAAATTTAGCCCAGAGCAGAAGATGGCCCTCGCAGAGCTCTTCTACAAGGACTTCGACATCAACGTAGACCGCGCTATCGCAGTGGCTATGCTCAAGGAGTACGAGGCGATGGGAACCTACATCTCTGAGGAGTTGAAGGCCTTGTTCGACAAGTTCGGTGGTGCTGAGAACTACGCTAACTGGCTCTACGACAACACTAAGATTGGCTCATTCGAGACCTTTAGCGTCGAGGCCGCTAAGTGCGACCCTATGGCCGAGTTCGTATCGGCTATCGCACCAATCCAGCAGCGCGTCAAGCCATATACCTACCGCAACTTCAGCAACCACCCCGACATCGAGCGTTGGTTCCGCCCATACGTGAAGGCCTTGATGGAGTGGGATAAGAAGCGTGCCTTCTTCCCCGATGCAAACCTCACATTGCGTGTGGCTTATGGTAAGGTTGCAGGCTATGAGTATGCCGATGGCGAGTACCACTTGCCACAGACCACCTTGGAGGGTATTATGGAGAAGGATAACCCAGAGATCTACGACTACAATATCCCACAGCGTCTCCGCGACGTCTATGCCGAGAAGGATTATGGTCGCTGGGGTGTGATGATGAATGGCAAGTACACCGTACCTGTCTGCTTCATCGCCACCAACCACACTACAGGTGGTAACTCTGGCTCTCCAGTACTCAATGGCAAGGGCGAGCTTATCGGTGTGAACTTCGACCGCACTTGGCTCTCTACGATGAGCGATATCGAGTTCGATGAGAGTCTCTGCCGCAACATCATATGCGACATCCGCTACGTCTTGTTCGTAGTAGATAAGGTTGGCGGTGCTGGCTGGCTTATCGACGAGATGGGCCTATAGGTTACGTATATAGTGGAGGGTGTTCGAGCACCCTCCTATATCTAATTTTTAAGGAAAAAGTATGAAGTACTACGTTATCGCTGGTGAGCCCTCAGGCGACCTCCACGGCGGTAAACTGCTCAGAGGTATCAGAGAGGAGGATGCCGAGGCTACGTTCCGCTTCTGCGGTGGCGACCGTATGGCCGAGGTTGCGGGAAGTGATGCTATGCTCTACCACTATACCGAGATGTCGTTCTTTGGCTTTGTGCAGGTGGCTATGAACCTACGCACCATCTTTGGCCAGATAGATAGTGTGAAGGCCGACATAAGCCGTTTCAACCCCGACGTAGTGATACTCATCGACTACCCCGCCTTCAACCTACGCATAGCCAAATGGGCTAAGGCTCAGGGTATCAAGGTATACTACTACATTGCACCCAAGGTATGGGCGTGGAAGGAGCGCAGGGTGAAGAGCATCCGCAAGTATGTGGACCGCCTCTACACCATCTTCCCCTTCGAGAGCGACTACTTCCGCTCACACGGCATCGAGCCACACTTCTTTGGCAACCCCTTAGTGGATGATATCGCCGAGCGCAAACCATCACTCCCCACACGCGAGGAGTTCTGCAAAGAGTGGGGATTGGATGAGCGCCCCATAGTATCACTCTTGGCTGGTAGCCGAGTCTCGGAGATTAAGGCCAACCTCGCAGATATGGTGGCCATAGCGCGCCAACTCCCTGAGAAGCAGTTTGTGGTTACGGCAGTGCCGTGGATAGATAGGGCTTTGTACGACTCCATCATTGGGGATAGCGGAGTAAAGTATGTATGCAACAGCACCCAGCAGGCCCTATCGCTAAGCGAGGCTGCCATAGTAACTTCGGGAACTGCGACCTTAGAGACCGCCCTTATGGGAATTCCTGAGGTGGTGCTGTATCACGTGCCTCTCCTCTACGAGAAACTAAAACCCTACTTTCTGCGCATACCCTATATCTCGTTAGTGAACATCAACCTCAACCGCGAGTCGGTCAAGGAGTTGGTATGTGCCAACCTCGACATCGCCAAGGCCACCGAGGAGCTACGTTCAATCCTCAAGGGAGGTAGCCAACGAGAGCGTATGCTCAACGACTTCGCCGAGTTGGCCCAGATGATGGGAGGCGATGGTGCTTCACGACGTTTTGCTAAGGATATAGTAAACTCTCTTAACCGATGAAACTGATAAACATCATAAACAACTACTCCGCTGAGGGCGAGGCTCCACGCTTCTACCTCAAGGCCGACACTGCCCTACTGCGCAACAACGACACCTTCTACATCCCCGACGGTGTGGGTCGCGTCGTGGCGATGCCTCATATAGTATTGAAGAATGCGCGCCTTGCCAAGTGCCTTGGTGAACGCTTCGCTACACGATGCATCGATGGCGTGATGGGAGGTGTTACCTTCACCGCAATAGATAAACTCGAAGAGGCGCAACGCGAGGGACTACCCTGGGATGAGGCCGTAGGCTTCGACCACTCCTCGGCACTCTCACTCGATACCCTTTCGCGCGACGCTATGCTTGAAGGGGCGAGGTTCTATATCAACGATGAGCTACGCGCCACGATAGCGATTAGCGATATGCGCTTCAGCCCCGACCGTATCATCAGTCACCTCTCCGAAGCGATGACACTACGCATTGGCGACCTCATCTACTTAGGCTCTGCGGAGTCGTTCGAGGTGAAGGCTGGCGACAACTACAAACTATTTATCGGCCAGAATAGGCTCTTGGATTTCGACATCAAGTAGTCTGTTGTACCTATATTAATATAGTAAGAGGATGCTCATACGTTGGTGAGCATCCTCTCTTCTATACAAGCTCCACTCTTTTTACTCAAGCAAATCGGGGCGCAACTCCTGGGTGCGCGCAATAGCCTGCTCCTCCTGCCACTTCTCAATCTCGGCAAAATTGCCCGAAAGCAACACATCGGGCACCTTCCAGCCGTTAAACTCCGAAGGGCGTGTGTAGACAGGTGGGGCAAGGAGGTTATCCTGGAAGCAGTCGGTGAGGGCCGAGGCCTCGTCACCAATAGCACCAGGGATGATGCGCACCACCGAATCGGCAATGACACAAGCGGCCAACTCACCACCTGTAAGCACATAGTCTCCAATGGAGATCTCACGTGTGATGAGATGCTCACGGATGCGGTAGTCGATACCCTTGTAGTGGCCACAGAGGATGATGATATTCTTCATCAACGAGAGGCGGTTGGCCTCACGCTGGTTGTAGGTGATACCGTCGGGCGAGGTGAAGATAATCTCGTCGTAGTCGCGCTCCGACTTCAACTTCTCGATACAGCGATAGACAGGCTCTATCTTCATTACCATACCTGCCTCACCACCGAAGGGGTAGTCATCCACCGTGCGACGCTTATCGTCGGTGTAGTCCCTCAGGTTATGCACATATATCTCGGCGTGACCCGACTCCTGCGCACGCTTGAGTATCGACTCGTTCAATGGGGAGGCCAACAGTTCGGGAACTACCGTAATAATATCGATACGCATAGCGGTTATCCTTTATAGTTAATCTCGTTGTTCAACACCTCGACGATGAATGGATTGTAGAGTACCTCGTGGCCAATGGTAGACTCAGCCTCGTGGCCAGGGTAGATGGTAACATCGTCGCCAAGGGGTACTATCTGCTCCAAGATAGAGTTCATAATCCACGAATAGTCGCCACCAGGGAGGTCCGTACGACCGATACTCTCTCTAAAGAGGGTGTCGCCCGTGAAGAGGCTCTTGCTCTCGGCGTGGTAGAGGACCACGTGGCCAGGAGTATGACCAGGGGTCTTCAAAACATTGAGTGTGGTCTGACCAAAGGTTATGCTCTCCACAGCATCGAGGTCGATATCTACTGCTGGCACCTCGTTGCACTTAAGGCCATACATCATACCGCCAGCACAACTGTCGATGAGGAACTGATCCTTCGACGAGCAAGCGAACTGCACGCCATACTGCTCCTTGAGCCACTTAACACCGCCAAGATGGTCGAAATGGCCGTGGGTATTTACTGCCATTACGGGTTTCAAGCCACGCGACGAGATCATCTCCTCCAAGATCTTATTCTCACCCTCAACCATATTACCTGCATCGACGATGATGCACTCCTTAGTGTCGTCCCACACCAAGTATGTATTCTCCCTAAAGGGGTTAAAAACAACTCGTTTAATCTCCATAATATCTTTTTTTACTCTATTTCAGCCTTTAATGTAATATGTTGCACACCACTACGTGCCGTAGAGTGTACCTGAAGTACACGGTAGAAACTACCCTCTGGGGCCTTCGATGGGTCCATCGTGATAGTCAGCGCACTGCGCTGGCCAGGCATAATCTTCTTACGACTGTACTCCACCGTAGTACACGAACAACTCGTGCGCACCTCTACAACCACCAATGGCAAATCGCCACTATTGCTAAAGGGTAGGCGCACAATCTGCTTGTCGTCCTGCCTTGAGAGTGTTCCTAAATCTATGACCTTACTCTGAAACTCAATATCCGCCCCCTCAGGCGCATCCGTAAAGCCATAGGCAAGGGGTAGGCCGAGGGCCATAAGAGCCAAACATAGTAATCTGCGCATATCTCTCAACAATTAACTATTGCAACTTAAAATCGTAGGTTATCCTACCTCCCTGAGCCGTACGCTGACTGGGCTTGAACTTAGCCTTCTTAGCCGCATCCACAGCCAAACGACGAAGGGTCTCGTCCGAGGTCGTCGTACCGTCGAGATCTACCTTTGCTGTTAGCACATCGCCATTGCTGTCGATGGTGACATAGACAACCACCCTACCAGCGCTATTATAGCGTGTGCTGGGCTTAGGCAACCCCTCACGCAGACCTCTACCCTGCAGACCCGCATCGAGTTGGTCGCTACCCTGAAGGTTGTAGCCACTACCCTCACCTCGATTCGACTCACTCTGACCATCGGGGGCTAAGCGGTTACCCGTAGGGACCTCCTCGCTATTGCCTGCCACGGGCTTAAAGAGCGCATTGGGGTTGAGCGTCTCGGTCTTCTCGGCCTTGCCCTCGGTCTGCATACTCTGCTCCTCGAAGAGAATTTCGAGCGGAGGGGTTGTCTTATCTACTATGCGCACATCGATAGTTATGAGACTCAGCAAGAGAGCCCCCACGACCATCACCACGAGGGTAATGACCGAGGCATAACGCACCGACGAGCGATCTATAGGGTCGTAGTACTCCATTACTTCTGCTTGGTGGCAAGCACCATTTTATATTTCTCCTCACGCGTGAGGTCGATAATCTCGACCAACGCATCTACCGTAACCTTCTCGTCACAACGCAACGAGATATATGGTTTATCCTCCTCTGGGCGCTCAGCATACTCGGCATAGTGGAAGCGCAATGCTCCTGCAACCTCGGTCACGGTGTTGTAACTCTCACGACTGTTGATGATGTATTTGTAGCCCGACTCCGATGCGCTATCACCAACTACCGAGAGGGCAATCACCGATGGGTCACCCTCCGATGAAGAGGATGAGGGCAACGTGAGTTTCACCGCATTATTGGGGTTGATGAGCGTCGTAGCAAGGATGAAGAAGACCAGCAACAAGAAGATGAGGTCGGTCATCGATGATGACGAGAACGATGAATCTATTTTTGAACTTCGCTTAATTGCCATAACCTACTATTTTTGTACGGGCTGATTCAAGATATCCATAAAGGCGATGGTAGTAGCCTCCATTCTAAAGATAAGTTTCTCGATGCGGGCAACGAGGTAGTTGTGGGCGAAGTATGCTGGGATACCCACGATAAGACCACCCACGGTAGTCACCATCGCCACATACATACCTGCCGAGAGCTGGCTAAGCTCGATAGCACCCGACTGGTTAGCCGACATATCGATAAACACCTGCACCATACCCACTACAGTACCCAAGAAACCAATCATTGGCGCACCACCAGAGATAGATGCCAACCAAGGCAAGCCTGACTCCAACTTAGCAACCTCCACGTTGGCTACGTTCTCGATAGCGTTCTGTATATCTGCCATAGGGCGACCGATACGCTCGATACCCTTCTCAATCATACGAGCCACGGGTGAGTCAGTACGACGGCAGAGGTCGATAGCAGCGTTGATATTTCCCTCAAGGATGTAGTCGCGAATGCGGTTCATAAAGTTATTGTCGAGACGTGTAGCCTTGCGGATGGCTATGAAGCGCTCAACGAAGATGAAGATCATCACGCCAGCCAATACTACCAAAACCCACATAAGCCAGCCACCTCCCATAAAGAGGTCCCAGAAGCCAATTGAGAGGTTTTCGGCGGTCTGTGCCGCACCCTCCATAGCCTGGTTAGCCATAGCAAGTGAATCGATTTGGGCCTGAGTTAGTTCCGTAGTAGCCTCTACTACGCCATTCGCAGTAAGAATGTTTGCCATAATTTGTTTAAGTTTAGTTGTTTATAATTATTCTATTATCTCTTCTTCAATTATCTCCTCATCGATATCGTCTTCCTCCTGCTTTACTACTAACGAGTCTTGCAGAGATATAGTATCGACGGCACCACGCTTTTGGTCGTTACGCGCTGCACGGCGCATCTGACGCTGTTCGCGTCTATTGACGACCCTACCAAGGCTGTCACGTGGGCTAAAGCGGTATTTGAGACTCTGGCCCAACTCCTTGAAGGTGTTGAAACTCTCGTTGTAGTAGACACCGATACCCGACTCCTGCATACCCTGGTTTTCGCCGTAGCGGTCGATAGTCTGCGTGAAGCCCTTGAAGCGGAAAGTTCCCTCAGGGTCGATGAGCCACGTGATGAATGCCTCGCCCACAAAGTTCGAGGCCTTCTCGGTAGCCTGTTGCGAAGCATCCGAGAGGTAACCACCCTCCAACTCCACAATGAGGCGGTTGTTGAGCCAACTCTTCGAGAAACCGAAGTCCACCTCGTCACCCGTAATCTCGGTACGTGGACGGTAGCGAAGCACAATGTTGTAGTTGTCGCCCGATAGCCAGTTGCTCAGCTGGTTCGAAAGTAACTCAAAGCCCGTAGTGGCTGATAGTGATGCTCCCATAGTTCCCGTATCCTCGGCCGAGAAGCTATTGGCTGCCAAGAGCCAGAACATCTGTGTAGCGATGGCCTGCTGGTCGTTGAGCGTCGATTGTATCACCGTCTGAATCTCAGGAGCTACATTAGGCACCTGCACATCGAAGGTCACCATAGGCGACATAAGTTCGTCGGTGAGTTTGATATAGCAATCCACAGGCACAGCACGCGAGGTGTCGATACCCTGCACCGAACTACCGATAAGGGGTCGCAAAGAGGCCTTAGTGCTATAGACCGCATCGATATTTAGTATCGCACCCAGTGGGTCACCGTCCCAATGTATCGACGAGCCTGGCACGACGGTAAAGAGTTTATTGAGGATATTTTGTAGCGTAAAGAGGTATGTACCCTCCGAGATACGCACATCGCCTCGCATCTCAAAGACATTGGCCTTAGGCACGATATGCATAGTGAGCTGTCCCGAACCCTTACCCTTGATAATATCGCCCACGGTAGGGTCGATAACCAACTGCATCTCTATATTTGGCAATACGTTAAGGGTCATATCTATATCCATCATACCGTCAGAAGCACTCATATTTCGCCTCTTACGCTCGTAGGCCATCATACGGCGTGTGAGGAAGGCCGTGGTATCGGGTGCTACCTCAGCGCTCTCGGTAAACTTCACAAAGTCGGCATAGGCCACATCGGCCTTACCTGAGAGTGGCATATAGAAGGTCGAATTATCGGCACTCGTTCCCTCTACGTCCATCTTTATTCCGAGCTTATCACCCTTGAACGAGCCCGCTCCAGAGGCGTAGACATGGCCATAGAAGAGGTCGTTATCCTTGGCCGTAGTATTGAGCACAAGCATCTCCTTAGCCTCGATATCGAAACTATAGATGATATTCGAGAGGTGATTGAGATCTATGTCCATTGTGAAAGCACCCCTATTACCCTCTAAGTCGAAGACTGGTACTTTATTGGCAACAATATGGTTATCGATGATATCTACCTTAGCCTTAGGTGCTACGTAACGCACATTGAGGTAATCCACCGTAACACCGATATTCTCCACCAAACCGCTGCCACTCAGCGTAGCGTGGCGGCCATTACCGATAACCTGTGCCTCAACTTCGGCATCACCCTCGACATCCGAGATAATTCCCTTGAGGAATGGTGAGATAAGTGTCAACTTCACATTTGGCATCTTTGCACGAGCATAGTATCTATTGCCCTGTGGCTGGTAGTAGCCTCGTATCGAGGTATCGCGAGTCTCTCGGTTGCGAATGATGACACGGGCGCGGTTGGCCTCGAAGTCCCAGTTCGAAGTAATCTCCTGAGGCTCAATGACTATATCATTAACACTCAAGGCATCAACAGTTATGGCGGCCTCAATCTCAGGATTACCCATAGCGGCCTTCACCGTAGCATAACCATTCGACACACCTGCTATGTTATAACCCCACTTACTCAAGATGGCCGAGAGTGGCGATATGTCGAAGTTGTTGAGTAACAGACGTATCGAGTCGGCACGCTGGCGTGATGCTACGCCATCGACGATAAGTTGCTGATCGGGGCGAGCGATATGCAACTCTCTAACACTGATACGTGTCGAGTCGATATCTATACCCTTCGAGTAGAGCATCCACTGCTGAGTGCCATTGGTGAAGTGCGATGGGGTGATGTCGATATGTACCGAGCGACGACGGCTATTAGGTGCGCTCTTAAACTGCGCACTAACGCCCAACATCGCCGAGTTATTCTGCTCTGGCTGTCGGAATCCCGCCGTCACACTCACTCTATTCTCCCTTGCGCCTCCCACAATGCTCAAGTGAGGCATAATAGGTCGAGAGCCGAGATAGACACCATCGCTCTTCACGCGCATTGAGAGCGAGTCGCGGCTATTGTTATTCACATTCCACTCGGCGTTGGCAAATATGACACCCGAATACTCCAAAGCCTCGGAACTACCTCGCAAGGTGATGTTATTGCTCTTGGGATTAAACACCAAGCCTAACTCCGTGTTAGGAGCGATAATCAAGCCCCCGACAATAGCATCGAGCAATTCGTTGATATCCTCGCCCGCCTCGATGGTGAGGGCCGTATAGTCCGTTGGTGAGTTCACCGACGAATCACCTACCACGTACGACGTATTGTTGTCGTAGAGCAGTGGCACGTAGGTCTTGAGCGAGTTGTAGAGGTAGTCGTAGACCTCGCTAAATGTAGAGTGGCTATGGTAGTCGAGGTTGAAGAAGTCCGACTCTATTATCACACTCTTCTGAGCCGTTCCACCCTCGACCTCCATCTTCAAGATGTCGGAGGTGAGTTCTCCTGCGGGGTACTCGTAGGCGATATCGGCAACACTCAAGTAGCCATCCACATCATTGACTCCCGTGCCCTGCAACTCGACACCTATATTAGCACTCAACACCGACACTGAGTCACGACGGTTGATGCCCAAGGCATTGAGGTTGGCGCGCTCAAGCGACAACGAGAATGCACCCTCTGGGCGTGGCAAGTCGAGATTTATGTCGGCAAAGAGGTCAAATTCGAGGTTTTCGTCTTGCGATGCCACCTCGGCGTAGTAGTGTCCTTGGTTTATGTTACCACGGCCCTCTATGGCCGAGAAGTTGTAGCCATTGAAGCCAAGGTCTGAGACTCCGAACGAGAGATCGCCCACGACACCTCCCGTCTCCTGAGTTCCTACCGAGCCATTCATCATAATCTCGGAACTAATGCCACTCAACCCCTTGATGGTGAGCAACTCGCCGATGTCGAGCCTATCGCTCTTCACCGTACCCGATATGTCGTAGCGCGAATCTCGGTTTTTGGATATCCTCACATCGGCCGATACCGCTCCTGCTCCCGTCTCTATGTTTCCAACCGTTCTGAAGGCATCGAAACGTCCACCAAAGGTTAGGCGGGCATTGGCCCAATCCATACGCTCGATTATGTCGTAGACCCTCTCCGGGAGTGGCTCCTTGAGGACTCCTGCCAACATTGTATCTATATCACTGCTTGTCGTATGCAGATCTGCAACGCCTATGGTGTAGTGTGCATTGCGCCAGTCGGGCATACCCTTGATGTGGTATGTACCCTTCACGGTGGTACTCTCAGCGATGGTCGCCTTCAGGAGGTCGCCCTGGAAGTTGCTCACCACACCCTCGAAGGTTGCCGAGGCATCGCGAACCACCAAGCCCCAATCCTTGACTCCTGGGGCGAAATAGCCGAGGTCCTCGGTCGAGAGCGATGAGTTCTCGACACGGCCCTCCATACGTACCTCGTCTATATAGTTCTTATACTGATCCCAGTTCTGGCCCAAAAGCGACATTTCGGGAACATAGATTGACGAGGTGGCGGTCTCGGCCCTGAACTCCTTGAAGTCGATAACACCCATATCTACCAAGAAGTATGTTGCGAGGTTGTCGATAACGAATCCACTGCGCTCCTTTGCTGTGAGCGACACTACATCGCCCCATACACGTCCCTTGTCCACCGTGAAATCCTCGACACGTGCGACAGCCTCCCCTATACGCATATCGTAGTAGTCGATACCATACTCAGGGTTGCGATGCTCAAGACGCTCGTAGCGGAACTCAACCCCCGAAGCCTCAATCTTGTCGATGACCATCTTGAAGTTGCTCTTAACCCCTGGGCGCTGTAGGCGCTGCACCAAGGGTCGTATGTTCAACTCGCCATCCTGCATCTCGCGAAGATCGAAGAAGCCATCCTCCACCGTGGCACGACCCAAGCGGAGGCCCGTCTTTGGGATGTTGAGACTACGTATCGTGGCCGAGGCGCGCGACACATAGATAAGAGTATCCTGTTCGTAATCCTCCACATAGAAGCCCTCGACACGTACGGTCGAGAAGAGGTCGATATCTATCCTGTCGATTGAGACTTTTGCACCGAGATACTCCGATGCGAACTCCGAAGCACGGCGCACCACGCGATTCTGCACCGACTCAATATTTAGCACAAGGGTAAGAGAAATAGGCAAAAATATCGATAACAAAATGATTACCGATAGCACCTTTGCCAATATTTTTATACCTTTGCGCATTGAAACGGTCTTTGTAGTTGAATGTGTTCACTGCAATTAACCTACAAATGTAGTAATTTTTCTATAATAATAGAAAAGATTTTAAGAAAAAGAGCGAAAACTTCTCCATTATGGACATTACAATATTGGGCATTGAGTCGTCGTGCGACGATACTTCTGCGGCTGTGATACGCAATCGCACACTCCTTTCTAACGTAATTGCCTCACAGGCAGTGCATCAGAAATATGGAGGCGTAATTCCTGAACTCGCCTCTCGCGCACACCAGCAAAATATTATCCCCGTGGTAGATACTGCACTCAAGGAGGCTGGAATCACCATCGATAAGGTCGATGCTATCGCCTTCACCCGTGGCCCAGGCCTCTTAGGCTCGTTGCTCGTGGGAGTATCCTTTGCTAAGGGACTCTCCATTGCCCGCAACATACCCCTCGTCGAGGTGAACCACCTTGAGGGACACATCCTTTCGCACTTCGTGGATATGCCCGACAGAGAGATTCCGCACCCCGACTTCCCATTCCTCTGCCTCTTGGTCAGCGGAGGACACACACAAATTGTGCGTGTGGATGCCCCAACCAAGATGGAGATTATAGGCACAACCATTGACGATGCCGCTGGCGAAGCCTTCGATAAGTGCGCCAAGGTTATGGGGCTTCCCTATCCTGGTGGTCCTGTGATTGATCGCCTTGCAAAGGAGGGCAACCCTGAGACCTTCAAGTTCGCTAAGCCCCACGTCGAGGGTGCTTACGACTACTCGTTCTCAGGCCTCAAGACCTCGTTCCTCTACACCCTGCGCGACGCTGTAAAGGAGAATCCCAACTTTGTGGAGGAGAATAAAGCCGACCTCTGCGCATCGCTCCAGAAGACAATCGTGGACATCCTCTTGGATAAGTTGGTCAAGGCCTCTAAGGCTACGGGTATCAAGGATATAGCCATTGCGGGTGGTGTATCGGCCAACTCTGGCCTACGCAACGGTATCGAGGCTATGGGTCGTCGCCGTGGCTGGCGCACCTTCCTCCCCGAATTTAAGTTCACCACCGACAATGCAGCGATGATTGCTACGGCGGGCCACTACCGCTATATGGCTGGAGAGCTCAGTTCGCTTGAGGTCTCTCCCGTTGCACGTCTTCAGGATTTGTAACCCACCACTTAGGGCGATGGCAGAGCGCAAAACTCCATATTTGGAGTATGGTACACTTATGCGCCAACGCTTCGGAGGGCGTGTGCAGAAGATTGCCATTGACGCTCTCCTCAGTTGCCCTAACCGCGACGGAACTCTCGGCTATGGGGGTTGCACCTTTTGCCTTGGCGAAGCATTTTCGCCTTCCTACTGCCGAGAGCATAAAAGCGTCACGGCACAGATTGACGCTGGCATCGCCTTCCACACCCAACGCCGTCGCTCTGCCGACCACTACATTGCCTATTTTCAGGTAGGTACAAACACCCACGCCCCGATTGAGCACCTCAAAAATCTATATGCCGAGGCCCTCAACCACCCCTCAATTGAGGGTATCATCATCGGCACACGCCCCGACTGCATAAGTTCTGAGATAGTAGAATTATTGAGCAATTTAGCCAATAATCACTACGTCGCCATTGAGTTTGGCATAGAGAGCACTCACGACTCCACACTAAGCCACGTAAACCGCCACCACGACTTCGCGTGCGCCAAGGAGAGCATCGCCCTCTGCAAGAGCCGAGGCTTGGATATTGGTGTACACCTTATCCTTGGGCTACCGAACGAGGGGCGGGAGGAGATTATGGTCTCTGTCGAGCGCATAAATTCGTTGCCTATCGACTTTGTCAAGTTCCACCAACTACAAATCTACCGCAACACCCCCTTAGCCGAGGAGTGGACCAACCACCCTGAGCGCTTTTTGTTCGGCAGCGACACAACCTCCGAGGAGTATATCGACCTGATTATCGACATACTGCGTCATCTACGCCCAGATATCGCCATCGAGCGTTTCGCCTCACAAGCCCCACCCCACCTACTGCTTCATTCACCCCTCAAGGGGATGCGTCCCGATATGCTACGCGAGGCCATTATTAGGAATATGTATGCAGGAAATTTCACACAAGGGGACTCTTTAGGTATAAAAGCGTAAATTTTTACCTCTATTTATTTTCTATTACACATTTTTTTCGTATCTTCGCACCGTTGTATGCCCACTATGCCTAACGGGTCGTGGGGGTATGTGACAACCATAACGAGAAAACTCAAAACATTTACTTTATTTTTTAACTAAAAACAAACAAAGATGAAAAAGTTTTTTTCAATGATGGCAGTTATCGCTGCTATGTTTGCGTTTGCATCTTGTGAGACTACTCCAGCAGATGGCGTAACTCCAGAGGTTACAAAGCTTGCAACTCCTGTAGTTGAGATCGTAGACGTAACTGAGACTGGCTTCACTGCAAAGTGGGCAGCTGTTGAGGGCGCAACTTCTTACGCTATCAGCACAAACATTCCTGACCAGAAGTTGGTTAATACTTCTGAGACTTCTTACAAGTTCGAGAACCTTAACAAGGGTGAGTACACTGTACGTGTAAAGGCTTCTGGCGAGGGTAAGGAGGATTCTGATTTCTCTGAGGTTAAGAAGGTAACCCTTACAGGTGCTACTTCTGCTGACTGGTTCACTCAGACTGTTGCTTTGGTTGAGGACAATGCTGAGAACAGAGCTATTGGTCGCTACACTTTCAACGCTGTAGATTTCGTATGGAAGGGTACTGGCGTTAAGGAGTTGTTTTATGGTATGTTCGAGACTGAGAGCATTGCATCTATGTCAGATGATGAGATCATTTCTAATATGCAGTACTCACTCGATGGCGAGATGCTTGCTGAGGTAAATAGCGCTGAGGGCTTCGCTCGCTCTTTCACTGGTCTCCAGGGCAGCACAAGCTACACTCTTTGCGCATTGGCTACTAACGAGGCTGGTGTTAAATACCTTGCAAAGGGTAGCGTAACTACTACTGAGACTCAGCTTACAGATCAGGCTAAGGCTTGGATCGGTACTTGGACTGCAAAGTCTACTGAGATCTTGGCTTGGGTAACTGTTCAGGATGAGGACATCAATGGTGATGAGGTAGTTGATGAGAATGACGCTTACACTGACCTTCAGGTTCAGGCTGGCGAGATTCCATACGAGTTGGCAATCACCCCTTACCCTGGCTACACTGATGTCGCTTTCATCGATGGTCTTAGCGTATGGGGCGCAGATATGCCAAACCTTGCTTTCTTCGTAATTGGTGATCAGGGCCAGAACTACCTCGTAGTAACTAATGGCACTATTATTGATGAGAATTACGGTATTGAGTGGGCTACAGTTTGCGAGATCAACGGCTACACTGGTATACCTGATGGTACACTTTCATTCGTAGGTGGTGGTTACGAGACCTTCATCTTCGAGTTGACTGATAATGGTGAAGTAGTTTGCGAGATGGGTGCAGGTTACCTCAACGAGGAGAAAACTGCTACATACGATGCTGTATCTACTGACGTATATGTAGCAAACGGCAATAGCTACTACTTGTATGGCGAGGACGCTAACGAGGACGGTGCTCTTGGTGATGACGAGGTATTCACTGAGTACCACGCTGGCGCTATCACAGACTTCGTTAAGACAGCTGATGAGGTTCAGACATCATCTGTTCGCAAGGCTGCTCACGCTATGCCACTTAAGTCTAACATCGGTTCTTCAGTAATTGTTAAGTAATTACCTGCTTAGAAAGAGATAGACAACAGGGTTGCACGCTAAGTGCAGCCCTGATTTTTTTATCACTCCGAAAAAAAAGCCCCTCCACATTATATTATTTACAAAAAAATATGTAAATTTGTGATTACAAAAATTTAGTGACTATGGACTACGTAAAGGAATTGGAGAAATACGCACCAGCACACACAGAGGCGCAAGTGGCAAAAGAGGTGGCTAAGATAAAGATGGCGGCAAACCGCAACGGCAATGCCGATGTCTACAAATTCTGCTATTCGGCAATAGACCTCACTACCCTCTCGTGCAACGACTCTGTGGAGTCGGTACAGGCATTCGTGCGCAAGGCGGTGGACTTCTACGAGAAGTTCCCTCACATCCCTAACGTAGCATCTATCTGCGTATATCCACCATTCGTCGAGACCGTAGGCCTTGAGATTGATGGTACACCAATGCGAATCACATCCGTAGCGGGTGCTTTCCCAGCATCGCAGAGCTTCATCGAGGTAAAGGCCTTGGAGGTAGCAATGGCCATAGAGAATGGTGCCGACGAGATCGACATCGTACTCAACCCTGGCCTTATACTCTCAGGTCACGAGGCAGAGGGAGCTTCGGAGGTTGCCGTACTCCGCGAGGAGGCTAAGGAGGTAATCCTTAAGGTCATCATCGAGTCGGGAGCGCTCAAGAGCCCAGAGCTGATTCGCAAGGCTTCGCTCTTGGCTATGTTCGCTGGCGCAGACTTCATCAAGACCTCAACAGGTAAGATCGACGTAGCAGCAACCCCAGAGGCGGCATTCGTGATGTGCCACGCCATTAAGGATTACTACAACCTCACCGGTCGCAAGGTGGGATTCAAAGCCGCAGGTGGTGTGAAGAGCCCAGAAGATGCAGCACTATACTACACCATCGTCGAGGAGGTCTTGGGACAGGAGTGGCTCACCACAGAGCTATTCCGCATCGGTGCTTCGTCAGCAGCAAACAACCTTATCTCGGCAATCGAAGATAAGGACATTAAATACTTTTAGCGGATAGAGTGACTAAAAGGGTGTGGCTTTAGAGTCATCAACCCTGAGAAAACCCCCAAAAAGCAAAAAAAGTGGTGTAAACTTAAAAAAAGTTGCTAAAAAATTTGGTGGAGTAAAAAAAATGCCATATCTTTGCACTCGCAATTAAGAAGGGTATTCGGGATGTAGCGCAGTCCGGTTAGCGCACCTGCTTTGGGAGCAGGGGGTCCCAGGTTCGAATCCTGGTATCCCGACAAAAAATAAGGTCGTATTTCTACGACCTTATTTTTTTTATCTACCCCAGCTACTCGCTACCAAGCAACAGGGTGAGAGGTATGTGCAGGCGCTCCTGCCAAGAACGCTCATCGTGTGCCGCACCTGCAAAGAACATAGTAACAACAAAGGGTCTTCTCCAGCCACGCTCAGCAAAGAGTGCATCTACGGCCTTCTGGTAGGGTGCATAGCGCTCATCAAGGGTCTTATCGCCATAATCCATATAAATCTTATGGCTATTAGCCTCAGGAAGATTATCAGCAAGGTAGTCGCGGAAGGCCTTAGACCACACGGGAGCCTCGGCATCTATATCGTCAATGGCAACGGGTGTATGCGTAGAGAGGCAGCCCGCAGAGCCAAAGACCTCAGGGTACTCCGTGAGGGCATACAACGAGATAAGACCTCCCATACTTGAGCCCATAACAACGGTATTACGTGCATCGGTAAGGGTCGAGTAGCGCTCATCGATAAATGGTTTAAGCTCCTCGACAAGGAAGCGAAGGTAGTCGTCAGCGATAAACTTATCGCGCTCGAAACGGCACAACAAAGCGTTATCCTGGGGCAGATAATTAAGCGCCTTAGCAGGCATATACTCTGTCAAGCGATCCGTAGGGTGATTATCTACACCCACGACGATAAAGGGGCGACAGAGGCCTTCATCCTGCAACCTCTGGGCCACAGCATCGACATTCCAACTCTGGCCATTCCACGACGTAGTCTCGTCGAAGAGCATCTGGCCATCGTGCATATACAACACAGCATACTCCTTATCAGCATCGTAGTCCTCAGGCAACCACACCAAGACCTCTCGCGAAGGGATATACTCTGACTCGAAGTTCTCATAGATATCGAGCGTGCCATAATCGGCCCTCTGGTGTGTACTCTGCTCAGCACAACCACAGAGGAGCAGCGCAACAAAAAATAGAATTGAGTGTATCATAAACTGATAAATTAGTTAGTAATATTCGACCGAAGGTATCGACTACTACAAAGTTAGGGATTATATCGCAAAAAAGCAACCCCCAGAACACCTATATATATAACGAAGGGAGTTGCACGGCCGAAGCCGAGCAACTCCCCATAGCTAAGGCCTAAGGCCTAATTATTACAAAGCCGACTTGAGGAACTCAACGAAGGCGTCGATATTGGTGTCGTAACCACGTGGACCAGCCAATACTGTCTCACCATCAGGAGAGAGCAAGATATAGCCAGGCTGTGCGTTTACACCCCAACGATCCTGAGCAAACTTAGAGTTGAGTGAGCCAAGACGCTTGCCATCCTCAACCTTAGTGTTGTCGTCTACGTAGAGAGCGCAAATCACGAAGTCATCCTTCAACATAGGCAATACACTGCTGTGGCTCCATACCATAGTCTCCATCTCACGGCAGTTGTTACAAGCGTGACCAGTAACATCCACGAAGATAGGCTTGTTCTGCTTCATAGCGTCAGCAACAGCCTCCTCGAAGTCGAAGTGACCCTCAAGCTGGTGAGGCAAGTGGAGGAAGTCAGCATACTTACGGCCAGAGTTAGCATTCTCAACGCGACCAGAAACCTGGTAGTCCTGAGATGTCATAGGTGGAATGTAACCAGAGATAGCGTTGAGTGGAGCACCCCACAAACCTGGAATCATATATACTACGAATGAGAATACGCCAATAGCGAGGGTGAGACGGAATACTGACACGTGCTTAACCTCGTCGTCGTGAGCAAAGCGCAACTTACCCAAGAGGTAGAAACCAAGCAATGAGAAGGTCACGATCCAGATAGCGAGGTAAACCTCACGGTCAAGCAAGCCCCAGTGCATAGTCTGGTCGGCAGTCATCAAGAACTTCAAACCAAGAGCAACCTCAATGAAACCGAGAACTACCTTTACAGAGTTCAACCAACCACCACTCTTTGGCAAGTTCTTAAGCAATGATGGGAACCAAGCCAATACGGTAAATGGAAGTGCGAAAGCAGTCGCAAAGGCTGCCATAGTGATAATTGGCATCCACACACCACCGCTTGTAGAGCTGATGATAACTGAACCTACGATAGGACCTGTACAAGAGAATGATACGAGTACAAGGGTCAAGGCCATAAAGAAGATACCAATCAAACCACCCTTATCAGCACCCTCGTCGCTCTTGTTTACGAGTGAAGAAGGGAGTGTAATCTCGAATGCACCCAAGAACGATGCAGCGAAGATCATAAAGATAATGAAGAAGATAAGGTTAGGAATCCAGTGTGTACCGATAGCGTTGAAGATATCACCTGCTACGTTAGTACCGAATGCGTTAGAGAGAAGCACCAAAACTGCAATAGGCAATACGTAGAGTGCGATGATGAAGAAACCATACATCATAGCACGGAAACGACCCTGTGCAGGCGACTGAGAACCCTTAACGAAGAACGATACGGTCATAGGAACCATAGGGAATACGCAAGGGGTCAAGAGTGCTGCAAAGCCCCAAAGGATAGCCGTGATGATTGAACCCCAGTCGAGTGGAGCAGCAGTAGAGGTGGTTGAAGCAGCTGGAGCAGCCTCCTCACCCTCAGCAACAGCAGTTGCACCTGGCATAACGATAGAGAATGTTGCAGGGTTAGATGTACACTGGTTAGTGTCGTTAGTGCAGATAGTTGCAGAGATGTAACCAGTTACCTCCTTACCAGCCGAAGCCTCGATGGTGTGAACATAGATAGCCTTGTTGTAGTAGATAAGCGAAGGCTCACCAGTGAGGTCATCGATACCGTGCTCCTCTGGAGTAAGGGTCTCAACGACGTCGCCAACAACGGTGGCGTTGTCGAACTCGAAATAAGGAGCTGAGAAGTCGGTCATTGGGTAGCCATGGAAGCCCTCAGCGATAGTAGCCTCAAGAGTAACAGCAAAGTTGCCATCCTCCAAAGCCTCGGCGCTGATAGCCCACTCAACTGGCGCACCCTCATTCTCATTGACTACAGAGCCTGTAGTCTTCGCAACATCCTGTGCCGATACTGCGAAAGGAAGCATAAGTGCTATAGAAAGCACAAATGTCTTGAATAGATTTTTCATAAATAGTTTGTTTAGATTAAATTGTATATGTTTCCTTTGCTAATTTCAATTACTACTCCTCCACCTCTGGCATAGTCTCCGATAACTCGTCGCGGGCGATAATATCCTCGGTGCGACCATCCCAAATCTTATAGCGCGAGGGCGACACTCCAACACGCTGCTTGAAGTACTTACCAAAGAAGCTCTGCGACGCGAAGTTCAACTTCTGGGCTATCTCATTGATGCTCAAGCCCGAATACTTAAGCAGGCGCTTAGCCTCGTAGACCACCGCCTCGTCGATAAGTTTCGAGGCGTTACGGCCACTCTTCTTCTTGAGAATCAACGACAGATACTTGGGCGTGATGTTCATCTTGTTGGCATAGAACTCCACACTACGCTCCGTGCTACAATGTACGCGCAACAGGTCGAGGAAGGTATTGAACAACTCGTCGGTACGATTACTTACGGTGCTACTACCAGGCAACGAATGTTTCTGAAGGATACCCATAACGTAGTGGAACATAGCCGCAAAGAGCGAACTAATAATCTTCTTGCGATTCTCCGATGGCGCCGTGTCGCACAACACCGTGCGCATAAGTTTCGATATGTCGTGAATATAGACAGCCTCCTCTGGAGCCACCTGTACACAGGGATCATCGAGGAATCCGTGGTAGATAGATATCAGATCCTGAGTATCTACGTGGATGCTATTGAGATACTGCTGAGAGTAGGTAATCATATAGCCCGACGAACGGATTGAGGCCTTAACCTGCTCAATAACTGTATTCTCGTTGAATATAAAGAGCGTATTTGGGCGCAACTCGTGGAGCTTTCCATTAATCTTGATGCGCGCAGTACCACTCACCGTAACACCGATAGAGACTCCCTGAATAAGGGCTGTCAAGTCATCCAACTCCCTGAACATCACCAACGGAGTGATAACCATATCCTCCGAATAGTATGCAGTCTCGAATCGCGACTTAAGTCTCTCTATCGAGGTTCGTTTAATGCCGTCTTGTTTCATCATTTATCCTATATTATGTCGATACAATGTCGTATCACTTATTCCCTTAATCTACCTATACTCCGCAGAGCTCTCTATGCGGTAGCCCTCGCCATCGGCATAGATGAAGTAGTACTTCCAGCCATAGCTCTCGGCACACAACTCCGCCAAACGCAGAGCCTCCTCCGTAGCACCCATCGCCATAAACATCGTAGCCGCAGCATCGGCCTCGGCACACGTTGGCGCTACCACCGTAGCCGACAGAAGATCGCTGACCACGCTATAGCCCGTGCGGGGGTCGATGGTATGTACAACCTTATTGCCCTCGGCATCGAGATAGAAACGACGATAGTTACCCGAAGTGGCTACCGCCTGATCCTCAACATAGATAATCTTCTCGAAGGAGTCCATCGCCATATTTCCGTCGTATGGGGTCTCAATTCCGATAGACCACCTCTCGCCACGGCCATTATAGCCCTTGCAACGAATCTCTCCGCCAATATTGACCATATAGTTTGCAATGCCCAACGCCTCCAATCGCTCGGCCACAAGATCCACAACATAGCCCTTAGCAATGGAGTTTAGGTCTATCTGCACCCTGCTATCGCCCTTAACAATACGCCCCTCTTCAACTCGAAGTTTGTCGCACCCCACAAACTCAAGGAGAGAGTCCACATTCACCCTCTGCTCGGCAACGCTGCGACCAAAGCCCCAAGCCTCCGTAAGAGGTCTTATCGTGATATCATAGGCTCCGTTGCTCAACTCCGAAAAGCGCTGAGCCAGAGCTATGTTATTTGCTATATGGATATCCAACGAATCGGTCTGGTTGTTGTTGATTCTCGAAAGGAGTGAACTCTCGTCAAAAATGGACATCGAAGCCTTAGCCTCAGCATCTACATCCTCTATGATGGACTCGATTACCGCAGGCTCTACGGATGTTTCACACTTTAGTTGCACGAAGGTTCCTAAGGCCTCTCCCTCGACGGCTATGTAGCTACTATGCACATCCCCACAACCGCTAACCACAAGGGCCAACAGCACCGATAGTGACAAAAAGATGTTAATATACAATCTCATTTTGGGGAGTACACATATAATTATTCGCGAACAAAGATAGTGAAAAATCGGAAAATTCTACTATTTCTGCCTAAAAAAATCTATTTACGTGGGAAAAATAGAAAAGTCTAATAAATAATATATTTATTTTATAGTTACATAATCGTTGTTTTATATTTAAAATAAAGACTATATTACCACTATTTTCAACCCAATAGCACACCACACTACACCCCACTTTCAAAGAGCATTTTCGAAACTTTGCCACACCCTGTGAAACTTATTTAGCCAAGCGGTCAAAATTTATTGAAAAAGTTATTGGACGATATATTCTTTTTCTTTGGAAAAAGATTTTGTAAATCGCGAAAAAATATCTATCTTTGCGCCACGCTCCGGCAGGATCTAAGGTAAGGATGATCTGTCGTGGAGTGGAACCAGGTACGTAATCCTCGGGAAATTAGAAGGATGCGTGCCATAAAACCTTAAACATTATGTATTTGACACCTGAGAAGAAGCAGGAGTTGTTTGGCCAGTACGGCAAGTCTACAACCGACACAGGCTCACCCGAGAGCCAGATCGCGTTATTCACCTACCGTATCAACCACCTTACCGAGCACATGAAGAGCAACCGTCACGACTACGGCACACAGCGTTCTTTGTTGCGTCTCGTAGGTAAGCGTCGTAAGTTGCTTATGTACTTGAAGGAGGTTGATATCGAGCGTTACCGCGCGATCCTTAAGACACTCAACCTTCGTAAGTAAGAGTGTGCAGAAAATGAAGGTGACGCTTCGGCGTTGCCTTCATTTCCACTGAATCGACATTTTAACTCGATATATTTGACGACAATTTTTAGAGGTTTATTTAGAATTTTATGGAAGCAAACAAATTGTACAATGCTGTACAGAAGACAATCACTCTTGCCGATGGTCGCGAGATTATGATTGAGACCGGCAAGCTTGCTAAGCAGGCTGATGGCTCGGTGGTTGTTCGTATGGGCGACACGATGCTTTTGGGTACCGTTGTTGCTGCTAAGGACGCTAAAGAGGGTACTGACTTTATGCCTTTGCAGGTTGAGTACAAGGAGAAGTATGCGTCGTGTGGCCGTTTCCCTGGTGGCTTTATGAAGCGTGAGGGTAAGGCTGGCGATAACGAGATCCTTGTAGCACGTCTTATCGACCGCGCATTGCGCCCCCTTTTCCCTGCTGACTACCACGCTGAGGTATTCGTTACTGTGAATCTTATCTCAGCAGAGAAAGATATTCAGCCTGATGCACTCGCAGGTTTGGCTGCATCTGCGGCTTTGGCCGTTTCAGATATCCCATTCGGAGGTCCTATCTCTGAGGTACGTGTAGCACGTATCGGTGGCGAGTATGTTATCAACCCAGGTTTCGAGGCTATGAAGGATGCCGACCTCGACATTATGGTCGGTGGTACAATCGACAATATCCTTATGGTCGAGGGTGAGATGAACGAGGTTTCTGAGGAGGTTATGCTCGGTGCTATTATGTTCGCTCACGAGGAGATCAAGAAGCACTGCGCCGTTCAGATCGAGTTGATGAAGGAGCTTGGCAAGGATGTTAAGCGCGAGTACTGCCACGAGACCAACGACGAGGAGTTGCGCCAGACAATCATCACTGAGCTCTACGACAAGGCTTACGCTATCGCTACCAGCGGTACTATGAAGCACGAGCGCTCTGACGCTTTCGATGCTTTGGAGGCTGAGTTCGCATCACGCTTCACTGAGGAGGAGCTTGAGGAGAAGGCTCCACTCATCCACAAGTACTTCCACGACGACGTTCAGAAGAAGGCTATGCGTAATATGATCCTCGACGAGGGTAAGCGTCTCGATGGTCGTCGTACCGACGAGATTCGTCCTATCTGGTGCGAGATCGACTACTTGCCTTGCGCGCACGGCTCAGCTATCTTCACACGTGGTGAGACCCAGTCACTCACAACTGTTACTCTCGGTACTAAGCTCGACGAGAAGCAGAAGGATGAGGTTTTGGTACAGGGTAGTGAGCAGTTCGTACTCCACTATAACTTCCCTCCATTCTCTACTGGCGAGGCACGTCCAGCACGTGGTTTGAGCCGTCGTGAGATTGGTCACGGTCACTTGGCTTGGCGTGCGTTGAAGCCTATGGTTCCAACTGGCGAGGCTAATCCATACGCAGTACGCGTAGTATCAGATATCTTGGAGTCTAACGGCTCTTCATCAATGGCTACTGTATGTGCTGGTACTTTGGCACTTATGGATGCTGGTGTTAAGTTGCGCAAGCC
>JAEIGA010003284.1_pt1 | contig 25427 bp, 25 predicted proteins | sample 9270691 | NCBI WGS metagenome assembly JAEIGA01 (sample SAMN17057246, study PRJNA624740) | gut metagenome | biome: biome; isolation source: fecal sample | host: Bos grunniens | place: China: Xizang | collected 2019
AGACCTTTAAATCATCCGGAGTAAGTTCTTTGAGCTGATAATCATAGTCTGTAAGAGCGTTATGTATTTCCTTAGAAAAGCTATGACCTAAATGCTCACCTATGCAACCATATTCCATTTTAAGCACCTAACCAATCTGTGCCGAATTTCTGCGAAAGCAAATCACAAAGCACAATAGCGGTTATGCTATCTACCACAACTCTTGCCCTATGAACTATACAAGGATCGTGCCTGCCTGTTATTTTCAGAAGTTTTTTTCCCTTGTTTATAAAATCGATGGTTTCCTGCTCCTTTGATATTGATGGAGTAGGCTTTATGGCGCAAGAGAAAACAACAGGCATACCATTTGTAATTCCACCATTTATTCCACCATTATTATTTGTTTTTGTTGTAACATTACCGTTTTCATATATAAAGGCGTCATTCATTTCGCTACCAAGCATATCTCCGCAGGAGAAACCTGCACCAAATTCAACACCTTTAACCGCAGGTATTGAGAAAAGAGCATGGGAAAGCACACCTTCAACAGAATCAAACCAAGGCTCGCCAACACCAACAGGTAAACCTGTAACTATTGTTTCAAGCACACCGCCGACGCTATCGCCTTCCGCTTTGGCTTTTTCTATATTTTTAATCATTTCCACGCCTTTTGCATCGTCAATAACTGCAAAGGCTTTGGTGGAAAGAACTTTTATATTTCCCTCTATATTATTGAACTTAACATCCTCTACACCTGCACACTTTTTAATGTGTGTGCCAATAAAGATGTCTTTCTTTTTTAATGCATCTATACAAACTGCGCCTACGGCAACAATACCTGCAGTTACTCTACCGCTGAAATGACCGCCACCGCGATAATCCTCATTACCATTATACTTCGAAAAGGCAGTAAAATCAGCATGACCCGGCCTTGCTTTACCATAAGACTTACTATAATCCTTAGAATTAGTGTTTTCGTTAGGAATTGTTATACAAACAGGTGTACCTGTTGTTTTGCCGTTAAATACACCGCTGAGAATTTTAAAATTATCTGATTCATTACGAGGTGTAGAAATTTTGCTGATAGATTTTCTCAAATTGAGTTGATGTGAAATAAATGCCTCATTCACATTAAGTCCTGCGGGAAGTCCATCGATAATTGCGCCGACAGCTTCGCCATGACTTTCACCAAAAAGAGTTATACTTATATTGTTCCCAAATGTGTTTTTCATTTTATATAAGCCTCCTTTATGATTTCATCAAGCTGAGAAAACTCAACAAACTTAAATTCAAAACTACCGATCTCATTTACAAAAACTGCATTTACACCTATTGCGTTTGCCTTTTTATCATGGCGCAAAGTTGAAAGCAACTCGTCAGAAGAAAATGTAATTTCGCAAGGTAAATTATATTTCAAAAGAACTGTCTTTAGTCGCTCCCTTACCTGAGGAGCAGAAAATGGAACCATACCTATTGCAACACATTCTCCGTGAAGAAGATCAACCAATCCTGTTGCAGTTTCTATAGCGTGTGCTGCTGTATGACCAAAATTAAGAACTCTGCGAAGACCAGTTTCCTTTTCATCCTCTTCTACAACGGATCTTTTTATTTTCAAAGAACGTTCGATAACAGTATCTATATTTTCGTAAGCATCTGCATTTTCGATAAGCGCAAAAAGCTCCGCATCTGAAGTTGATGCCATTTTAATACTTTCGGCAAGGCCGTTATTAAACTGCCTTCTGTCAAGAGTTTTGAGCACATCAGGGTCTATAATTACCGCCTTTGGCTGATAAAAAGCACCTACTGTGTTTTTATACCCGCCAAAGTCAATCGCAGTTTTCCCACCGATTGATGAATCAACCTGAGCTAAAAGCGTTGTCGGAATGTTAATAAAATCAATTCCGCGCATGTATGTAGCTGCTGTAAAGCCCGAAAGGTCTCCAACAACTCCGCCGCCAACGGCCACAATACAATCGTAACGAGAAAACGCATTTTCATTAAGCGTTTCTAATAATTCCTTGTACATATCAAAGGATTTGCTTTTTTCACCCTGAGGAATCACTTTTATAATAGCATCTTTAAATTGTGAAACCACAGTTTGAGCATATACGGACGGCACACCGCTATCAGTTACTATTAATGCTTTTTTGTTTACATCGCAGTATGAGTCGATATTATTTATTGAGCCACGCTCTAAAACAATATTATACTGCCCCATACTTGTATTTACGGGAAGAATCATTTTACTATCCCCTTCAAATATGTTGTTCTTTTGAATATTTACCAACTAATCGCACATTGGTACAAACCTGCGAAAGCTTATCAAGCATAACTTTTTCACTTTCTTCGGTTAAGTGGCCTTCACCCTCAAGGAAGAAATAATAATTCCATATTACATCTTTTGAGGGTCTGCTTTTAAGCGCTTTAAGGTTGTATCCACATTCACCAAATACAGAAATTGCTTTACCAAGAGAACCTGCCTCATCACGAACAGTAAAAAGTACAATGAAATTATTTTGGTCAGTACAGATATCCCGTGGCACTCTTGAGAAAACCGCAAAACGTGTTGTATTCTGACTGTTTTTATTGATTTTTCTGTCTATAAGCTTCAAGCCATATTTGTTACCTGCTTCAATACTGCATATAACACCTAATGAGCTATCATTCTTCTCAGCTACAAGTTGTGCGGCAACTGCAGTATTAACTGATTTCTCCGTTTCATAGCCCTTTTGCTCAATAAACTCGGCACATTGACCTAATGCCTGGGGATGACTTATAACCTTTTTTATAGTTTTATCATCCGCATTTTGACTGGCAAAAAGGTTTTGTTCAATTGCCATATCATAAACACCGTTTATGAAAAGAGAGCCGAAATAGGTTAAATCCATAACCCTTGCAACATCACCCTCATAGCTATTTTCTATAGGAAGAACGGCAATTTCACATTCACCTTTTTCAACCGCCTTATACGCATCTTTAAATTCTCCGTAGGCAACCGCTGTGGCATCAGGGAAAATTCGTTGTACCGCAAGCTCCGCAAAGGCACCCTTAACACCTGAAAATGCAACTCTCATTCCATCATTCAACTTCCTCTGGTAATCTTTGGAAAGTTTCATAATGTTTTTCTGGAAATTTATATAATATGAACGTATTTCATCATCGAAAACAAGCTGGCTATTTGCTTCAATAAGCTGAGCTTCGCGGACTAAATCCTCAATCGGAAGTCCGTTAAGCTTCTTATATTCCGCAACATCCTCAGATGCTTTCATACGTTTTTCAAAAAGCTTGGCAATTTCCTTATCAATATCGGATATGGTTTCTCTCGCTTTTTGAAATTTTATATCATATTCATTCATTTTTATAATCCTCATAAAGTGCTTTAAAAGCAGGTAATGAACGTTCAATTAAAGCAGTATCAACACAATAAGAAATTCGTACAAACCCTTCAACACCAAAGCTGTCGCTTGGAACAATAAGAAGATCAAACTTCTTTGCTCTTTCATAGAAAGCATTGGCATCCTCTTCAAGGGACTTCACAAACATATAAAATGCTCCATCAGGCTTTATAACTGTATAGCCAATATCAGTAAGTCCATTGTAAAGAATATTTCTGTTTTTTTCGTATATTGAAACGTCTGCAGTGTCATCTAGGCACTGAGAAATAACATACTGCATAAGACTTGGTGCGCACACATAACCTAACGCTCTGCCTGCACCGCAAACAGCAGCAAAAACATCCCCCGCATCTTTCATGGAAGGCGAAACGAATATATAGCCGATTCTTTCACCGGGAAGAGAAAGAGCCTTACTATAAGAATAGCAAACAACACTGTTCTTATAATACTCAGGTATATATGCAACTTTTTCCCCAGTGAAAACAAGTTCTCTGTATGGTTCATCGGAAATAAGGAATATAACCTTACCATATTCTTCTTGTTTTTTATTAAGAACCTCTGTTAATTTTACAACATCCTTTTCAGGTACAATAACGCCTGATGGATTGTTGGGAGAGTTTATAATAACAGCTTTAGTATTTGGTGTAATCGCTTTTTCAAGAGCATCAAAATCGATCTGCAAATCTTCTTTTTTGCAGCTTACTGTAACAAGTTTTGCACCTGCTTGCTCAACAAAAACTCTGTATTCAGGGAAAAATGGTGCAAAAACAATAACCTCATCGCCATCCTCAACAATAGCGTTGAGAGTAATTGTAAGAGAGGCTGCCGCACCGCATGTCATATACACAAGACCCGCAGTTGCAGCAACGTTATATTTTGATTTTATGTATTCCGCTATTTTTGTACGAACCTTCATATCGCCAGGGCCAGATGTATAACCATGAAGCACCTCAGCAGGAGTTTCGTCAATAAGTTTTTTCATAATTTCGGTAACCTTTGGTGGTGCAGGTACGCTTGGGTTACCTAGACTGAAATCAAAAACATTTTCTGCGCCGATTTCTGCCTTTCTCTTAAGTCCATACTCGAAAATCTCGCGAATAACAGAACTTTTTTTGCCAAGTTCAAGCATTTTTGGTGAAATCATAATTAACTCCTAAAATTCAATTTATTTTAAACAAAAAGCCCGCATACCGTACACTTTTAAAAGCATAGCAGAATGCGGACTGACTATATACTACATTTTGCAATCATTTGCAAGAACGCAAGGCACACAGACAATCCATACAGTTATAATAATAAAATCGATTAAAGAATTTTTGGGTCATCTGTATCACCTTTCTGAAAATTGATATTTGACATTGTACTCCTGTGTTCTTCCTTTGTCAAGGGAATTGCAGGAATTTTTTTATTTTGTTTCGTTTTTCTCCACAATTTCTGCAAAGCCATAAATAAGAGCAGAAATAAAACGAGCAACAACAACAAGAATTATAAACAAAGTAATTAAAGGAAGCGCAAGAAGACCAAGCATTCCTACACCAACATAAACTGCAAGAAGAACAACCGCAACTGCAGTTATTGCTACAGCAAGGAAAAGATTTATAACAAACATTACTATTGAAAATCTTTTTAAGGAAGCTGAACAACATTTGAAGAATTTAAATTCTCCACCTTTTTCGTTTGCTTTGACTTCTCCCGCTACTTCTTCAGCAATTATCTCATTAATATTATCCATACTCATATAATTCGCTCCCATTAGAACCAACCGCTATAAATATCACCTGTAGCAAGTTCTACACCACCACCTGAATTAGATGGCTTTGTTGAACTGCTTGACGATTGTGGTTTTTTAGTTGTATTTGGTTTCTTAGTTGTGCTAGGCTTTTTAGTGGTTTCAGGCTTTTGGTTATTGCTTCCTGAATTCGAAGGTTTTTTATTGCCCGTTGAAACATCTTCTTTTAATGTTGTGCTTTCATCATCTTTTGACACATCTTCCGCACCGGCATCTTCGCCATCAATAGAAAGGTCAGCCTGTGTTGTTGAATCAGTTGTTGATGTGTTAATATCGCCCTTATTATCACCGCAAGCGGTAAAAAGAACAACCATAAGAGCCAGACAAAGAACCACAACTGCAATTGAAATTATTTTTTTCATATTCATTTCTCCTTTTAAAACACAACGCCAAGGGCGTTTAATTCCTTTTCAAGACCTACAAGGTCTTTGGTATCAAACACAAAGCCTTTCATACCAAAAACCTTGGCAGCATCAATATTGACCTTCATATCGTCAATAAAGAAGCACTCTTCGGGCTTAAGATCAAATTTTTTACAGAAAGCCTCGTATATTTCAGGTTGTGGCTTAATAAGCTTATATAAAGCCGAAATAAAGAAGCCGTCCAACTGACAAATTGCAGGATAGTTTTGATATACATCAAAAAATCGCGGCGAGGCATTTGATAACAGATAGACTTTATACCCTGCTCTCTTTAAGCGGATAATAAACTCTTCCATGTTGGGAAATGGTGGCATATATGGATAGAAATTACTTATCATTTCTTTAAGTAAAGGCCTCGTTTCTTCAGGAAGCTGAGGAAGAATTTCAGGAATAGCATCCTCTGACTTTAAAACACCTGCATCCATTTCACGCCAAGCCTGACTATAGAAAACCTTATCAAGAATAAGTTGATGATATTCTTTTTTGAAATACTCATTGAGTGTACGTTGCAAATCAAGGTCGATTAAAACGCCGCCCATATCAAAAACAATATTTTTTATCAATATGCATCACCTTCGAATATTATATCATTTAATTGAAAAATTTCAATATATAATATATTAATATTGCATTTTTTTAATTTTGCTCTTTAATTTTCAAATATGGTATGTTATAATCCTTACATATTTTAGTGGATAGGTGATATTTATGGAAATTAGAATCTTTAAAACCGCTGAAGAAATCGGCGTAGCGGTTGCAGAAATCTTTACAAATGAAGTAAAAAATAACCCTTCTTGCGTTTTAGGTCTTGCTACAGGTGCTTCCCCTGTTCCTACATACAAGAACATTATTTCAACATATGAAAAGGGCGGCATTTCCTTTAAAGATGTTAAAACATACAACCTTGACGAATACTGTAACCTTCCAAAGAGCGATAAAAACAGCTACTACACATTCATGCACGAGCAGCTTTTCAATGGTCTTGATATTCTTGAGGAAAATGTTCACTTCCTTAACGGCAACGCCGAGGATTGCGAAGCAGAATGCAAGCGTTATGATGATGAAATCAACAACGCTGGCGGTATTGATATTCAGCTTCTTGGTATAGGCAACAATGCTCATATCGGCTTTAACGAGCCTGCAGATGAATTCACAAACGGTTCTTTCAAAGTTCAGCTTACAGAAAGCACAATTAACGCAAATAAGATTTATTTCGATGAAAACCCAATGCCTACACATGCTCTTACAATGGGCGTTAAGCAGATTATGTCTGCAAAGAAAATAATCCTTATTGCTGTAGGTCCAAAGAAAGCTGAAGCAATCAAGAATATGGTTGAAGGTCCTGTAACTGCACAGGTTCCTGCATCAATCCTCCAAGAACATAATGATGTTATAATCTTCCTTGATGAAGATGCTGCATCACTTCTTAAATAATTAACAATAAAAATACTAAGACCTTTGCATCAGAACGATGTAAAGGTCTTAATTTATTTTTATAGCATATATTGTTTTTTCTTCTGCTTTTAAAACTTCCAAACAAACTTTAATGTTACCAACATTACGCGAAAGAGAGTATGTTTCTGTTTTTTCATCATATATTTCCGTTTTAAATTGAGCACCCGTCAAGGATAGAAAATCAAATATAACAACAGGTAGATACGATTGAGATAAGCTCTTTGTTGGTTCTGTTTTTTTAAGCCCGAAAAAATCTGTAGTACAGGTCATAGAATCAACAATAAAACAAAACTCATCCTGCTCTTTTCCTACAAGCAAACCAAGTTCAAGTACATTACCGTTATACTGCAACGTACCGTTATATCTTTCACCCTTATATTCCACCGCAACGGGATTTTTTTCAACAAAACTCACTTGATAAAAACTATCGCTCTCCTTTATGCCACAGGAAGAAAAAAATAAAAGGAGAGCGATAATTAAAAATATATAGAAAATTCTTTTAATTCATACCACTCATTTCAATTATCCTGAAAACTTTACCAATTGTTTTCACGCAATCGGTAGGTAGTATAGAATATTCAGAAATTTCATCTTTTAGAACATCGGCACACATTCCGTGAACAAATGCGCCTACCACACCTGCTTTAAAAACATCACCGCAAAAAGCAGGTGTTAAACCGGATATAATACCGGAAAGGAAATCACCTGAGCCACCTTTAGAAAGCCCTGTATTGCCTGTTTTATTTATATAAAGTTCGTTACATTCTTTGTTACAAATTAAAGTTTCTTTGCCTTTAAGGAGTACATTAACGCCGTATTCACAAGAAAACTCTACAATAGCTTTTTCTCTGTTTTCTTCAACCTGTTCAACAGTGCAATGCATAAGTCTTGCCATTTCACCGGGATGAGGTGTTAAAAGAATATTGGCTTTAGCCTTTTTTAATATGTTAACACACGGCGCCAGATTATTCAATCCGTCTGCATCAATAATCAAAGGCTTGCCATCAAGATTTAAAAGAGATGTTATAATAAGACTCTGGGAGTAGCCTATTCCTATTCCGCAACCCACCACAACAACATCAGCTTTTTCTGCTGCTAAGAGAATTTCTTCTATTGCAAGGTGGCTTATAAACCCGTTTTCATCCGTAGGAAGAGGAAGAAAAAGCGGCTCACAAAGTTGGCTGGTTAATGAAGAATATAAAACATCAGGAAAAGTGAGCGTTACAAGGCCTGCGCCACTCCTGAGAGCACCTTGCGCACATAGTGAGCAACAGCCTACCATATTTTTACTACCGCAAATAAGGAGCACTCTACCGAATGTACCTTTATTGCCATCAGCTTTACGGGAAGGAAGCAATTGACCCGCTGATTTAATATCCAAACATTTTTTGTTCATATAATCACTCCATCTGGTTTGATTATATTACCCTCAATAATCGCTGTCAAGCAACAAGCACATCTTCAAGCTTTGATGCCTTGTTAAGTCTTGAAAGCATCTCCTCATATTCAGCGTTTCCTATAGGTGTAACAGGAGCGAGCTGAATATTCTTTTCTTTCTTCTCTTTACATGAAAGATATACTGCTTTGAAGAAAGCTTTGATATACTTAACTGTTTTTCTTTCAAATTTTGCAAGTTCTTTTTCGTGAAGAAGTGCATATGCACCTACACAGATGAGTACTAACTGAAATAAAAATTTTAATATTGTTAAAGTTGTCATAATATTTACCTCCGAACAAATAACGAACATTTGTTTTTGTGCTTTCATTATAGCACCTTTTTCGACTTTGTCAACACGAATGTTCGTTTTATTTTTTGTTTTTAGTACCTTTTCTTGTACTTTGTGCCGTTTTTTACTGTTTTATTGTTATTTTTATTGTTTTTTGTTCACTTTTGTTCGTTTTTAACAGAACAAAATCCAAAGAATGTTCGGGTATATGTTCTATACGAAAGCATAGTTTCAACATCACCTTTTAAATAAAAAATGTAAAATTTCAAAATATCTATTTAATTTTCAATAATAATATTGTATAATAAATTGATTTTTTATTGGTTTTATTAATTCTATTGATTTTAGGAGTTATTTATGTTTGTTGATAAAGCGAAAATTCTCATAATTGCAGGTAACGGCGGTAATGGCGCAGTTGCTTTCCACAGAGAAAAATATATAAACGCAGGCGGTCCTGACGGCGGAGACGGCGGCAGAGGCGGTAATGTTGTTTTTAAGGTTGATGACAACCTCTCTACCCTTTCAGATTTCCGTTACAAAAGAAAATACAAAGCCCCAAGCGGTGAAAACGGCAGAGGCGGTAACTGCAACGGCAAGCGCGGTGAAGATTTAATAATCAAGGTTCCCCGCGGTACTGTCATAAAAGAGGTTGAAACAGGCTTCGTAATGGCTGATATGAGCATTGAAGAAACATTCATCGCTGCAAAAGGTGGCAAAGGCGGTTGGGGTAACTCCCACTTTAAAACACCTACAAGGCAGGTTCCACGATTTGCCAAAGATGGTGCTCCCGGTGAACAGTGGGAAGTAACTCTTGAACTTAAAATGCTTGCTGACGTTGGTCTTATCGGTTTCCCTAATGTTGGTAAATCCACCCTTATTTCGGTTGTAAGCGAAGCAAAGCCAATTATTGCGGACTACCATTTCACAACACTTATCCCTGTTCCCGGCGTTGTAAGAATGGGTCCTGAAAGCAGCTTCGTTATGGCTGACATTCCCGGGATTATTGAGGGTGCAAGCGATGGTATCGGTCTTGGCCACGAGTTTTTAAGACATATTGAAAGATGCAGACTGCTTGTTCACGTTGTCGATGTAGCAGGCTCTGAGGGCAGAGACCCTATAGAAGACTTTGAAGCAATCAACGAAGAGCTGACAAAATATAACGATGAGTTAGGCGCTTATCCGCAAATCGTAGCTGGTAACAAAATTGACCTTGCTACTGACCAGCAGAGAGAGGCCTTTGCTAACTATATACGCGCAAAGGGTCTCCAATATTACGAAATAATAGCCCCTATTGCAGAAGGTACTCAGGAGCTTATAAATGCAGTTGCGGCAGAGCTTTCAAAGCTTCCGCCTGTAAAAATTTACGAGAAACAGGAAATTACACCTAAAGAAATTCTCAGAAGTGCAAAACAAGAATTTAAAATCCGTGTTGAAGGCGATGTATATATCGTTGAGGCAGAATGGCTTGCAAAAATCCTTTGCAAAACAGATCTCAACGACTATTCTTCACTTCAATATTTCCAGAACGTTTTAATTTCAAGCGGTATAATCAAGGCTCTCGTGGAAAAAGGAATTACAGAGGGCGACACAGTAAGTATTTACGATTTGGAGTTCGATTATGTCCCTTAATGATAACGATATTTTTTCAAAGCTTTCAACACCACTCAGCGAGCCTGAGGCAAGGCAATACAGTCCCCTCACCCTTGCTTTTTTAGGTGATGCGGTTTACAGCCTGCTTGTGAGAAATATGCTTACTGTTGACTCAAACAAGCCAACAGGAAAGCTACATAAAGAATCCATTAAGTTTGTAAACGCTGCTTTTCAGGCAGAAATGATAAAACTTCTTATGGACGACCTGACAGAGAATGAACTTTGGGTTTTCAAAAGAGGTAGAAACGCTCATTCTGCTCATTCACCAAAAAATCAGAGCGAAGCAGATTACAGATACGCCACAGGCTTTGAAACCCTTTACGGCTATCTTTACCTTTGCGGTGAAACAGACAGAATAAAAGAGCTTTTCGAAAAAAGCACCTACAAAACATACAAAGAAAACACCGAAAACATTTAAGAGATATTTTGAAAGGATAGTTAAGAAAATGTCCCTTGTTAAAAAAGAACATATACGAAATTTTTCAATTATTGCTCATATTGACCATGGTAAATCTACTCTTGCTGACCGTCTTTTAGAGATAACAGACTCTGTTGCTCAACGTGATATGGAAGCACAGATTCTTGATGATATGGATCTTGAAAGAGAACGCGGTATTACCATTAAGGCACACGCTGTTAAGCTTGACTATAAAGCTAACGACGGCAACACATATCAGTTGAATTTAATTGACACTCCCGGCCACGTTGACTTTAACTACGAGGTTTCACGTTCTCTTGCGGCTTGCGAGGGTGCAATACTTATTGTTGACGCATCTCAGGGCATTGAGGCACAGACACTTGCAAACACTTACCTTGCCCTTGACCACAACCTTGAGCTTGTGCCTGTAATCAATAAAATCGACCTTCCGTCAGCTGACCCTGACAGAGTTGCAAACGATGTTGAAGACATTATCGGCATACCTTGCCAGGATGCTCCTCGCGTATCTGCTAAAACAGGTCAGAACGTTGAACAGGTTTTAGAGCAGATAGTTGAGCTTATTCCTGCTCCTGAAGGCGACGACGATGCACCTTTCAGAGCACTTATATTTGACTCAGTTTATGATAACTACAAAGGCGTTATTGTTTATGTGCGCGTCAAGGACGGTACAATAAAGACCGGCGACACAATGCGTATGATGGCAACCGGCGCTGAATTCACTGTTGTTGAAGCAGGTACACTTAAGGCAACAGGCCTTAACCCTACAGGAATTCTTCGTTCAGGTGAGGTTGGTTACCTTACAGGCTCTATAAAAACAGTACGCGATGCTGTTGTCGGCGATACTGTTACAGTTGCATCAAAGCCTGCAACAGAGGCTCTCCCCGGATACAGAAAAGCTACACCTATGGTTTACTGCGGTATTTACCCGGCTGACGGTGCAGACTACGAAAACCTTCACGAAGCCCTTGAAAAGCTTCAGCTTAACGATGCAGCTCTTACCTATGAGCCTGAAACTTCAGGCGCTCTCGGCTTTGGTTTCCGTTGCGGTTTCTTAGGTCTTCTTCACCTTGAAATTATTCAGGAGCGTCTTGAAAGAGAATATGACCTTGACCTTGTAACAACTGTTCCTAGCGTTATTTATAAAATACACCTTTCAAACGGTGAGGTAGTTGAGATTGATAACCCTACCCACTACCCTGACCCTGCAGAAATTGATTTTTGCGAAGAGCCTGTTGCAGATGCACATATTTTTGTACCTACAGAATATGTTGGCTCAGTTATGGAGCTTTGTCAGGAACGACGCGGTACATTCAAAAATATGGATTATATCACAGGCGACCGTGTTGAAATCAAATACGATTTACCTCTTAACGAAATCATTTACGATTTCTTTGATGCTCTTAAATCACGTACACGTGGATATGCATCTCTTGACTATGAAATCTCCGATTATGTACGTTCAAACCTTGTAAAGCTTGACGTACTACTTAACGGCGATATTGTTGACGCCCTTTCATTTATTGTGCACTCCGATAAGGCATACGGCAGAGCAAGAAAGATTGCAGAAAAGCTTAAAGATAACATTCCGAGACAGATGTTTGAAATTCCTATTCAGATGGCTATCGGCGGCAAGGTTATTGCAAGAGAAACTGTTAAGGCTATGAGAAAAGACGTTCTTGCTAAGTGCTACGGCGGTGATATTACCCGTAAAAAGAAGCTTCTCGAAAAGCAGAAGGAAGGTAAAAAGCGTATGCGCTCCTTTGGTACTGTTGAGGTTCCTCAGGAAGCATTCATGGCAATTCTTAAGCTTGACGAAGAATAAGGTGATTCCTTTGAAAGATAAAACCACATTTTTTGATGTATATCACCAAAGCGGTGATGAAGCTGTTTTTTCATACAGAAGCGGTAATTTGGTGTATGAAGAGGTTTTCTCTGACGGTGCATTGATTACAGGTGGATACAATGCAAGTAGCTATCCCCTTAATGTGTTGAGAAACTTCCCTTCCAGAATCAACAAAAAAAGATATGCAGAACCATTCAGCTTCAACCTTGAAGTTGATGGGCAAAGCATTGATTTCGGCTTGGAATTCATTGATTTTAAATACGAAAAAAATGAAAACAACTGCAAGTCTGTTATCACATTAAAAAGCACTATAACACCAATCACAATAAAAGTGCACACACTCCTTGACGGGTCGCAGATGTTCAGCCGTTGGCTTGAAATAAAAAACAAATCTGACAAAGCTTTAAAAATCAGCAGGCTTTCAATTTTAAGCGGTGCACTTGAATCATTGGATGACGATGTCCTTGACAACGCAAAGAGCGTTAATGATGTTTATTCCTTGGGCTATTTCTGCAATGATGCATGGGGTAACGAAGGTCAATTTAAGTGGCACGCCCTCACTCCCGACACTAAAGTAATTGAAGGCAGATTTGGCAGAGATCGTTTCCGCCATCCCCTTTTATTCATAAAAAACAACCTTACCGGAAAGATGTGGTTTTCACAAATAGGCTATAGTGGTGGCTACCGCTACGCTGTTGATTACCACGCCCGTCCCGATAAATGCAACACTCACCTTGCCTTCAAGGCAGAAATTACAGGTTATTCTCCTATTTATGTAATTGGCGCAAACGAGACCTTTACCACACCACAGGTGCATATGGGACTTGTGCACGGCGGTATCGATGAAGCAATTAACGAAATGCACAGCCACATAAGAAAATCTGTTTTAAATATGCCTGAGGCAGACGGAAAAGAACCGCTTATTAACTGCGGTATGGGTGCAGAGCACCATATGAGCGTGGAAGAGAGCAAAGCCTTTATTGACCAGTTTGCACTTATGGGTGGAGAAATTTTCACTATTGATGCAGGCTGGGAGTGTCCGCCCGGCGAACAAACAGAATGGGGCGCATACAACGGCAGAAACATTCCCGATAAAGACCGCTATCCTAACGGCTTAAAAGAGCTCTGTGATTATGCTCACCAAAAAGGCTTGAAATTCGGCTTATGGGTTGATATTGAAAGCGTTGGTGATAAATGCCCTGTACATACCGAACATCCTCAGTGGCGCAGCGTTAATGTATTTGGTGAAAGAACTCACAAATTCATGGATATGTCTATCCCTCAGGTTGCAGAGTGGGCAGAAAATGAGCTTGCAAGAATTATTGAAGAATACGAGCTCGACCTTTTGAGAGTTGACCACAATGTTGACTTTACGGAATATTTCGGCATACGCGACACGGGCTACGGAATACCCGAATGCGTATGTATAAAGCACAACGAAGCAGTTTACAAAATGTATGAAAGCCTTAAAAAACGGTTTCCCCATGTGATTTTTGAAAACTGTGCAGGCGGTGGCGGAAGAACAGACCTCGGTATGATGAAAAGCTTTAATCACACTTGGGTTTCCGATTGGCAGAAAATGCCACGCTCAATTACCATAACAAACGGTATGACTATGGCGCTCCCCCCTGAAAGAGTTGACAGACTTTTTGCAGGCATGGGTTGCCACACAATAGGCTCCCTTGATGCACACCTGAGAAACACTATGCTCGGTCATATATCTTTGAATGTTATATCCCCTGAGGGTGCCGAAATAAACACACAAGCGATTGAGTTTATTCGTCATTCAACTGATATTTACAAAAGCTTTATAAGGCCATTCTTAGCAGAATGCAAAACATACCACCACACACCTGATTTAACGGATAGTGAGGTTTCAATACTTGAAATATCTGCTCCCGATAAATCACGAGGGGCTATTACTGTTATCACTCTTTGTAACTGCAAAGAAAATAGTATAGTTGTAAAACCTAAAGGAATTGATGTTTCGAAAAACTACAAGGTTATTCTTGATAATGATGAACAAACCTTTGAGATTCCAGGAAGGCAATTGAAATCTCACGGAATACCCGCTGAAATTTCATCATCACTTTCGTCAGAGTTAATTTTATATGAAGCAATATAAAACAAAGACCTCGGTCAATCCGAGGTCTTTGTTTTATTAAAATATCTTTTTATAAAAAGAAGCAGGAACACGCCGATTATAGGGAACACGGCTGCAGTGAGCATACCTGCTTTCATACTGATTTGTTCAACGCTCATTGAAAGAGTTGTGCTAAGGCTTAAAGCAGCTTCACTTTCTGCAACCTTATCTACAACAACGCCTATCATCTGCGGTGCCACAGAGGCACCGAAGTCTCCGCCTGCTGCCATTAAGGCATACGCTGCAACACCCGGAGCAGGGATTTTTTCTTCCATAAGAATGAGTGTGCCGGGCCAAAGCATAGATGTGCACATACCTGTGAGAATACAAGCGAGGAAAGATAACACCACATTGCTTGAAAGTCCTGCTACAAGGTAGCACACTACAGAGCCAAACATACCTGCAAGCAAAACATTTGAAATATTCTTGCCGTATTTCGCATAAAGAGTTCTGCCAAGCCCTAAAAGCATAGCAAACACAGCCATACCCAATATATCGCCTACTGTTTTGGGAATATCAAGCGCATTTTCCATATAGGTTGATATCCAGTTTGTCATAGAATTTTCTGCCGCACTACCGAAGAAGATACACGCAACGCACAAAAGCAAGCCCTTGCTTTTATTTTTCACCTTACCCTGCGTATTTTCGCCATGAGAGATATTCATATCAGGGAAAGCAGATGTGCAGAAAAGGAAACACGCTATTAGTGGAAGCATAGCAAGGAAAAGCGTGAGATACACCCAGTTTTCTCTACCGAAAACATTGAAAAACAGAGAACTAATACACACTACCATAAGCACACCCCATGCATACAGGGAGTGGAGCATACTCATATCCTTATCCGTAGAGCCCGGAATTGCGGCAACCACAGGACTTAAAAGCACTTCACTAAGACCTGCCGACACAGAAAAGATAATGGTACCCAAAACTAAGCCTATGTAAATGTTATTTGGAAATATGACCGGTGATAAAGCATACAGAGTCATACCGATTGTTGTCAGCACAGGCATTATGCGAACTGTTTTTTTAATATTGAAATGCTTTGAAAAAAAGCTAAAAATCAGGTCTATGGAAAGCTGAGTGCAGAAGTTTATAAGCACAAGCGTTCCAAGAAGCGTATAAGATACCCCGTACATTTCGTGAAATGTAACAAAAAGCATTGGCGGCAAACTGAATATTGATGCCATTGAAAGATATGCAGTATAACAGGCAAGCCGTGTTTTTTTGAATTCTTTTGCTATCATAATTTACTCCTTAACCCCTTGGGATAATGATTCTTAGCAACACCATTTACAACCTTAGCTCCGCCAAGAGTGCAACCATCAACCATAACGACTGCCCAACCATTAGGACAATCAACAGAAATTTCTTCACCGTGAAGATATTTAGAAAGGCGTTCATCCTCTAATGTAAGATTTATTTTCCTTTTGAAGCTATCTCCTAAGCCCATAAAGAACTGATGATGTGGAAGAATATAGTTTTTCTTAACCTCGCCTATGGTTATACCGCAAGAAAATGCAGTACCGTCTTGAACAGGGAAATCGGGTGTGAAATAAACAGGGTTACCATTATAAATCTGAATGTTATCTTTTTCGTAGAATTCCAGTGTATCGTTAAGAAAATCAAAAATAAGATTATCGAGCTTTGTAGGTTTCTTTTCTGCTTTTTTACGCGTCTGCGTATAGGGTAAAGTATTATGAAGCACAGCCATAAACTGCCCCTCACCTTTTGTTTTGTGAGGATAGCAACGCCTTGTATACTGAATATTTTCACATTCACAGCCATCAAAAGCAATGCCGTCAGCTGTATTTTCAACAACTCTTTCGCACGGCTTCACAAGCTCAAATTCAGGGTGATTTTGGAGAAAACTATCAATCATCATTTCATTTTCTTCCAAAGAAAACGTGCAGGTGGCGTAAATTATGTATCCGCCATTTTTAAGATGCTTTACTGCGTTTTCGAGAATCTCTGCCTGCCTTTGGGCACACATTTTCACATTTTCTTCGCTCCATTCAGAAACAGCAATTTCTTCTTTTCTGAACATACCCTCGCCTGAGCAAGGAGCATCGCACATAATCAAATCAAAAGCATTTGGGAAAACGCGGGCAAGCTTTTTAGTATCCATACAGGTAGTAACTGTGTTTTTAAGCCCCATACGCTCGATATTACCTGTTAATATTTTACAACGCGAGGAAATTATTTCGTTCGAAACCAGCACGCCTTTATCGCCCAATTTATTTTTCAACTGGGTTGATTTTCCGCCGGGTGCGGCACACATATCAAGAACACACCAATCAGGCTCTATTTCAACACATTCTGCCGGCGCCATCGCCGCAGGCTCCTGAACATAAATCATACCTGCGTGGTGGTAAGGGTGGTTACCGATTTTTTCGTAATCAAGATAAAATCCGTTTTCAACGTATGGAATTCTACCGTTTGAAAACCGGTCAATTTTGAGGAAATCTGCAACGCTTATTTTTCTCGTGTTTACGCGGAAGGCTTTTACAGGTGGCTCTTCGAGAGCTTTTATGTAATCCGTGAACTCTTCACCTAAAAGAGTTTTCATTCGCGTTTCAAATTCTTGTGGTAAATTAATCATCTGAAAGCTCCGTTTCTGCATAAAGCATACACATCGAAAGGGCGGTTATTGCTGCCGTTTCTGTTCTCAAAATGCGTTTACCTAAGGAAATAATTTTACCGCCATTTTCAGTGGCAAAGTCAATTTCTTTTTCACTGTATCCGCCTTCAGAGCCTATAAAGATGCCAACAGACATACCCTTTTTTATTTGTGAAAGGGCTTCTTTAGTTGCTTTCATACCCTCGGCACATTCATACGGAACAAGAACAACATCTAATTCCTTTGCCTTTTCTATAGCCTTCTTATATGATAAAACCTCTGAAATTACAGGGATAGTGTTCCTTTTACTCTGCTTTGCGGCACTTTCAGAAATCGCCTGCCAACGAGAAACCTTTGATTTTTTCTTTTTATCGTCAAGCTTTACAACGCAGTTATCCATTTCAACAGGGATAATCTCTTCTGCGCCAAGCTCAACTGCTTTCTGAATAATAAGCTCCATTTTGTCGCCTTTAGGAAGACCCTGAAAAAGATAAAGCTTAATAGGGAGAGTTGTATCATTATAATTTTCCTGCAAAATTTCTGCTAAAAGTGAATCAGTATAGATTTCTTTTATAACACAAAGGTCGCTCTTGCCGTTACAGCTGACAAAAAAGCTATCCCCTGTTTTCATTCGCAGTACATTTATAATATGATTAAAATCTCCGCCTGAAATATTGTAGCAATTTCCCTGACGGCAATCTTCATTTGCAAAAAAGTTAAACATAAATCTATCTCCCAAAACATTCTTTTCTCATTATATCAAAAGATTTCAGGTTAGTCTATAAATATAGTGGTAAAATTAAGATTTATATGGTAGAATATGGGCATTATTTTACACAGGGTGAGAAAATGATTAAGGCAGTAATTTTTGATTTAGATGGTGTTGTTATAGACAGCGAGCCTATTGCGTATAGCATTTTGCAGGAATTGGCAGGTGCATATGGGCACTCCATACCATTAAATGATTACACAACAAAATACCTTGGCAGGACTGTAGCTATGGGTATGCACACTATGATTGACAGTTTCGGTCTCCCAATCTCTCCTGATGATTTATTCAAAAAATATGTTGAGAAGGAAAAATTGAAAAACGAAGAAGGCGTTCCGCTTAAGCCGGGTGCAAGAGAATTACTTGTTTATTTAAAGGACAACGGGTATAAAACAATTGTAGCATCCTCAAGCACAAGGGCGCGAGCAGAGAAAATACTTGGAGATAATGATATTCTGAAATATTTTGATGACCTTGTTTTCGGCTACGAGGTACCAAGAGGCAAGCCTTACCCCGATATATTCCTTAAAGCCTGTGAAAAGTTAGGTGTTGAGAAAAATGAAACTATTATTATTGAAGATAGCGAAGCTGGTATAGATGCTGGTTTTTCTGCAGAAATCCCTGTGATTTGTATACCTGATATGAAAATCCCTGACAAAGAGCATATGAGAAAAACTTTTTTTGTTATGGATTCTCTTTTCGATGTTATTGAGTATTTGAAAAAGCCACGTTGCCGTTGGTGTAACGTTGAAAACGAGCTTTATGTAAAATACCACGATGAAGAGTGGGGCAAGCTACAGACCGACGACCATTATCTTTTTGAAATGCTTGTTCTTGAAGGCTTTCAGGCCGGGCTTTCCTGGGAATGTGTGCTTAATAAAAGATCTCATTTTCGCCTCGCCTTTGATAATTTTGATATCGAAAAAATCATTAGGTACGATGAAAACAAGCTCAATGAATTATATAATAATAAGGATATTATAAGAAACAAACGAAAAATCAATGCAACTGTCAAAAATGCAAATATTTTCAAGAGCATTATAAATGAATATGGCTCATTTTATAAATATTTGAAAACCTTTACAAATGGTGAATTTCACAAGGAAACAGGGCTTGTCAGCTCCCCTCTTTCTGATAAAATTTCAAATGACTTAAGAAAGCGTGGTATGAGCTTTGTGGGTACAGTTATAATTTACTCATATCTGCAGGCTATAGGGATTATAAATTCACACGATGAAAATTGCTTTTTATACTAAGATTAACGAGACTGCTCAGGCAGTCTCGTTAATTTTTAGTGTTTCTTCACCCACACGGCGAATAGTTACATTAACAGCCACAAATGTTTTCACATTCATAAACACACTTTTCCAGCTGTCATCAACTGTTTTATAAATTTTAGGCTTTTTCAGCTCAAGAATTTTGCAGTAATGCACACAATCACCGCCATCAGCCTTCTGCAAGGTATTAAGAGTTGCTTCTATTCTTCCGCTTACTGCATTTTTTATAGTTTTCTCTAAGTCAGAGAGAATTTCAGAATCACTTTTTTCTCTTTCCTTTGTGCCGATTTCGTCAATATCACAAGAAATATTTACTGTAAGGTAATAGTGAAGATTACCATTTACTGTTTTAACATTAAATCTTGTTTTACTTTTATTTATAACGAAGGTGGCTTTTTCTCCGTTAGGTAGCGTTTCCGTGAAAAAGCCTTCTTTTATATCATCATTAAGGAACGCTAAACCCTCTGCCTCTTCTACGCTCAAATATTTGGAAACGTTTCCGTTTTCATCAAAAACTGCACAGCCCGATAATTCGAAATCCTCATTTTCTCCGTTTTCCTTAATTGTAACCGCAGGTACGCAAAGTGTGGCTGCTTTGTTTTCAAGAGAATTCACTGCATCTATTACTCTCACCTGAGGAATAAGCGAATGTTGGTAGCTCTCTGTAAGAAGATTTTCAAGAATCTCACTTTTCACCGTATCATTCAGTAGCTTTGCTCTTATTATATCCTCAGCTTTTTGTCCCTTTGAAATGCATATAAGCTGAGAGGCTCTTGAATCGTAGTTTCTCACAAAAAATTCAAGTACATTGGAAATAGATTGTTCGTTAAGATTTTCATTTATAACAATAACTCTGTTGTGGGCAAAAAGTGGCAAATTACCGCTTTTAGTTGTCAAAAGACGTAAAGCATCTGCAACTGTTTCTCCCTTAATTGAATAAATTTTTGTTTTGTTTTCACTTGATGAATCTCCGCTTGGTGACCCACTTTGCTCGTTATTAAGGATTTCTACTGTTACATTATAATTTCCCTTTTCATAGTCAACGCCTATGCCTTGAATTATCATAAGGTCTGCAAGCTCAGTACCAGCCTTCTCGCAAGAGGAAAAGGAAGAAAGGCATATTAAAGATATAAAAACAAGGCTAAATACTTTCCTGAATTTTATCACTTGGCTTCACCCTTCTGATATAAAAATAAACCACCGCAGGAAGAATTACCGCAGAAAGCAAAAACAACACAACAGTCAGTAAATCCTCAGAAAGAAACCCGAAATTTTCGATATTATACGAAACAAGAGTGATTACTGCAGAAACTGAGAATATTGTTAAAATTGCAGTTATTCTTTTAGAAACGCCCTTAAAGGCATACCGCAAGGCCTTTATGCAAATAAGAAAATAGAACGCTATTTTTTCAACTATACAAAGAATCCAAATAGCAGTTTCAAGGGCATCTATTCTTTCAATAAGTCCGAAGGATGCAAGTGATACTGCGGTATAGGTAGGAAAAAGCTGAGTATCTGCAAAAGCACCGAGAGAACCTATTACAAAAAAGAAAATAACTGAAAAGCTTAATGCACTGAGAATTATCCAACGAATATATGTTTTTTTCGTATCACCCTTAATATCAGGCAAAAACATTATTATTGTGCCGATTTCTGTAGCCTGAACTGCAAAAATCAATCCATCCTTCAAAAAATTATTAAAGCCATTTTTAAATACAGGAGTAAAATTAAGAAGGTCAACCTCATTTGACAAAGAGAGCATAACAAAAACAGTTGAAGCGCACACAAGGAAAGTAAAAATCCCTGCAGCTCTCGAAAGTGCGCCTAACCCGAGAAAAGAAAGCACAGCACAAGCAACAATGAGTAAAACGAGGAACACGGTCATATCAGAATTGGGAAACAATTCGCTGCTTGCAAACAAATCAAAGCGTGCCACAGTTTTAAGAATACTGAAAAAATATACAACTGCGTATACACACGCCACACATTTCAAAAATTTAGTTTCGGGAATAAACTGACGATTAGCCTTCAATTGCGTGTGCTTTTTCAAAACAAAAAATGTGGGCACACTCACAACGAGGCTGACCACAACAAAAATCAACGGCCGTAAAAGTGTATCTGTTTGAGCAATTTTTATATGTGACGAAGATAAATACATAAAAACCGTACTTAAAAGAGACAGATACAAAAGTAAAAAAAACTGATTTGCAGATACTTTTTCTTTTATCATTTAATTTTCCTCTGTATTTATTTTCAGGCTTTTTATCCTGAAAATATCTTTACCTAATTTTTTAGTAGCGAAACGAACAACAGAATCCCTAAGATAAGCCTTTTTTAATGGTGTAACAGGCGCAAGAAACGGCACCCCGTAATCCGTCATTGATGCAAGGCTTATAATAAGTGCCGCTCCACCTATCACAACGCCGTACAATCCGCTAAAGCCACCAATTAATATGAATGCTATACGTAACAAAGCAATGGGCTGATACAGGTCCGATGAAACAAGTGAGCAAATAGCGGTAAGTGCTACAATAATGAGCATAGGCGCACCGATAAGGCCTGCAGTAACTGCCGCATCACCTATTACGAGGGCGCCTACAATACTGACAGCGTGACCTATTGATTTCGGCATACGAAGACCTGCCTCACGCACAGTTTCGTATATAAAGTGGATAACAAGTGCCTCCAAAGTCAGCGTAAAAAGAGTATTGCTTTCCATTAAAACAATGTTATACAGCATATCGTCAGGAATCATTTCCTGATGAAAAAGACCGATAGAAACAAATATCCCCGGTAAAAAAACACTTATTAAAAAAGCAAGAAACCTTACAATGCGCATAAATGTTGCATAATACGGGCGGTTTATATAGTCATCAAGTGTTTGAAAATTCTCAATAAAAAGACGTGGCACCACAAGTGCAAACGGTGTGCCGTCCACAATTATTCCGATTTTGCCTTCACAGAGCTTTGCGGCAAATGTATCAGGTCTCTCTGTTTGACCTACCATTGTGAAAAGTGATTTTCTTTTAGTATCAAGGCATTTGCGAAGATACCCTGCACCTAAAACCGTATCTATTTTTAATGATTTCAATCTGCTTTTAACTTCATTAAGCGTCTCATCTGTGGCGCGCCCCTTCATATAGCAAATAAGAATACGGGTTTTGCTTTCCTTACCTATTTCCTGCATTTCTATTGTAAACTTCGCAGAGCACAATCGTTTTCGCACGAGGGTCAGGTTTGTTTTCATATTTTCCGTAAAGCCTTCACGTGCACCGAACTCCTGCACATCTGTGTCAGGCTCCTGAATTGAGCGCTCAGGAATGGACTGAACGCCAAGAATTATGCACTCTCCTACACCATCAATAAAAATAAGAAGGCAGCCACGAAGCATCATCATTATAGCTTTTGTTAAATCCTTTTCACGCTTTTGCTCTGTGCCGTAAACAAGGTGGGAGCAAATAAAATCCAGTTCCTCGCCTTGGGGGAAATCCCCGTCATATCTTAAAAGTGGGTTAATAGCTGTATCGCATATTCGCATTGAATTACAAAGGCCGTCGCAATTGGCAAAGACAATGCATCTGCCACCGCTATAACCTTTTTTGACAATAATATCAAAGCTTCCTTTAAAGGCTTCCTTGATAATTCTTCCGTTTTCCACAGCACTTTCATTCACTTTGCCAAAGCTTTCTTCGGTAACATCGTCGATATATAAAAAAACATTTTCATTTTCCATAAAATCACCAAAACAAGTTTTTGCCGTAACTTACAGAATATACACATAATTGCAGGTCAAAATAATTCAGGTGATAATTTTGATTGCAACTATAATAAGAACATTTATAATTTACTGCTGTGTTGGCGTTTGCGTTCGTTTAATGGGTAAAAGACAATTAGGTGAGCTGCAACCCGGTGAATTAGTTATAACAATACTTATTTCTGAAATTGCAGCAACACCTATAGCTGATGGAAAAGTTCCTATACTCAATGGCATACTGCCCCTTTTTCTGCTTGCAAGCTTCGAAATTATAAGCTCTATGATTGCGCGAAAAAGTGTTAAATTCAGATACCTTACAGACGGCAAACCTGTTACAGTTATTAAAGATGGTATTCTTCAACAAAAAGCATTGAAATCATTGAGATTTACAATTGACGATGTATTAGCAGCATTAAGACAAAAGGATATCTTTGATATTGATGATGTTGAGTACGCAGTTGCAGAAACAAACGGCACATTATCCGTATTACCTAAAGCACCAAAACGCACACTAACACCTGAAACCGCAGAAGGAAAAGAAAAAAACAGCGGTGCACCCTATACTGTAATTGTTGACGGTGTTATTTTAGAAAATTCAGTTGAAGAAAGTACAGTTTCTCTTGAAGAAATTAACCGAAAAATAAAAAGTGAAAAAGTAGATGTAAAGGAAATTTTACTAATGACTGTTGACAAAAACAAAACATACAGAGTGATACTCAAAAAGGAATTTTAGCATGACAAGATTTAAAGCTGCAATATTGATTTTAATAATATCAGGTATTTTAGGTGTATTTTCTTTAGTTTTCACCCAGACAACCTGTGGAAGACTTGTTGATAAACTAGATGAGGTTATAATAAACATCACAAAAAAAGATAAAAACTCAACTGTGGAAAACCTTGACGATGCTATTGAATATTTCGAAAAAATCAAGCCGGTTTTAAACATTCTTGAAGGTCAGAGTGAAACAATTGAAATACGAGGAAACCTAAATAAAGCTATATTTTTTGTTAATGCCAAAAACTACGAATCTGCCGTTTTGTACCTCGAAGAATGCAAAAATGATTTAAATAGAATTATTGTTTCAAACATACCTTCTATAAGTACAATACTATAGATTCAAAATAGAATATATCAATGTAACCTCTCTGCTATGTATGAATATACTATAGCGAGAGGATTGATTATTTCTATGAAGAATAATGCTTTTTTAATTTTAGGCGGAGACAGCCGTTCGTTATATTTAGGCGAATATCTTGAAAAGCAAAAATTTAATGTGTGCTACTATGCATTTAATGATACAGATTGTTTTGATAACCTCAACAAAGCCATTGAAGAGGCAAGCGTTATTATCCTCCCCTTACCTGCCTCGCGGGATAGAATAAGCCTTAATACTCCGCTTTTTGACGAAACGGTGTTACTATCTGATATTTGCACCTTAGCCACGCCAGATAAAATAATTTTCGGCGGGCAGCTGCCAAAAAGCTTTTGCGAAGAGTTGAATTCTAAAGGAATATTTTTCTGCGATTATTTTTTACTGGAAGAACTGTCAGTATATAATGCAGTGCCTACAGCAGAAGGGGTTCTCAATATTCTTATTGAAAAACTGCCTATAACTGTTCAAGGTATGCGTTGCGGTATAGCTGGATACGGCAAGGTCGGTAAAGCTCTAGGGAAAGCCTTGCACTCCCTTGGTGCTCAGGTTACTGTATTTGCAAGAAGAGAACAATCCTTAGCAGAGGCTTTCTCCTGCGGATTGCGAGCAAAGCATATTGAAGCACTTACATCTGAATTTCACAGCTTTGATGTTGTTATTAACACAGTACCCTCACGAATTATCGGAGCAGAGGAATTAAAACACCTTTCTCCTGACTGTCTGCTTATCGAAACTGCTTCTGCCCCCTTTGGAATAGACTTTCAGAGTGCAAAAGAAAATGCAACAGAGGTTATAAAAGCAGCATCTTTACCAGGCAAGGTAGCTCCTAAAACTGCAGGTGAAATAATTGGCCGCTCAATTTTACCGATTATCAGACAAAGGGGGTTCGACCAATGAAAAACATCGGTTTCGCTCTCTGTGGTTCATTCTGCACATTTAACGATGTTTTTGCAGAGATTGAATTTCTTAAAGAAGAGGGCTACAACATAATTCCCATTATGAGTGAAAACTCCT
>JAEIGA010003285.1_pt1 | contig 25427 bp, 20 predicted proteins | sample 9270691 | NCBI WGS metagenome assembly JAEIGA01 (sample SAMN17057246, study PRJNA624740) | gut metagenome | biome: biome; isolation source: fecal sample | host: Bos grunniens | place: China: Xizang | collected 2019
ACAATCGGGATATTGGTATGCAGTATGCGTTTATGACGGATTTGGTAAAGAGCACGCCGTTGCTTATGCCAACTACCCCGATGGCGAAGCCGAAAAAGTGACACTCATATCTCCTATCAATGGCGCAGCAACTTCTTGGGACCAAACATTCTCATGGAGTGCAATTGAAAATGGGACATACAACCTTTACATCTGCAATGATGCAGCTTGCACATCTATTAAATATAGTCAAACAGGTCTTACGGCTAATTCAACTTCATTTGACTTGAGCGAGATTGCTGACTTCAAAGACAATGCCACTTATTATTGGAAAGTAACATCGTTGCAACCAGGTAAAATCGCTGCAACCAGCGAAATTGCTTCATTCAAAAGCCCAGCTCGCACACAAGGACCAAAACCTCAACTCATTTCTCCCGAAGACGGCGCAAGTCTTGAAACTGAAGTGACATTCACTTGGTTAGAGAATGACAATGGTATGACCAACTATCGAGTAGAAGTGTCAAGCGATGCTTCATTCCCAACTTCTTCAATAAAAACTTATGCTGGCAATGGTGGTATGGCAAAAGTACCAGCCTCTTCTATTGGGTTAGGAACATATTATTGGCGAGTAGTTGGTAGTGGTGGTAAATTCCTCGACACACCATCCGATGTGCGATCATTCACCATTACATCTATTGGAGTAGGTGAATACGAAAACGGATATTCTATTAAAGTTGACCCTGCAACATACAGCGAAAAAAGTGGCGTTAACATCGAAAGCGTGTGGATGCGTTCGGTTAAAACTGGATTTAACAATATGGCTTTTGCAAGTAGTGGCTCTCTCAATCGCACAATGGTTGCAGTAGGTGACTATGTTTACCTCTCAGGTCGCATGGAAAACTCTACATCAGCAACTGCATTCCTCGAAAAATATAGTGCAGCTACTGGTGAACATATTGGTCGCATCACACTTGGAAGCGAAGCATCGGTAGGGTATTTCCCATGTAACAACGTAATGAAAGACTCTAATGGAAATGTGTGTGTCTCTAACCTCACAATGATGAGCTCATATCCATTAATCGTGCATCAAGTAAATCTTGAAACTGGAGCTGTAACCGAAGTTGCTCGTATAAAGTCAACTGATTCTAAAATCTCAAAAGGTCGCTTTGACCGAGTTGCAATTTTGGGCGATGTGACAACTGGCAATTTCACTATTTTAGGTGTTCCTGCCAATAATAAATACATCGTGCGTTGGACTTTTGCAAATGGCTCTTATACTGAAGAAATCAAAACCGTGAGTGCTTTCTATCCAACATCGGCAACCGACTTCAGCACTGCTCCTTTTGTATTGCCTATCACTGCCGACGATATGTTTATTGACGGAGCATCTACTTCACTCACTCGTTACAAATTCTCAACTGCTTCGCGCGAAGGTTCATTCCTTGCTAATCCATCGGTAGCGCCTAATAGTGATTTAACCAATGGTGGCACATTCTTTACTATTGGTAACAACAGTTATGTAGCGTATGCCTATGATGATGCTTTCAACTCTGATAGCCACAAATTCAATCTTGTTAAAACCACTTCAACCTTAACTTATGGTGATATGAATCAACTATGGGTTCTTCCCGAAAATGGTTTAGGTAGTGTGTGGAGTGAAACGTATGCTTGTTCGGCCGACTATATAAAAATGACAAACAACTGTGTTCGTCTATTCTTGTATGTCCCAGGTTGTGGATTATGTGCCTACGACGTTACCGACACAAATGTTACAAGTGTTGAAGATATTCAAATCGAAAATGCTACACCTATGGCGCCAATTGAGTACTACAACCTCCACGGCATAAAAGTTGATACCGATAATCTTACCCCAGGTATCTACATCACCCGCCAAGGTAACAAAACCGCGAAAGTGTTGGTAAAATAATAATCAATTATACAAATAATACTGAAGGCGACGTGCAATTCAACACGTCGCCTTCTCTTTTGTTTTCAATTATTCTATATCAACTAAACTATCTTACATTCCCATCGAGAGGGTTGTTACATATCGGAGTTGGCCATTATTAGTATATATTGGATGATAATCAAGCGATACATATTGGTTATCATATCCCCACCATGTCACTGTTACTCCGTTCGCGCTGCTATCAACACTTATTGGTGCCCCATATTGATTATATAATGTATTATACACACTGTTATAACGGCTGCGGCTATTGTAGCTTGTTGAGTACACAAATTCAGAGCCAACTAATCCATGAGAACTATAGTATAAAGTGGCATCAGGCCAATTGTATCCATATTGAGATATATTGCGAAGATATACTACGTCATTGCCATAACCATGCACGGTGTAACCATTGCGATTTAAGTAATCGAGCGAAAGATTTATTGTTGTGCCAAATGTGATGCCAACAATACTTCTCAACACTGGGCAACCATGATATGCTCGGAATGAAGGAGGTGGCACTGGACGATGGTATGGACGTGGAGGTGGGCAATGTGGACGACTCACATGATGATGGTGGTGATTGTGAGAGGGAGCACTGTGGTGATGTTGAGGAGGTCTCACTGCATGATTATGATTGTTGTGCGAAGAGTGATTATTCCCTCTTTGAGGTTGTCTCATATCATTGTGATTCCTTCCACGGTTGTTGCTTACTGCTCCCGAAGGTCTTTGGTGATTGTTATTGCCTCTTTGGTTTGAAACATTGTTGTCTTTTTTAGGATGTGATGCTTTATTATTGCCTCTATTTGAACGAGATGCCGATGATTGACCACTACGATGCTCGGTACGAGAATTACCACGATCGTTTCTTCCACGAGCTTCAAGTTGAGGAGAAACTAATGCTCCACAGATTAAAGCTATTGATACTATTTTCCAAAATCTTTTCATGATAATTTGTTTTTTAATGTTACTTTTTAGATTAGCATTTACTTTTAAGAGCAAAATATTATCAAAAAGTTTAATTTAATAGCAAAAATTCTACTTTTTTACCAATTTCTTTACATATTTGTCCAACTTCGACTCACCTGCAGTTAAATGCCCATTTTTTGATGAAAAAAATCAGCCATAATTTGCAATTCCACTGCAGTTGCATTAATTTTGTAGGTTGAAAAATAATTTAAACTGTACCGATATGGAAAAAATGGAACAACTTTTAGCTGAAAAGCTATTGAAAATTAGTGCAATCAAATTACAACCCGACAATCCTTTTATTTGGGCTTCAGGTTGGAACTCTCCTATATATACCGACAACCGTAAGACTCTTTCTTATCCCGATATTCGCAGCTTTATAAAAGTAGAACTTTGTCGTTTGATTATGGAAGAGTTTGGCGAAGTTGATGCTGTTGCAGGTGTTGCTACTGGTGCTATTGCTCAAGGCGCACTCGTTGCCGACACTTTAGGCCTTCCTTATGTATATGTTCGCGCTACACCTAAAAATCACGGTCTTGAAAACCTTATCGAAGGTAATCTCAAACCAGGTCAAAAAGTTGTAGTAATTGAAGACCTTATTTCAACTGGTGGTAGCAGTCTTAAAGCTGTTGAGGCTATTCGTGCTGCAGGTTGCGAAGTAGTGGGTATGGCTGCAATCTTTACCTACGAATTCCCTCTTGCGGTTGAAAACTTCCGTAAAGCAGGTGTAACTCTTCGCACTTTGAGCAACTATAGCTCTATGCTCGAAGCAGCTTTGGCTACTAATTACATTAAAGCCGAAGATGTTGAAACTCTTAAAGAATGGCGCAAAGACCCTGCAAACTGGGTTCCTGCAAATCCTAACGCTGAATAATTTTTACCTATATATATGGCAAAATACGAAAGTAAACCTGTAGCGGTCAATCAACCTGTTGAAGTATTGTTTGACCGCTTCAGTGATATCTCTTCATTTCAAAAACGTATTGAAGAAATCCCTGCAGAACATCGTGCTAAGATGGGCGATGTGACATTTGAAAGTGATGCAATCTGCATCAATACTCCTCAAGTGGGACAATTAAAATTCCAAGTAGTAGAACGCACTGCACCTGGTCACATCGTGTTTGCAACAGTGGGTTCACCAGTACCATTGTCAATGATTATTGACATCACTGCCACAAGCGAAACAGCATCAACAGTAGTTACTGCTATTGATGTTGAAATTCCTGCAATGTTGCGCCCACTTATCGGAGGTAAAATGCAAGAAGCAGCCGATAAATTCGGCGAAATGATTAGCCAACTTAATGGCGCTTTATAAATATTAACGACATCTCACTATGGCATCAAAACTTTGGGAGAAAAATGTAAAAGTCGATCACGACGTTGAGGCTTATACCGTAGGCCTTGATCGTGAAATGGACCTCTATCTCGCACCATTCGATGTTCTTGGATCGATGGCTCACATCACTATGCTTCAGTCAATAAGATTGCTTGATGCCAACGAACTTGACCTGCTATTAAAAGAACTTCGCAAGATTTACGACATCGCAATAAGTGGTGAATTTGTAATTGAGGAAGGGGTTGAAGATGTGCACTCTCAAGTGGAATTGATGCTTACACGTTCACTCGGTGATATAGGTAAGAAAATACACTCAGGTCGTTCTCGCAACGACCAAGTGCTCGTTGACCTCAAACTCTTCACACGCTCACGCATCGAAGATGTAGCAATGGCAGTGAAACGCTTATTTGATACCCTTATCAGTCAAAGTAATCACTATAAAGATGTTGTAATACCTGGCTACACCCACCTTCAAGTGGCAATGCCATCGTCGTTTGGATTGTGGTTTGGAGCTTATGCCGAATCACTTGCCGACGACCTCACTGTGCTCCGTGCTGCATACGAGGTTGCCAATCGTAATCCTCTCGGTTCGGCAGCGGGATATGGTTCATCATTCCCCCTTAATCGCACAATGACTACACAGTTGCTTGGGTTTGACTCAATGGCATATAACGTAGTGTATGCACAAATGGGGCGAGGTAAAACTGAACGCATTGTGGCTCAAGCTATCGCTGGAATCGCTGCAACGTTGTCAAAACTCGCATTTGATGCATGCATGTTTAACTCTCAAAACTTTGGTTTTATCAAACTCCCCGATGAGTTTACCACAGGGTCATCAATCATGCCCCACAAGAAGAATCCAGATGTGTTTGAGTTGACTCGTGCAAAATGTAACAAATTGCAAGCTCTCCCAATGGAAATTACCCTTATAACAAACAATCTTCCATCGGGCTACTTCCGCGATTTACAACTTATTAAGGAAAACTTCCTCCCCGCATTTGATTCAATTATTGATATCATCAACATGGTCAATACCATGCTTGCTCAGGTAAAAGTTAATACTGATGTCGCTACCGACCCACGATATAAATATATGTACTCGGTAGAAGAGGTAAATCGTAGAGTGTCAGAAGGCATGCCATTCCGCGACTCATATAAGCAAGTGGGACTTGAAATCGAAGCAGGAAACTTTGAGCCTCGCTATGATATTAATCACACTCACGAAGGGTCAATCGGTAACCTCTGCAACGACCAGATTTGTGAGTTGTTTAATCGCACCTTGTTGCAATTTGATTTCGATACATACCACAAAGCATTTGACAGACTGCTTAACGTATAATCACAACATTATGAAGTGGGCACTCCCTTTGTTGACGCTCATTGCAATGATATTCTCTTCATGTGAGCATATCAATGATGACTGTATTCCACCACTACCAGTCAATATTGAGTTTTCAAACGTAGGGATGTGGAATACCTATGGCGTCGCAGCTACCCCCGACTTTCGCTATTTTATCAAAAACGAACGAAGACCAGCCGGGTTTCCATATACCGAACTAACCTATACGGGTTTTGGAGGCGTCTTATTAGTGTGCAACATTATGAACGTGCCACTTGCCTACGATATGTCGTGCCCAGTTGAAGCACAAAACAACGTACGCATATACGTTGATCGCGACAAACTCCAAGCCACATGTCCCAAATGTGGCAGCACATTTGACATCTACGATACACCAGGCTATCCACTCTCTGGTCCCGCAGCCGAAAAACGCTTTGGCCTTCGCCAATACCACGTTTATGGCCCTAACGAATTTGGTGGCTTCGTAATAAGAAGATAGTACATACGATATCTTATTCGTTTCCAAATGTAGCCACACATCTTTGCTTATTCAATAAACACACTTAAATGTGATAAATTAATGCGTGGGGTGGGGTATTTATAAATAATAATGTGTATCTTTGTCAATCAATTAAGGAATTTATACAATCATATTTTACGATGAACAAAATAGTTGAAAAGGAGTATTTCTCAGAAAAGGTTGCAAAACTTGTAGTTGAGGCTCCACTTATCGCTCGTTCTCGTCGCCCAGGACACTTCGTTATAGTGCGTACTGGTGAACATGGAGAACGTATTCCTTTGACTATCGCTGACGCTGATATCGAAAAAGGTACAATCACTCTTGTAGTTCAAGCTGTAGGTGATTCATCATCAAAAATCTGTGCTCTTAATGCTGGAGATTATTTGACTGATGTGGTTGGTCCACTTGGACAGGCTACACACATTGCCAACGTAGGTACTGTAGTGTGCTGCGGTGGTGGTGTTGGTGTTGCTCCACTTCTTCCTATCATTAAGGCGATGAAGCAAGCTGGCAATCGTGTAATCTCGGTTCTCGCTGCTCGCACTAAAGACCTCATTATTCTTGAAGACCAAGTGCGCGAGTATTCCGACGAGGTTATCATTATGACCGACGATGGCTCATACGGCACGAAGGGCCTTGTTACTAATGGTATTGAAGGTGTAATCCAACGTGAAAAGGTTGACCAAGTAGTGACGATTGGTCCTGCTATTATGATGAAATTTGTGGCATTGCTCACTAAGAAATATGAAGTGCCTACTATCTGCTCGCTCAACACAATCATGGTTGACGGCACTGGTATGTGTGGTGCTTGTCGCATCACTGTTGATGGCAAAACTAAGTTTGTGTGCATCGATGGTCCTGAATTTGATGCTCACAAGGTGAATTTCGACGAAATGCTTATGCGTCTTCGCTCTTATAACTAATCAAGAAATAATCAATCACTATGAGTGAAATTATAACATCAGCTCCTCGCGATGCTCAATGGCGCGAAGAGTTACGCAAAAAATACACTGCTAAGGAACGTACAGCAATTGCTCGTGTGAAAATGCCCGAACTTGATGCTGCTTATCGTGTTACTTGCAATGAAGAGGTAAATCAAGGCCTTAATGCTGAACAGGCTGTTGTTGAGGCTTCTCGCTGTATGGACTGCCCCGATCCTCAATGTATGAAGGGTTGTCCAGTGAACATCAACATTCCTGGTTTTATCAAAAATATTGAACGTGGCGATTTCAAAGCTGCTGCAGTGGTGTTGAAAGAAACAAGTGCATTGCCTGCTGTGTGTGGTCGAGTGTGCCCACAAGAGAAACAATGTGAATCTAAATGTCTTTATCATAAGATGAAGAAAGAGCCTGTAGCAATCGGTTACCTTGAGCGTTTTGCTGCAGATACCGAACGCGAAAGTGGTAATATCGCAGTGCCTACAATGGAGGCTAAGAAAAATGTAAAAGTTGCCGTTGTGGGTTCGGGACCTGCTGGACTTTCATTTGCGGGGGATATGGCTAAACGTGGTTATGATGTAACCGTGTTTGAAGCGCTCCATGAGATTGGTGGTGTGTTGAAATATGGTATTCCCGAGTTCCGTTTACCAAACGCAGTTGTTGAAGTTGAAATTGATGGCCTTCGCAACATGGGTGTTACTTTTGAGAAAGACTGCATCGTGGGTAAGACCATTAGTTACGACGACCTCCATGAAATGGGATTCAAAGGCGTATTTGTTGCATCGGGAGCAGGTCTTCCTCGTTTTATGAATATTCCAGGTGAAAACCTCAATGGTGTGATGTCGAGCAACGAATACCTCACTCGTGTAAACCTCATGGGAGCAGGTCGTGCCGATTGGGATACTCCAGTATTGCGTGGTAAACGCGTAGCAGTAATCGGAGGTGGTAACACAGCGATGGACTCAGTGCGTACTGCACGTCGCATGGGCGCAGAAGTTGCGATGATTGTTTATCGTCGCAGTGAAGATGAAATGCCTGCACGTGTAGAAGAGGTTAAACACGCCAAAGAAGAAGGTGTTGAGTTTATGACTCTTCACAATCCTATTGAATATCGTGGCGACGAAAATGGTCGTGTAAATATGATGCTCGTGCAACAAATGGAGCTTGGCGAACCTGATGAATCAGGCCGTCGTTCACCTGTTGCTATAGAAGGTGCAATCAAAGAAATTCCTGTTGACTTGGTAATTGTGAGCGTTGGCGTATCGCCCAATCCACTTATCCCTAACGCTATCCCTCAACTCGAAATCTCTCGTCGTGGCACAATCGTAGTGAACGAAGAAACTATGCAATCATCACTTGGTGACCTCTATGCTGGTGGCGATATTGTGCGTGGTGGTGCTACCGTTATCCTCGCTATGGGCGATGGACGTCGTGCAGCAGCAGCAATGGCTGAAGCTCTCGAAAAATAAGATTCTAAATATCTGTATATACGACAGCGACGCATCAAATGACGCGTCGCTGTTATTTTTTTACTCTTTTCGGTCGATTGACAAGATTTCGCGATGTCGAGGATAGTCGCCATATCTACCTATATTATGGCAATTAACGATTTCGCCTGTAGCAAACTTTATAACCCAACTCGGAGATTTTATCGTGCAACGATTTTCATTTTCAATCGTAATCTTATTTATAACGATTTCCCATGGCGATGCCGCCGATTGATATTCACCTAATGAAAGTGTTAATTCTCCACCTGTTGACTGTGTAGTTACATAGAAAGGGAACTGACCCATTGCTCCTGCGCTACCTTCAATTTTATCCCATTGCGACACGGGTACGTTTTTATAGCGCAATGGTAATATAAGAATGTTATTATTATTGGCGAAACCACAGTGTCTATTATAAGCACTGTTTCCACTCATTGAGGTAATTGATTGAGGTACATTAAAGGTCCACCAAGGGGCATCTCCTGGGTCGATGAGGTCGAGATAGGCAACCGGTCTGCCCGATATAGCAACTTGATGGCATACCTCTTTAATCTCCTTTGTGAATTTTGATTGCCATGCTGCAACTCCACCGATAGAGATAATTGTAAGTAATCCTGCGATCACGCCAATTGTTGCATTATTGCGACGCCACCATGTAAATGTCTCAAATAGTATCTTAAGCGTCAAAATAATTCCCAAGAGTTCTACAATCCATAGCCCTCGTTTAACTTGCCCACTTGAAATTGCAATAACATACCCCGCAGCCATTGCGCCTACATATAACGCGTTATCGCGATAGAATTTTATGGTATAATGCCATCCATGTTTGAATACAGCAAATGCAGTTGCAATGATAAGGAGATATACTGGTAACAAGTGGGTCAAACTCAATGAGATTATCCTTTTTATCGAACTTAATGTCATTGGAGGCATCTGAGTGTCTAATCGCATTGACATACCAGGAGTTAAAAACAATGAAATTGCTCCTATCGCCACCAATGAGGTGAGTAACAATCGTCGACGTCGGTCGTTTTTGTCAATCAATATCACCAATATCGCACCTGCAATGATGGGGAAAGAGAATCCCTCATGTGACAATCCCAAAATAAATGCTACTACCCACTGTAAAAACTTCCATCGTGAGGGTAAACAATCGTTAGAATAGAATATGCGCATAAACAATAGACTCACCACCGACACCCACACATAATTTAGCAAAAATACACTTGCCAACATGTGGTCATACCACGGAAGTATTACCCACACAGCAAGTATCGCCACGCCCACTATGCCAAGAGAGCGTAATGCTGTTTTCCCTCCAATAGAAATCACTACCATCAGCATCAATATTGCAATCATCAACCCATGCATTATATCAACCAATAGAGGTGGGAAAACATTGAAAAATACCTGTATGATATTGGGTAAACGTGAAGAACCTACCGAGAAATGATGTGGTACAGCCTCACATGCCTCGGAAAAAGAGGTAATAAGTGGACCTTCACTATACCAAAATCGAATGCCTTCACCAGGCATTCGCATATACTGCAAATCGTCATTCCATTCCACTCCATTGCTCATCCACACAGTCGCAACTATGGCAATCAAAAGTAGTAGTATTACTGACTTAAAATATTCTTTTGTGTTATGATTTATCATTGCTATGATATTTTTTTGCAAATTTAGCAAAAAAACAACTTGAGAATAAAAATCAATCCTACAAAAAGAGGCTATGCCGATTGACATAGCCTCTATTATGGTTGCTTTTTGTGGGATGCTCTTACTTGTCTTGCATTTTGCCTCCTGATTTTTCGAGTACGGCAGCATCGAGGACAGCGATGGTGGTGAGGTTGATGATATCACGCACATCTGAGTCAACGGCAATGAAGTGAATAGGCTTGTTAAGACCTATTTGGATAGGACCAATGGCCTCGGCAACCCCCAATTCAAGCATCATGCGATATGCAGTGTTTGCAGCACTAAGGTTGGGGAAAATGAGTGTATTAACATCTTTTCCTTTCAAACGAGAGAATGGGAAGTTTTCGTCGCGTAGTTTCTTGTTGAGTGCATAGTGTACTTGCATTTCGCCATCGATAGGCAATTCGGGGTAGCGTTGTTGCATGCGGTCAACTACGGTGTGAACGCGTTTACATTCGCTTTCGCCGTCGCAGTTTGAACCGAAGTTGCTATATGATACCATTGCCATTACTGGTTCGTGAGCAAAATATTCTACTGAGTAACGTGCCAAACGAGCGATGTCAAACAATGTTTCTTCGTCGTTGTCTTGGTTAATCATTGTGTCGGCGAGGAAGTATGTGCCACGTTTGGTGTTCATGATGTGCATTGTAGCAAAGTGGTTGTAACTTGGACGAATACCTACTACCTCTTTTGCAATCTCACCAGTCTGATGGCTGCTAGAGTATGTTCCTGCGATAAATGCATCGGCTTCACCTGTTTCTACCATCATCATACCGAAGTAGTTGCGGTCAAACATCTTTTCAAGAGCCTCAGGATATGTTAAACCAGCACGTTGGCGTTTTTGTGCAAAGATTGTAGCATAACGATGACGGCGGTCGGCTTCACGGTCATGACGAAGGTTGATGATTTCAAGACCTTCGATGTTTACACCGAGACGTGCAGCACGTTTTTCAATCATCTCTTCGTTACCCAATAGGATAGGAGTACAGATCCCTTGACGTGCAGTAGAAACTGCTGCGCGAAGCATGTTGTCGGTATTAGCCTCGGCAAATACTACGCGTTTTGGGTTTTGTTTTGCTTCATCAGTGAAACGGCGCATCAACTTATTGTCGTAGCCCATCAATTGACGGAGTTTAGCACAGTAAGCATCCCAATCGGTGATAGGGCGACGAGCCACTCCCGATTCCATTGCTGCTTTTGCTACTGCAGGAGCCACGGTTGTGAGCAAACGAGGGTCGAGAGGTTTTGGAAGGATATAGTCGGCTCCAAATTTGAGCGCAGTCATATTATATGCGGCATTCACTACCGATGGCACAGGAAGTTTTGCCAACTTAGCGATAGCACGCACTGCTGCGAGTTTCATATCCTCATTGATTGCAGTTGCGCCTGAGTCGAGTGCTCCACGGAAGATATATGGGAATCCAAGTACATTGTTGATTTGGTTAGGATAGTCAGAGCGACCTGTTGCGAAAATCAAGTCGGGACGAGATGCGATGGCCAAGTCGTAAGCGATTTCAGGGTCGGGATTAGCGAGGGCAAATACGATAGGATTCTTTGCCATTGATTGCACCATTTCGGGTGTAACCACATCCTTAACCGAAAGACCGAGGAATACGTCGGCATCTTTCATCGCTTCTTCAAGAGTGTCAATATCGCGGTCGGTAGCAAACTCAAGTTTTTGAGCATTAAGGTTTTTGCGTTTTTTGTTCAACACACCTTTACTATCGCACATCACCACGTTCTCGGGCTTGATGCCGAGAGCGATATAAAGACGTGTACAAGACACTGCTGCTGCCCCTGCGCCATTTACAACGAGTTTAGCCTCTTCGATTTTTTTACCTTGGAGTTCAAGAGCGTTGAGAAGTCCGGCGGCCGAAATAATTGCCGTTCCATGTTGGTCATCGTGCATTACGGGAATGTTACACTCCTCTTTCAATCGGCGTTCGATTTCAAAACATTCGGGAGCCTTTATGTCTTCAAGGTTGATACCACCAAATGTTGGAGATATACCTTTTACTATTTCAATAAATTTATCAGGGTCTTTTTCGTCAACTTCAATGTCGAAGCAGTCGATACCCGCAAAGATTTTGAAGAGTAATGCTTTACCCTCCATGACTGGTTTGCCTGCAAGTGCGCCAATGTCACCGAGACCTAACACGGCAGTACCATTAGATATTACAGCAACGAGGTTACCCTTGCTGGTATATTCGTAAGCGTCCTCGGGGCGTTGTTCGATTTCAAGACATGGGAATGCAACCCCTGGAGAATAAGCGAGAGCCAAATCACTTTGAGAAGAGTAAGGCTTTGTGGGCACCACTTCGATTTTTCCGCATTTACCTTCGCGGTGGTAATCGAGGGCCATTTCTTTAGTTACCTTAGGCATAGTAGTATGTAGTTATAGTTATAAATTCAAAATTAATGAGTAGATATTGACCGTTTTTTTCTAAGTCAAGTGCAAAGATATAAAAAAGTATTTAATCTTCAATCACATTTTTGAGAAAAATAATTACATTTTGTAAGCAAATTGCAGTTTTTATTTTATTTTTATAATAAATATATTGTTTTTGCTTTCAAAATGTGTTGCCATGAAAATATTCGCATTAATCTACTTTAAGTTCACTAAATAATCATTAAATTTGTGCCATAAAATACTACAGATATGGCTAATCTTGATATTAACGAAGTTTATAATGCCCAAAAGGTGTTGAGTGGGGTGTTGCGCAAAACTCCTCTCATTTGGTCACGTCGCTTAAATCGTGATGTAAATGTGTATATCAAACCCGAAAATATGCAATACACAGGTTCGTTTAAGTTGCGTGGTGCATATTATAAAATCTCTCAACTCTCTGAAGAGGAGAAGAGTAGAGGGGTGGTTGCTTGTTCGGCAGGCAACCATGCTCAAGGGGTGGCATTTGGTGCGTCGCACAATGGCATAAAGGCATTGATTTGCTTGCCTGCAGGGGCTCCCATCTCAAAGGTAGAGGCTACAAAGGGATATGGCGCAGATGTGTGTTTGGTGCCAGGCGTATATGACGATGCTTATGCCAAGGCGATTCAACTTAGAGATGAAATGGGCTATACTTTTGTACATCCATTTGATGACCCTAAAGTGATTGCTGGTCAAGGAACTATTGGTCTTGAAATTCTTGAAGATATGCCCGATGTTGAAGCTGTTGTAGTGCCTATTGGGGGCGGAGGATTGATTTCGGGTGTTGCATTTGCTATTAAGACACTACGCCCCGATGTAAAGGTTTATGGTGTTCAGTCGTCGGGAGCTCCAAGTATGGCTACATCATTACAAGAGGGCAATATCCAACATTTATCATCGGTATCGACTATTGCCGACGGTATCGCTGTGAAAGAACCAGGAGTAAACACCTTTGAGATGTGTAATAAATATGTTGATGAGGTGGTTACGGTAAGCGACGATGAGATAGCTGCTGCGATTCTTGCACTACTTGAACAACATAAAATTGTATCGGAAGGAGCTGGTGCTGTAGCAACTGCTGCGATAATGTTTAATAAACTTCCTCTCAAGGGTAAAAAGACAGTGTGTTTAGTGTCGGGTGGCAATATTGACGTGACAACATTGAGCCGTGTTATTACTCGTGGATTGTCGAAGAGTGGTCGCAATTTTACATTCAAAATCGACCTTTACGACAAGCCCGGACAATTGTCGGGAGTATGTAATATTATTGCCGACTTGGGTGGTAATGTGTTGTCGGTGGCTCATGAGCGTATTAATGCGAGTCAAGAAATCAATGGTTGTGTGCTTCGTATTGAATTAGAGACTCTAAATGCAGAGCATATTGAAACCATTCGCCAAGGATTATCAAATGCAGGATATTGTGTATTAAACTAAATTTCGCACATTTTTTTAATAAAAAACACAAGTTAACATTAGGTAAATGGCAAAATATGCCAAAAGTAAGCCAAAAGTGCCGTTAAATTGGAACTTTTGGCATATTTTTTTAGTTATTATTTATTATACGAGTAAATTGTGGTAACTTTGCATGAATTTTCTAGAAATACACATAGACATATATGAAAAGAGTAATTCTTAAAGCAGTGATTTTATCGCTAACGATGGGTGCATCGTTCCCAATGTTAGCACAAGAACAATCCTACAACGACACAATAAAATTGTCGCTTGATCAATGTATTACTATTGCACTCAGTGAAAATCCATCGATTAAAGTTGCCGATATGGAGATTAAACGTATGGATTATTCGAAAAAAGAGGTAATAGGGCAATTGTTACCATCAATTAGTTTTGCTGGACAATACAGTCGCACAGTGGAGAAGCAAACAATGTATCTCAATATGGGCGCTTTAGGTGGAGCTACGGGTGGTGGTTCAAATGCTGGAGGTGATGCTGGAGAAAATAGCAATGCTTCAAGCAAGTCATCGGCAAGTGGTATTAAAATGGGCCTTGATAACTCTTATTCGTTAGGGTTTTCTGCGACGTTGCCTTTAATCGCTCCGCAACTATGGAAATCGCTCAACCTAAGCGATACTCAAATTTTGCAAAGTGTAGAAACAGCACGTAAATCACGATTAAATCTCATTAATCAAGTAAAAGCTGCATATTATGGGCTATTGCTTGCTAATGATTCTTATCGTGTGATACAAGATAACTATGAAAATGCAAAATTTACTCACGAAATTTATGTGAAGAAACATGAACTTGGTGCTGCTTCTGAATATGATGTGTTACGCACCTCGGTTGCTGTAAAAAATATTGAACCCGAACTTTTGCAAGCAGAAATTGCAATTAAACAAGCAAAATTACACATGTCAATATTAATGGGCATGGATGCTGCAATACCTTTTGAACCAACAATAACACTTGCAGCTTATGAGCAAACAATGTATGAAGATGTTCTTAGCATAAACAAATCAATTGATCAAAATACCGATTTGAAAATGCTTGATATTCAAACCCAAACATTGAATGATGCTCTTGATATTCAACAAATGGCTTGGTTCCCAACAGTTGCGTTTACTGCCAATTATAACTGGACATCAATGTCGGACGGTAATATGTTTAAAAACTTCCGTTGGAGTCCATATTCAACTGTAGGGTTATCACTTTCACTCCCTATATTCCAAGGTGGTCAACGTTATTATAAAATTAAGCAAGCCAAGATTCAAGTTGATGAAATGAAGTTCCAACGCGAAAATCTTGAGCGCTCAATCAATATGCAAGTTGATTTGGCAATTGATAACATTAATAAAAATGTGAAACAAATCGCATCAAGTGCCGAAAATGTTAAGCAAGCCGATAAAGCTCACGATATTATCGAAAAGAGCTTTAAAATTGGTGCTGCTTCATATCTCGACCTTCGCGATTCGGAATTGGCTCTCACTCGCTCTCGCCTTGCTTACTATCAATCAATTTATAACTACTTGGTAGCAAACAACGATTTGGAACTACTTTTGGGTAACGCTGATATTGAACGTTATACAACTACAGAATAAAACTCTTTTCTTAATATTAAAAAAATATCATAACATATGAAACTATACAATAAATCACTCGTTTTCATCGCATTGGCAGCCTCTATGGCAGCGTGCTCTTCAAAAGAAGAAGCAAAAGTAGAAACCTCAGAAGAAGTGCTTCCTGTGGTTGACGTAATGCAAGTAACAACACAAGATGTGGCACAAATCAATGAATATACTGCCACTGTTGAGGCTGATAATATTAATAATATTTCGCCTGCAACACCCAATCGTATCAAAAAAATTCTTGTTGATGTGGGTTCACAAGTGCGTCGTGGCCAAACATTGGTAATTCTCGACGAAGCAAATTCTGATCAACTTAAGGTGCGTCTTGATTATGCTAAACTTGAGTATGAACGTGCTAAAAACCTTCTTGAAATCGGTTCAGGTACGCAACAAGCAGTTGACCAATGTAAATCTAATCTTGACGGACTTGAAAGTCAATATAAAAATTTGATGGAAAATACTATTCTCACTTCGCCTATCAATGGCGTAGTTACTGCTCGTAACTTTGATGCTGGTGATATGTGTGGCGGGACTCCTATTTTGACAGTTGGCCAATTGAGCCCTTATGTAAACGTGATGATTAATGTAACTGAGGGTGATTATTCTAAAATCGCCAACGGTATGGAAGTTGAAGTTGCTTTCGACGGTTTCCCAGGCGAAACATTTACAGGTAAAGTGAAACGTATTCACCCTACTGTAAATCCTGCTACTCGCACATTTACAACTGAAATTAGTATTAATAACCCTGGTCAAAAGATTAAACCAGGTATGTTTGCTCGCGTATCAATTAATCTCGGAACTGCCAACCATGTAGTCGTTCCTGATCGTGCAGTTGTTAAACAAACTGGTTCGGGTAACAAATATGTATATGTTTACAAAGATGGAGTTGTGTCGTTTAACAAAGTTGAACTTGGCCAACGTCTTGATAATGCCTACGAAATCATTTCAGGTATAAACAATAATGACCTTGTAGTTATCAGTGGTCAATCACAACTTATAAATGGCTCTAAGGTTGAGCTTCTCAAGCGTGATGCTTCGGGAAATGCTGTAGCAACCGACTCTGTTGCTTCAAAATAATCAGTTTTTAATTAATCGAACATATTTATCTCAACATAACATAATAATATTATGAGTTTATATGCAGGTGCGGTAAAGCGACCTATTATGACAACGCTATGCTTTTTAGCTGTTACAATCTTAGGTTTGTTCTCGCTTTCTACTCTTCCAATTGACCTTTATCCCGATATTGAGACAAATACCATTATGGTAATGACCTCGTATCAGGGTGCAAGTGCTCAAGATATTGAGCAAAATGTAACTCGTCCACTTGAAAATACTCTTAACACAGTGGAGCATTTGAAGCACATAACTTCAAAATCACGTGAAAATATCTCTATCATTACGCTTGAATTTGAATTTGGATATGATATCGATGTCTTAACAAATGATGTGCGCGACAAACTTGACATGGTTGAAAGTGCGCTGCCCGATGATGTCGAAAATCCTATTATCTTCAAGTTTAGTTCCGACATGGTGCCCATCATGATGCTTTCAGTCCAAGCCGATGAAAGTATGCCAGGTCTTTACAAGATTCTTGATGATGCCGTAGTCAACCCATTAGCACGTGTTGATGGTGTGGGTTCGGTATCAATTTCGGGTGCACCTAAACGTGAAATTCATATTTATGTTGACCCTGTGCGTCTTGAAGCATATAACCTTTCAATCGAAACAATCTCGGGTATAATTGCCGCCGAAAACCGTAATATCCCAGGTGGTTCGTTTGATATTGGTTCTGACACTTACTCACTCCGTGTGCAAGGTGAATTTGATTCGCCTGAGGAGATGAGCAACATTGTAGTGGGTTCGCAAGGTGGAAAAAATATCTACCTTAAAGATGTGGCTATTGTTGATGACTCACTCGAAGAACGTGCTCAACAAGCTCATACCGATGGCAAGAAAGGGGCAATGATTGTAATTCAAAAACAATCGGGTGCAAACTCTGTTGAAATCTCTAACAAGGTTATCGAAATGCTCCCATCATTGCAAAAACGCCTTCCTGCTGATGTTAAACTCAAAATGATTGTTGATACATCCGACAACATTCGCAATACAATCAACTCTCTAGTAGAAACTGTAATGTATGCATTGTTGTTTGTTGTAATCGTGGTGTTCTGCTTCTTAGGTCGTTGGCGTGCTACAATGATTATTTGTATCACAATTCCTATCTCATTGATTGCATCGTTTATCTATCTTGCAATTACTGGAACAAGTCTTAACATCATCTCGTTATCATCATTGTCAATCTCTATTGGTATGGTGGTCGATGACGCAATTGTGGTTCTTGAAAACGTAACAACCCATATTGAGCGTGGTAGTGATCCTAAGCAAGCTGCTATACATGGTACAAATGAGGTGGGTATCTCGGTTATCGCATCAACACTCACATTGATTGCCGTATTCTTCCCATTGACATTGGTTACTGGTATGACTGGCGTAATGTTCAAGCAACTTGGTTGGATGGTAACAATTATGATGATTATCTCTACAACTTGTGCATTATCGCTCACACCAATGCTTTGTTCACAACTTCTTCGCAAAGGTGTTAAGCATGGCAAACTTTATACGATTTTCTTTACACCTATAAATAAAGGCCTTGATGCAATTGACCGCGCTTATGGTCGTGCTCTTGGGTTTGTTGTTCGCCACAAAGCATCAACAATTGTTGCATGTACTGCTATCTTTATTGCTTCAATTTTCCTTTTGAAATTTGTGGGTACAGAGTTCTTCCCAACTGGCGACAATGGTCGTCTTGGTGTGTCGCTTGAACTTCCAATTGGTACTCGCGTAGAGATTGCCGATGAGGTAACTGCTCGTTTAGCAAAAGAGTGGAGAGAAAAATATCCCGAAATCCAAGTGCTTAACTACACTACTGGTCAAGCATCAAGCGATAATACATTTGCATCATTGCAAAACAATGGTTCTCACATCGTTTCGATGAATATCAAACTTTCAAGTTCGGAAGAACGCGAGCGTGGCATTGTAGAAATTGCCGACCTCATGCGTGAAGACCTCAAACGCTATCCCGAGTTTAAGAAACGCCAAGTGAACGTTGGTGGTGGCGGCGGTGGCATGAGTGGCCAATCAACTATCGACTACGAAATCTATGGTTATGACTTTGCCGAAACCGACTCAGTTGCACAACAACTTAAACGCGCCTTAGAAGGTATTAAAGGTACAGCCGATATTATTATTTCTCGTTCGGATTATCAACCTGAATATCAAGTGGATTTTGACCGTGAAAAATTGGCTATCTATGGTCTAAATCTTCAAACTGCCGCAATGTATCTTCGCAACCGCATCAATGGTAGCATCGCCTCTCTTTATCGTGAAGATGGTGAAGAATATTATATCAAGGTGATGTATGCGCCTGAACATCGTACATCAATTGAGGATATTGAAAACATCTTAATTTATAGCCCAACTGGAAATGCAGTGAGAATAAAAGATGTTGGTACAGTAGTAGAACGCTTTACACCACCTACTATTGAACGTAAAGACCGTGAACGTATCATTACTGTAAAAACAACTGTATCGGGTGTCCCAATGAGTGAAGTTGTGGCTGCATCTCAAAAAGCAATTGATGAGATGGATATTCCTGCAGGTATTGCAATTGAACTTTCGGGTAGTTATGAAGACCAACAAGAATCGTTCGCCGACTTGTTGACGCTTGGTGTACTCATTATCATATTGGTTTACATCGTGATGGCTGCACAGTTTGAATCGTATGTATATCCAGGTATTATCATGACATCTCTTCCATTTGCATTTACAGGTGTGTTTGGTTTATTGTTCCTCACAGGGCAAAACCTTAATGTGATGTCAATGATTGGTGCAATTATGTTGATTGGTATCGTTGTGAAAAATGGTATTGTGCTCATTGACTATATTACGCTCAACCGCGAACGTGGCATGTCGATTCGTCATGCTGTTGTAAATGGTGGCGAATCTCGTCTTCGTCCTATCGTTATGACTGCATTGACCACAATTCTCGGTATGGTTCCAATGGCAGTTGGTTCGGGTGAAGGTGCTGAAATGTGGCGTCCAATGGGTGTTGCCGTTATCGGTGGTTTGACATTCTCTACATTGTTGACATTGTTCTATACACCTGCATTATACTGTATATTTGCTGCTGTAGGTGTGAAACGTAATCGTCGCAAACTTCGTAAAATCGCCAATAAGAATAAATAATATTACAATATCTCTCGAAACTCAATACTCTCATTTATGAGTGTTGGGTTTCGATAAATAAAAACAGAAAAATAATGAAATCAATATTAATAACATTTGACCAAGCCTACTACGAACGCATTATTGATATGCTCGAAAGCAACAACTGTCGTGGATTTACCGCATGGCAAGAGGTGCAAGGTCGTGGTAGTAAAAATGGCGAACCACACTATGGCTCTCACGCTTGGCCATCACTTGCTTCGGCTATTATCACTGTTGTTGAAGATCATCGTGTTGATAATATCCTCAATATTCTTCATGAAATGGACGTTGAAACTCCCAAACTTGGGCTTCGTGCATTTGTGTGGAATGTTGAAAAATCAATTTAATGCAAAAATATTTGCATGATTGCAGGAAAGTTGCTACCTTTGCACCTGTAATCCTTGCGCACGTGGCGTAATTGGTAGCCGCGCTAGACTTAGGATCTAGTGTCGTGAGACGTGGGGGTTCGAGTCCCTTCGTGCGCACAGAAAAAGAGCTAATCACATTGTGGTTAGTTCTTTTTTTTATTGCCGTAGACTTTTTATTGTTTATATTTGCGGAGTTCTTGTTCGAGTTCTGCTATTCGTCGTTCTAATTTGCTACACTGTACTAATATTAAGTCATTGTTGGTTCGCATTTGTCTAATTCGGTTTTGCTGTTGCGTGTTTCGGAGTAATGCATTTTTGTACAACTCCTCACGGCGAATCTCCTTGCGAGTTTCTTTATCGCATTTGCGGCATGCTTCTTGGAATGAATCTGTTTGCGCTTGGATTTGTTTGGTCAACTCCTCGATTTTATACTGCAATTCATCAACAAGTGATTTTAATTCTCCAACTTCTTGTTGTGATAATTTGAGTAAAACACTGTCGGGGACTTTGTTCAATTCGTAAAGTTCGTCGTATTTCTTCATAATTATAGATTTTGATTATCGTTTGCTTTTAACTGTAACTGTATCGATGATGTTGCCGTTGCGGTTGTGAAGGGTAATGGTTAATTTGCTGTTGGTGGCATGGAGTAGGAGTGCGCCAATGGTGTTAGCCCCCTCGTTCCATATATGTTTAATCAACGGGTGGTTGCCATTCCAACTTTGCAAGGCTTGCCCACGCTCATTGTCCGACGATGGTGTTTGTATATATACAGTTCCTCGACTGCCGTCGGTTTCGGTGTCTTGATATAGTGCGTTAGTGCGAGCATATATGTGATTATTGGCTGCAATTGCTAAGTCAACGCCACACTCGTCAAATAACTGTTTCCATCTATTATATTGTGATGCTTTCCCCGATTCGCCATAAAACCATTGGTAATGCTCCATGGCTACGATAAATCGAGAGGGGTTTTCATGTATCACGTTTTTTACCCATTGTTGTGCCTTTTGTAGCCCTTCGTCGGTTTTCATCGATTCATTATTGAGCATAATAAAGAGAGTGTTGCCATAAGTGAAATGATAGCATACACCCATCTCTCCATGATATCCATTTGACGGATTGTTGTTGACATTACGGAAAAACTCGTTTGACTGGTGAGCGTAGCCTCGGCTCATATTGTCGTGATTGCCATTTACCCCTGCCCACGCATATTTGCGAAATGGCACATTGGAATATAAATCACACCAAAATGAGTAACTGCCACCCCATGCTGTTATATCTCCTACATGGAGTATTAGGTCAAACTCTCCCTTTTGCTGCTCAAGGGTTGAAAGCATTTGCATTGCTGAAGTAGTTCGTTTGGGGAGGGGAGTGTATGCATGAAAATCTGATATTATCGCCGCTGTCCAATTATTGTCAAGAGGAGCAGTCTTGAAATAGCGCACAATGCTATCCCCGTTGATATAGTATTTGTATTTGGTGTCAGGGATAAGAGAATCGATTTCAAGAGTGTTGCGAATGAATTGCGCTTGTTCGTAAAAGTCTTGTCCGTTTGGTGTTTTAGAGAAAATACTATCAAAAACAGTGCACAACTCTTGTTCCCCTTTTAATGTTTTGATGTTTTTCCAAGCGTAGTCGTCGGCATGGGTATAATGGCAGACACTCACCCCCGAATTCTTATCGGTGTGCCAATTGAGGCGTATAGAGGTCGATGCATTTTCTCCAGGATTGGCGATTATGGTATATGGAACACTCGCCCATGCCACAGCATTACTCACTACGAAGAAAAGAGTGACAAAAGATATAAATCGACAAAATTTCATAATTCAAAATTGGTTATTTATCGCAAATATACTCATTTTAGGGGAAATTGCGAGTTGAAATAAGAATTAAGGAATAAAAATAACCGAGAGCCAATGCCCTCGGTTGTTTTTATATTTGGAGTGTCGTTTTTATTCTGGTTTATAATCTTCGTCATACCATTTAGAATACATCAAGTAGTTGCGAGCGATTTTTTGGTTGATTTCGCGACTTTGTGCAGGGTCAACCATCTTGATGAATTTTGCGGGTGCTCCTCCCCATAGTTCGTTGGGGCCAATCTTTGTTTTAGAAAGCACTACACTACCAGCTGCTACCAATGCGCCTTCGCCTACTTCGGCATCGTCCATTACCACTGCGCCCATGCCTATGAGTGCGAGGTTGTGGATTTTTGTACCATGAATGGTTACGTTGTGGCCTATTGACACATCGTCGCCAATTTCGATGGTTGATTTTTGATATAGCGTGTGAAGAACTGAGCCGTCTTGAATGTTAACACGATTGCCAATGCGAATAGAGTTAACATCGCCACGCAACACGGTGTTGAACCAAATACTACATTCGTCGCCCATCACTACGTCGCCAATGATTGTGGCATTATCAGCGAGGAAACAATCTTTGCCTATTGTGGGAGTTATGCCCAAAAGGGGTTTTATAAGTGCCATAATTTTATACTATATAATAATGTGTTATTATCGAGTTAATTCGCGAGTTTTGTCGGCAAGCCATGCTGCTTGTTCGGTATTGAGATATGGTGTGAGACGTTCACGCACCATTGTGTGATAGTCGTTAATCCACGCAATTTCTTCGTCGCTCATGATTGATGTGTCGAAGAGGTTGAGATCGAATGGGAACAAGGTGAGCGTTTCAAATTTGTAAAATTCGCCAAACTCGGTGCTAAATGCAGGAACTGTCAATACTAAGTTTTCGCAACGAATACCATATTCTCCTTCGCGATATACCCCAGGCTCGTTAGATGTAATCATGCCAGGAACAAGGGTTGCAGGATTCTCGTTGAGGCGAATGTTTTGTGGTCCTTCATGTACGTTGAGGAAATGTCCTACGCCATGTCCTGTGCCATGTAGATAGCTCAATCCATCTTTCCAGAGGAATTGGCGAGCGAGAGCATCGAGTTGTGCGCCGCGAGTGCCGGCGGGGAATATCATCGAGCCGACGGCGATGTGTCCTTTCATTACGAGGGTGAAGTCGCGTTTTTGTTGAGCTGTAGTGTTGCCGAGCGATACGGTGCGAGTGATGTCGGTAGTGCCGTCGAAATATTGACCACCTGAGTCAAGAAGGAACATATTGTCGGGTGAAAGAGCTACGTCGCTATCTTCGGTGGCTGAATAGTGAACGATTGCACCATGTGCGCCAAATCCTGCAATTGGGTCAAAACTTTCGTCGAAATAAAGTTCGCCTTCGGCACGATAGTGAGCAGCGAGATTGCCAACTTCTACCTCCGTAATTGTGTTGCCGTTATTCAAACGGTTTTCTATATCCATGAAAAGTTTTACAAGAGCCACGCCGTCGCGAATCATTGCTTTACGGGTACCTTCGATTTGAGTCTCGTTTTTAATTGATTTGAGTAATATGATTGGTGATTGACCCTTAACGATGCGACTGCCTACCATAGGAAGTATGGCAGTTGCAGTGTGGGGAATGTCAATTAAAACTTTTTCAGTGTCGGGTAGGTTGGTAAGGAAATCTTTGATTGATTCGTAGGGTGCAGTTGCTACATTGCTATTTGCGAGGTGCTGTTTAGTCTCATCGGTGAGTTTTGCCTCATTGATGAATAGTGTAGAACCTTTTGGTGAAAGATATAAGAAAGATGTTGCAACGGGATTGCACTTAACGTCGCGAGAGCGAATATTGAGCACCCATGCAATTTCGTCGAGAGCCGATACGAATGTACTATATGCTCCTTGTGCTGTAACATTGCTGAGTACTTTTTCGATTTTACTGCTCGCACTTTCGCCAGCATACTTTTCTTCGTGGATGATGATTTTGCATTCGGGAAGGGCAGGACGGTCGCTCCATAACTGTGGAATAGGATTGAATGTGTCGTCAATTTTGAGATTGTGAGCGGCAAATGTCGCTTTCATGCTTTCGGCTTCGCTTGCCGAATATACCATGCCATCGATGCCTATCGTTGCTCCAGCAGGAGTGTTGTCAATAATATATTGTGAAATTGATGGAGTTTCGATTAGTCCATCTTTCATTAATATAATATCTGTGCCATTGAGTTGGTCGGCTGCTTGAATGAAATAACGAGAGTCGGTCCACAATAGGGCTTTGTCGAGAGTTACTACGAGAGTGCCAGCCGAGCCAGTGAATCCACTCAACCAGCGACGCACTTGCCAGTGATTGGCAATGTATTCACTTTGGTGAGGATCGGATTGAGGAATGATGGCAACAGCTATGCCATTTGCCTGCATATTAGCGCGTAAAGCGTTTATTCTTTCTTTGAATATAGTCTTCATATTATAATAATGTGTTAGATGATATGCAAACTTACGAATTTTTCTTCAAATTTTGTGGGAGAATTAGTGATTTTTCTAAAAACTATTATTATCTTTGCAATCGAAATCAGTTTTCAATCGCAGGGTACTAAAGCGATGCAAATTTTTTTCAAATGCTAAAATCAAGAAAATGAGCATGGTTGATAAAAAAGTGAAAATTTTCTTGAAAAAATAAGTGAAAAAATTTGGTGGATTCAAAAAGTCGTTGTACCTTTGCACTCGCTTGAGGGTTGGAATTCAACTCAAGGGCAAAACAAAACGACAATGCCTCTTTAGCTCAGTTGGCCAGAGCACGTGATTTGTAATCTCGGGGTCGTTGGTTCGAATCCGACAAGAGGCTCAAAAATGACGAAAAATAAAATCGAGACTTCGGTCTCGATTTTGGTCAAAGGGCGAATACCAGAGTGGCCAAATGGGGCAGACTGTAAATCTGCTGGTTTATACCTTCGGTGGTTCGAATCCATCTTCGCCCACAACTCTTTGCGGAAGTAGCTCAGTTGATAGAGCACTAGCCTTCCAAGCTGGGGGTCGCGGGTTTGAGCCCCGTCTTCCGCTCTTTTTCAACGCTGTTATAGCTCAGTGGTAGAGCACTTCCTTGGTAAGGAAGAGGTCGCGGGTTCAACTCCCGCTAACAGCTCTTTTTTGTGTATATTGATTAAGTAGAAATACATTTATTAATAAATACTTAAGTTAAAAAAGCTATGGCAAAAGAAAAATTTGAACGTTCAAAA
>JAEIGA010003286.1_pt1 | contig 25411 bp, 15 predicted proteins | sample 9270691 | NCBI WGS metagenome assembly JAEIGA01 (sample SAMN17057246, study PRJNA624740) | gut metagenome | biome: biome; isolation source: fecal sample | host: Bos grunniens | place: China: Xizang | collected 2019
GCTGGTCTTGAAGATGTTTGGGATGATGCTACTCCTGCGAACATACATTCTGCCAGACTCGGAGTTACTTTTAGACGCTATTGGCATTTAGGAGACCGTAAGATCTTTTCTTTCTACAGCGATCTTTACGCAGGAGCTGGCAACCAGGTATCAGAGTAAGATGCTATAAAAACCTGCATTTGTTCCTAGGCCCAACTATCGCCACAGATTGTCTTGGGCTACATTTGGGAATTGGTTTCTAATGAGATTATCCCCATAAACTGCACCATCAAGACGCTACGGAAAGGCACAAGTATGATCAGATCAACATGCTTAAAGCCATGGGGAAGACGGTAATTCTCTTTCATGAAATTCATTCCTAAGATTTAGCTTCATGGAATTTTGAAGGCAATGATGGCGGACATCAGGCGATATCTTTCGATGAGACAAGAAAGCCGAAGGTCATCGGTCAGAAATGCGTGGGATGCCATCTTTGTGTGCATGTATGCCCTGCGGGAGCAATTTCTTCGGCAAACAGAATAAAGAAGGCAAGGTAATGATATATAGGTTTTGTCCAGGATTCAGGATGCTTGATTTTTTTCTGGCAATATTCGTTCTTCTGTGTAATATTTATTACATTTGTATGATTTAATGAAATTGAATTAATTTTCTTTATTTATATCATGAAGAAGTTCTCTTTGCCAAAGGATGGTGGCCTTATTGAGGCCGGCCTCCCAAACGGTGTCAAACACACATTTGAAAGAATTCCAGCTCATATTTTTGAGGATGAGGATGCTGCAGGCGCTCGCCTTGCAGAGAAGGTTGTGACAGCGATCAATGAGTCTGAGGGTGTTTTCAGACTTGGACTTAGTACAGGTTCATCTCCAGTAACACTTTACAAGGATCTGGTTCGTCGTCATGAAGCTGGTGAGGTCTCTTTCAAGAATGTTGAGATATACAGCATCGATGAGTATTATCCTGCACCTGCTGACAGCAGCAGCCGCAATCGCAGACTTTATGAGGAGCTCGTGTCAAAGGTCGATATCGATCCGGCAAACGTACACATTCCTAAGCTTGATAAGGCTCTTGATGCAGCAGAGGTTACAGCATTCTGTAACGAGTATGATGCGAAGGCCTCAGGTCTTGATCTCCTTATCATGGGAATGGGCGAGAAGGGCCAGGTAGGATTCAATGAGGCTGGTGCTACTGAGTTCAGCCGCACAAGAACAGTGCTCCTTCCATATGTGTCAAGAAAGAGACAGGCAAAGAACTTTGCCGGCAATCTTGAGGCTACTCCTCATACTGCAATCGCAATGGGTATATCTACAATGCTCAGCGCAAAGAAGATACACCTTATCGCATGGGGCGAGGACAAGGCTGACGTTGTGAAGAAGGTTTCAGAGGACAAGGCAGACGCATCTTGCCCTGCATCATTGCTCCAGAAGCATCCTGCAATCTCTATCTATGTAGATGAGAACTCTGCAAGCCAGCTTACCAGAAATGTTGCTCCATGGCTCGTAGGTCCTTGTGATTGGACTCCTAAGTTTATCCGTAAGGCTGTTGTATGGCTCTGCGAGCAGGTACATAAGCCAATTCTCAAGCTTGAGCAGAAGGACTATCTTGCAAACGGACTCGGCGAACTTCTTGAGCAGCATGGTCCATATTCTCAGATCAATATCAAGGTATTCAACGATTTCCAGCATACTATCTCAGGATGGCCAGGCGGAAAACCGAATTCAGACGATTCTACTCGTCCTGTGCCTTCGTCACCATTCCCTAAGAGAGTGGTTATCTTCTCTCCACATCCAGATGACGACGTTATCTCTATGGGTGGTACATTCATCCGTCTTGTAGAGCAGGGACATGATGTGCATGTCGCATATGAAGTGTCAGGAAATGTTGCAGTACACGATGATGTAGTAGTACAGCATATGGATGCTGCACGTGAGCTCGGTTTCGGTGACCGTTTCGATGAGGTTAGAAAGATCGTCGCTTCAAAGAAACCGGGTGAACCTGAGCCAAGAGCACTTCTCGAACTCAAGGGAGCAATCCGTCGCGCTGAGGCAAAGAGCGCAGTACGCTCGTTCGGTCTTAACGATGAGACCAACACACACTTCCTTAATCTTCCGTTCTATGAGACAGGCGGTATCGAAAAGGGAAAGCGCACTCAGAAGGATATTGACATCATCATTGAACTTCTTGAGCAGGTGAAGCCTCATCAGATCTACCTCGCAGGTGACCTCGCTGACCCACACGGAACTCACCGTGTATGTACAGAGGCTGTTCTTGAGGCAATCAACCAGCTTCAGGGTGCAGAGTGGCTCAACGAGTGCCATGTATGGCTCTATCGTGGAGCATGGATGGAGTGGGAACTCGGCAAGGTAGACATGGCAGTTCCACTTAGTCCTGAGGAAGTTATTAAGAAGCGTCATGCAATCTATCGTCACCTTTCTCAGAAGGATATCGTGCCGTTCCCAGGTGAGGACCCACGTGAGTTCTGGCAGAGAGCTGAGGAGAGAACCGGTAACACTGCCCGTCTTTACAACGAACTCGGTATGGCTGAATATCAGGCAATCGAGGTATTCGTAAGACTTTTCTAAGACTCAATACTAAAACAATAACTATAAAACAATGAAAAGAGATTACAAAGAAGTAGCTCAGAGTTGGCTTGATGGCAACTTCGATGAGGAAACAAAAGCGCAAGTACGCGAACTTCAGAACGACCCAGTCGCTCTCGAAGATGCATTCTACCAGAACCTTGAGTTCGGTACCGGCGGTCTTCGCGGTATCATGGGTGTTGGTACAAACCGTATGAACAAGTATACTGTCGGTATGGCGACACAGGGTCTTGCGAACTACATGAAGGAAAATGTAGAGGGACCGCTCAGTGTATGTATTTCATTCGACAGCCGTAACAACAGCCCTGAGTTTGCTCAGATCGCAGCTAACGTTCTTGCTGCGAACGGTATCAAGGTATATATCTTCGACAAGCTTCATCCAATCGCTCTCATGAGTTATTCAGTGAGAACAAAGAAGGCTAATGCCGGTATCATGATCACAGCTTCTCACAATCCTAAGGAGTACAACGGTTACAAGGTGTTCTGGTCAGACGGAGCTCAGGTGACTTCTCCAGTGGACAAGGATATCGTAGCTGAGGTGGCAAAGATCACTGACCCTTCAATGGTTAAGTTCGAGCTTGGTGCAGACGCTGCTCCTATCGAGGTTATGGGACATGAGATGGACGAGGCATATCTCAACTCAGTTATGACTCTCATGCTTTCTCCTGAGGCAGTTGCAGCTCACAAGAATCTTAAGATCGTTTATACTCCTATCCACGGTTCAGGTGTTGAAATCGTTCCTGAGTTCCTTGCTAAGCTTGGTTTCGAGAACATCTATCACGTTCCAGAGCAGGACGTAGTGGACGGAAACTTCCCTACAGTAATGTCTCCAAACCCAGAGGAGCCTTCAGCTCTTGCAATGGCTGTGGCTGTTGCTGACAAGGAGGGCGCAGATCTCGTTATGGCAACTGACCCTGATGCTGACCGTATCGGTATCGCAGTTCGCGACAACGAAGGCAAGATGGTACTTCTCAACGGTAACCAGACAGCTTCTATCCTCACATATTATATCCTCCGCCGCTGGTCAGAGCTCGGTAAGCTTGATGGCAAGCAGTACATTGTGAAGACTATCGTTACGACAGAGCTCCTCCGCGCTATCGCTGAGAAGTTCGGTGTGAAGGTATACAATGTCCTCACAGGATTCAAGTGGATCGCTGACATCGTCAAGAAGAACGAAGGTGAGACAACATTCGTTTGCGGTGGTGAGGAAAGCTATGGCTTTAACGTCGGTGAGTTCGTACGCGACAAGGATGCTCCTATCTCATGTGCTTTCGTAGCTGAGTGTGCAGCTTGGGCAGCAGCTCAGGGCAAGACACTCTACCAGCTCCTTCAGGATATCTATGCTGAGTTCGGCTACTATAAGGAGTCTCTCATCTCAGTAACAAAGAAGGGTAAGGCAGGTCTCGAGGAAATCGCTCAGATGATGGTTGACTATCGTCAGACTCCTCCTACAGAGCTCGCTGGTTCACCAGTAGTTAAGGTTATGGACTACAGCAAGCCTGAGGAGACTGGTCTTCCTGCATCAAACGTTCTCCAGTTCTACAATGAGGCTGGCGATGTAGTGACAGTTCGTCCTTCAGGTACAGAGCCTAAGATCAAGTTCTACTTCGGTATCAAGGGCGCAGATGCAGATGCAAAGAACGAGGCGCTTAGAGCTCAGTTCAGCAAATAATCTGATAAAATAATAATTGCAGGTGTGCGTAAAGTGACAGATTTAAGTCACATTACGCACACCTGTTTGTGTGTAATGTGTTGTTAACCAATTGTTTGGCTAAAAATAAGTGTGCGTAAAATGACGAGTGAAAGTCACTTTACGCACACTTTTAGTTATGCAGTGTTGCTTTATCCCTGAATGTATTTGTGGATGGCTGCAGCTGCCTTACGTCCTGCACCCATCGCAAGGATTACGGTTGCAGCACCTGTCACGGCATCACCACCTGCAAATACGCCCTTGCGGGTAGTTGCTCCATCTTCATCTGCAACAAGACATCCGCGACGGGTTGTTTCAAGACCGGCTGTTGTCTTTGCGATGAGTGGATTTGGTGATGTTCCCAGTGACATGATTACTGTGTCTGTCTCTATTTCGAATTCTGAACCTGGAACTTCGATAGGGGAGCGACGTCCGCTTGCATCCGGCTCTCCAAGCTCCATTCGGATACATTTTACGCCTTTAACCCATCCATTCTCATCTCCGAGAACCTCTACAGGATTAGTCAGCATAGCGAACTGGATGCCTTCTTCCTTGGCGTGGTGAACTTCTTCCTTACGTGCAGGTAGCTCGTTTTCAGTACGGCGATACACGATAGTGGTCTCTGCACCGAGACGGAGCGCAGTACGAGCTGCGTCCATTGCAACGTTTCCGCCTCCTACAACCACCACTTTCTTACCTGCATGGATCGGAGTGTCGTAATCTGCACGATATGCTTTCATCAGATTGTTACGGGTAAGGAATTCATTGGCGGAGAATACTCCATTGAGATGCTCTCCAGGAATGTTCATGAAGCGTGGGAGTCCAGCGCCGGAGCCTACAAATACAGCTGCAAAGCCTTCGTTATCAAGGAGACTGTCAATAGTTACGGTACGGCCTGCGATGACGTTAGTCTCGATCTTCACTCCAAGTGCCTTCACGGCTGCAATCTCAGCAGCAACGACTTTGTCCTTAGGAAGTCGGAATTCAGGAATACCATATTCAAGAACGCCACCAGCACGGTGAAGTGCCTCAAAGATTGTTACATCATAACCGAGCTTTGCAAGGTCAGATGCGCATGCGAGGCCTGCTGGGCCGCTACCGATGATTGCGACTTTATGTCCGTTAGGTTCAGCTACAACAGGCTTTACACCGCCATTCTCACGGCTCCAGTCTGCAACAAAACGCTCGAGCTTGCCGATTGCAACCGGTTCTCCCTTGATCCCGAGAATACAACTGCCTTCGCACTGGGTCTCCTGTGGACAAACTCGTCCGCAGATGGCAGGGAGTGAAGAGTCCTCTGCAATGACAGCAGCCGCCTCAGCGAACTTGCCTTCTGCAACAAGAGATACGAAGGAAGGAATCTTGACGCTTACCGGACATGCACCCACGCAACGAGGATTTTTACAGTTCAAGCATCTCGAAGCCTCAAGCTGTGCTTCATCAGCGTTATATCCGTAGCATACCTCTTCAAAGTTGGTTGCACGTACTTTTGCATCCTGTTCTCTGACAGGAACTCTTGGAATCTTGTTTGCCATTATTTACCCCTCCCGATTCTGCAGGTGTGATGCTCTGAAGCTTCACGCTCTTCTGTGTTATACATTCTCTGACGGCGCATTGCCTCGTCAAAGTCTACCAGGTATCCATCGAATTCAGGACCCTCTACGCATGCAAAGCGAACCTTTCCGTCAACGGTAACACGACAAGCTCCGCACATTCCTGTTCCGTCAACCATAAGTGTGTTGAGGCTGACAATTACAGGGAGGTTTAGCTTCTTGCATGTGAGCGTAGCAAATTTCATCATAATCATAGGACCGATTGCAACAGCCTGATTATACTGCTTGCCATCCTCATTTATGAGCTTCTCAAGCATTGCTGTAACAAGACCCTTGAATCCTTCAGAACCGTCATCAGTACATATATACAGATTGTCGCAAACTGCCTCCATCTCTTCCTTATATATGATGAGATCCTTAGTCTTTGCTCCGATGATGACGTCGACAGCTACTCCGCGCTCATGTAGCCATTTCACCTGAGGATATACAGGAGCTGTTCCGACTCCGCCTGCGATGAATACGTATTTCTTCTGCGCAAGTTCTTCTGCAGACATCTCGGTGAAATCTGATGGAATGCCAAGAGGCCCTACAACATCTGCGAAAGAATCTCCGGCTTCGTACGAACAAATTTCTGAAGTGGATGCACCGATCTGTTGAGTTACTATCGTTACAGTGCCTTCTTCCTTATTGTAATCACTGATTGTCAGTGGTATGCGCTCTCCCTGCTCGTCTGCACGGATAATAAGGAACTGTCCCGGCTGGGCTGCTGATGCCAGACGTGGTGTCTCTACCTTCATCCTGCAGATGGTTGGAGTCAGCATCTCCTTAGTTATGATTTTGTACATAGCCGTATGTGTTTATGCTTGTTATAATAGTCCGAGTAATTTACTTCTGCTGAGCATGCATGAACCTATCGATCCGGCCTTCTTTCCAAGTTTGGAAATCTTGATGGTCGTATCGCTGTTGATTATGTTCAGAGAGTGCTTCTGTATGGCACTTTTGATTGGTAGAAGCAGATATTCTCTTGCAGATGAAACATTTCCGCCTATGATGATAAGTTCAGGATTGAAAATGTTGATCAGTCCGGCAATCGCCCTTCCCAGAACTGTTCCAATCTCTTCAATCACTTCAATAGCAAGTACATCCTCGTCGTTTACTGCTTCAATTATGTCTTCAATGTGGATATCTTTGTTGTTTTCGTATCTCTCTGAAAGAGCTGACGCGCGGCCTTCCTTAAGTTTTTCAAGGAATTTCCTGTATACAGCAGAACCTGATGCTCCTGTCTCAAGACATCCGGTCTTTCCGCAGTGACATACCTGATTGTTTTCAAGGAGAGGGAAGTGTCCGATCTCTCCGGAGAATCCGGATTTTCCGTATGACAGCTTTCCGTCGACGATCATGCCCATTCCGAGTCCCCATGCAACATTGAGGAAAAGCATGTTCTTTTCATTTTTAGCTGCGCCTTCAATATACTCTCCGTACGTCATCGCTCTTGAATCATTGTCGATGAACACAGGTTTGTCAAGTCCCTTTTCGAGTACTGATGCAATCGGCTTATCTTCTCCGATGAAATAGGAGAAGCAATATCCTGTGTCGTTATTGACACGTCCTGTCAGATTGAATCCGTATGCAAGTACATTGTCGTAGTCAATATTGTTCTCTCTGAGTGACTTCTTGATGAACTCGCACAATCCGATGAACGACTCTTCTGAATTTTGCACGGAATAAGTAAGCTGGTCCTGATAGGTCAAAGTTTCGCCTTTGAAGTCAGTGACAGCATAGTTGATATACTTTCTTCGAATGTCGACTCCTACAAAGTATCCTGCTGAAGGGTTTAGTCCGAATATGCTCGGGCGACGTCCTCCGTTGGTTCCTTGCTTTCCAAGTTCTTCAAGCAGGCCGTCTTCAAGAAGTTCTTCTACCAGTTTAGTGGTTGTAGGTATGCTGGTACCAAGCTCCTTGCTCAAGTCTGCTAGAGAAAAATCACCGTCTGTGATGCACAGACCGAGTATTCTCTGTTTGAGCAGGGCATTCTTACCATCGATATTATTTAAAAAGATCTTTGCCATCTTATGTTATTCCTTGTTTCTGTTCTTCCAGAATCCTTCGATTTCTTCAAGTGTCTTTCCTGTAGTCTCAGGGATTACCTTCCACATGATGAGCATATAAGGAACGCACATTACTGCGAATACGAAGAAAGTACCAGCCTGGCTCCATCCGAGCAATATCGGTGTGAGCTGGCCGATGAGATATGTTCCGATCCATAGAGCGAATCCTGCAATTGACATCGCGCGTCCGCGAACGCTGTTCGGATACATCTCGGAGAGAAGTACGAATACGACAGCGCAGATTGAAATAGCGGTGCAGAAAACGTATGCGAGGAAGAATGTAAGCATGAACATGTTGCCGAGTCCGAGCTGTGAACCCCATGCGAAGTAGATGCCGATTGCTGCAAGACAGATGATCATTCCGCTTACTCCCCAATATATGAGCTGCTTGCGGCCGACTTTGTCGATGATGAATACAGCGAGGACAGTTGTCACGCAGTTTACCACTCCTACGAGTACGGTCGAGAACATAGGGTTTTCAAAACCTGCCTCAGAGAAGATCTTAGGACCGTAGTATAGAACGGCATTGACACCCATGAACTGTCCGAGGATAGCGATCGCACTACCTGCTATGACTGCTACGAGAATGCCAGGTTTGAGAAGGTCTGACCACTTTCCCTTGTCATCACCCTTAAGTGAGTCCTGAGTTGTTTCAATCTCTTTCGCAACCTCATCTGAAGTGACGTAGATTCTGTTGAGCACAATTGAAGCCTTGTCAAGCTTGCCCTTGACGATGAGCCACTTCGGACTTTCCGGAATAAAGAAGATGATGAAGAAGAACAGCAGGGCAGGGAGAGTCTCGCTGCCGAGCATTCCGCGCCAAGCCTCAGTATGCATAATCTTCTGCCAAAGAGTCAGTCCGGGATCTCCAAATACAAGATTTGAGTCAATGTTTGCATCAATCACCCAGTTCGCGAGATATGCGAGCAAGAATCCTACTGTTACCGCAAGCTGGTAAAGTGAAACGAGAGTTCCGCGGATCTTGGCAGGTGATACCTCAGATATATATATAGGTGAAACGATAGAAACAATACCGATACCGACTCCACCGATGATTCGGTATGCAACCAGACCGTCAAAGCTGCCGCAGATGGCACAGCCGATTGCAGAGATGCTGAAAAGTGCGGCTGAAATGAGCATTGTGAGCTTTCTTCCAAGGTAGTCGCTTAGAGTTCCTGCCACGAGTACTCCTGCAATGGATCCGATAAGAGCGCATCCTACATACCATCCTTCGCCGCCGTCGGTAAGACCGAACTGATTCTTGACAATTTCTGTAGTTCCTGAGATGACAGCTGTGTCATATCCGAACAGAATACCTCCGATGGCAGCAACCACCGCCATGAAGATAACATATCCCAAAGTGTTTTTCTGTTTCATATTCATGTCAAAGATTTCTCCATTCGCTTTGCTCAGTCGAAATGACAGTTGTGTATTTCAGTCGAAATGACAGTTGTGTGTTTCGATTTCCTGTCATTTCGAGCGACCGAAGGGAGACGAGAAATCTGTTTATTTAATATTAAAATATTCCTTATATCTATTGTAGAGGTTTCCTGCTGCGCCATAAACCGACTGCGGGCTGAGGAAGTGTGGGAACTCGAAGGTGATGGCCTTGTCATAGCCGCAACGCTTTGCAGCCTCCAGCTTGAGGCGGAGCTTGTCGAACTTGATAGGGAGGAACTTGATAGGCATGTCGCGGTCAAATGTCTCTGCATTTGTCCAGCACTGCATTCCGTATTTGTCAGCCATCTTCTTGTTCACGCTGAAGAATGCATCGAGCTCGTCGTAGTCGATGTGACCATCCTGGAATGCCACAGCGTCAACTACATCATGGATTCCAGAGAAGATTTGGCTCCACTCTCTTTCGTGAGCCTCGATAGAGACTGCGTCCTCCTTTGTAAGAGCGGCACCTGCTGCACTCACAGCCTTCTTTCCGTCAATCCATGGAGAGATGAATACAGGCATGCCGCCTGAAACCTCCTTACATTGTGCTCCCATCGCATGGAATGCGTCCACTGCTCCGATTGTGTCGCGGCTGATCTCTGTGCTGAGATACCAGCCGCCGAAGCTGTCATACTTGCGGCCATACATCTCCCAGACCTCGTCGATCACGAACTTGTTGTCCTCGATTTCATGGCTCATGTCCTTTGTGTCCCAATATACGCCCGAGTCATAAAGTCCGAGGTAGAACTTCATGCCGTGCTTCTGCGCAAGACGGCAGAACATATCGATCAGGTCCACTGAAGGCATGTAACAGCCCTTCTTGAGAAGGTAAGGTGACGGATACGTGATGAACTTGCGGTATCCGCAGCGGATATCGATCACAGTGTCGATGCCGATTGCCTTCATGTAGGCGAAGTCCTGGTCCCATTCCTTCTCGCCCCAGTTCTGGTGTGGGATGTCGTGCGAGATCTCGTCAAGGAATGTACCTGTGATGCGGAGTCCGTTGTCGTGAGGGACAATGAGTCCGCCGGCAGACGTGTCGATAAGTGATTCTTCTTCACCGTTTCCAGATGCGCATGATGAAAGGAGAGATGGCGCTACGAGGGCAGATGCGCCTCCGATTGCCATGGTTTTTAGAAAGTCTCTACGGTTGGACATAGTTGTATATTGTTTTAGTTATTATTTTCCAAACAACAAATATAGTAAAATACTTCTATATTATATAAGAGAAATGTGAAAAGTGCTTTAATTATTAAAATAATTTAAAATTTAATGTTCTAATTTTGAGATTTTGTTAAAAAGTGTTATTTTTGTCAGAATGATGCTAAATAGAAATAGTATGTGTTTGAAGATGAATCTGATAGTTACTCTGGCAGTTGCCATTTCTGTATTTTCGTCATGTTCGGATAATGTCAGGATGGATGTTCCTGTTAATGATTGGCCGTGGACTGATGAGGAAGAAGTTGTGGTTCCTGCTCCTGAGATTCCTTCAGAGCCGAATCAGGCATATGTTGATGCCGGTTGGATCAATGTGGAGGATGCTTTCGGAACACTTCCTGAGCATATATCGGTCTATAAGTCCCCTGCGGAGCTTCAAGGAAAGTCCGCCATTGCCTATATAGCTGTTGCGGATATGTCAAAAGCAGATTGGGATGTATGGAGTGTGAAGGCTGACAAGGATTATAAGACTACGGACTCTTACAGGACTCCGTCTCAGGTATATGACGATACGCGTTCTGTCATAATCATCAATGGCGGTTATTTCTATTACAGTGGCGGCAATTATACTTCATCCCTTGCAGTGAGCGGTGGTGATGTCCTTGCATATAATATCAATTATGCTTCTGAGGATTGGGTGAAGATATATTATCCTACCCGTGCTGTTTTCATGGAGAAAAAGGACGGTACCTTCGATGCATGTTATTCATATTGGAATGGCAGCGTCAATTATATTTATCAGGTTCCTGCGGATAATTCATATAGTGAAGAACCAAAGCAGCAGCCGTCTGCGTCTTATCCTGAAAATGCATCTTCGTTTTCTGCTGAAACGGCAATCGGGGGCGGTCCTGTGCTGATTAATTCAGGTAAATTTGCAAATACATGGTCTGAGGAAATGTTTGATGTGGGCGGTGTTAATCCTATATCAGACCAGCCTCGTACAGCACTCGGTATCACATCTGGAAATAAGATGATCTTCTTTGTGTGTGAAGGTAGAAATATGACATCCGGTGTCGCGGGACTTACAACTGAAGATGTTGCAAATGTCCTTCTTGATCTCGGATGTGTGGAGGCTATAAATCTTGATGGCGGCGGATCTTCGTGCATGCTTGTGAACGGACAGGAGACCATCAAGATGAGTGATAAAGCCCAGCGTTCGGTAGCGAGCATGGTTATGATGAAATAATGAAATATAAAAACTAAATAATTTATGGAGACTTTAAATTTTAAGCAGCTTGCTCAGCAGTACAAGAGTGAACTCCTTGACAGCGTTCTCCCTTTCTGGCTTGAGAAGTCTCAGGACCTTGAGTGCGGTGGTTATTTCACTTGCCTCGACCGCGATGGTAGTGTATTCGACACTGACAAGTTCGTGTGGCTTCAGGGTCGTGAAGTGTGGATGTTTGCTATGCTTTACAACAAGGTAGAGAAGAAGCAGGAGTGGCTTGACTGCGCCATCCAGGGTGCAGAGTTCCTCAAGAAGTACGGTCATGACGGAAATTATGACTTCTACTTCTCGCTTACACGCGAAGGAAAGCCTATAATCCAGCCTTACAACATCTTCTCCAACACTTTCGCCTGCATGGCATTCGCCCAGCTTGCTGAAGCTACTGGTTGCGAGGAGTATAAGGAGATTGCTCTTAAGACTTTCCAGAGAATTCTAGACCGTCGTAATGATCCTAAGGGACATTGGGAGAAATCATATCCTGGAACACGTCCTATGAAGGGATTCGCCCTTCCGATGATCATCTGTAACATGGCTCTCGAGGTTGAGAACATCCTCCCTGACAAGAGCCTTCTTGATGTGACTATCGACGAGTGTCTCAGCGAGATTCTCAACGTGTTCTATCATCCTGAACTCGGCGTGATGCTGGAGAATGTATCTCCGGATGGAACACCGATAGATTGCTTCGAAGGTCGTGAGATCAATCCAGGTCACGACCTTGAGGCTCTCTGGTTCATGATGAACCTCGGCATCCGTCGCAACGACAAGGCCCTCATCGACAAGTGTGTCGAGATTGCCCTCAGCGTTGTAGAGTTCGGTTGGGACAAGGAGTACGGCGGAATCTTCTACTTCAAGGACATCAAGGGTGCTCCTATGCAGAAGCTTGAGTGGGATCAGAAACTGTGGTGGGTACACCTCGAGTCGGCTATCTGCTTCATCAAGGCATACCAGCTCACAGGCAACGAGCAGTGCCTCGAGTGGTTCAAGAAGATCCACGACTATATGTGGGCTCACTTCAAGGATGCAGAGTATCCGGAGTGGTACGGCTACCTGAACCGTCGCGGTGAGGTACTCCTTACTCTCAAGGGTGGCAAGTGGAAAGGATGCTTCCATGTTCCACGCGCTCTCTACCAGATCTGGCAGATTCTTGAAACACTTTAATGAAAATACTAACCAAATAATATTATGAAGAAAATTGCATTGTTTCTTGCGGTAGCTTTCGCAGCTATTGCATGTGCTCCGGAAGAGAAACCGGTAACTCCGGAGGTGAATATTCTATCAAATCCTGAATCGCTCGTGATTGCACAGTCAGGAGATGAGGTGTATGTGAACTTTGAGACCAATGTTGATTGGACTGCAACCCTTAAGGATGCCGCTTGTGCTGAGTGGTGTACAATTGCACCAAGAGAGGGTCAGGCTGGTACTGGAACAGTACGTGTCACAGTGATGGAGAATCCGACTGACGAAAATCGTGTAGCTGTTCTTGTTATTACGGCTCAGACTGCTGTTGCTGAAGTAGAAGTTACTCAGCTTCAGAAAGATGCTCTTGTTGCTGGTAAGACTGCTTACGAGGTTGAAGCTGCAGGTGGCGAAGTCAAGGTAAAGGTAGGTCATAATGTTGACTTCAAGGTTACAATTGATGCAGACTGGCTTACTCAGGCTGACACTAAGGCTCTTCCTGAGTCAGAGGTTGTTTTCAATGCTGCTGCAAACCCTACACTTGAGGAACGTGTTGCCAAGGTCACTTTCACAGCAGGCGCTCTCAAGCAGGTTGTAACCGTAACGCAGGCTCCTTTCGTTCCTACATTCGAGTTCTCAAGAACTGAGGTTTGGCTTGATTATAAGGGTGGTACCGGTGAGGTTGAAATCACAGCTGATTATGATTTCGAGGTTTCTGTGCCAGAGTCATGCACATGGCTTACAGTACAGAGAAACGGTAATACTTTCACTTTCACGGGTCAGGAGACTCCTGAGTTCGCTTATCGTTCTGTAGAGATCAATATCACAGGTTATACTAATGAGACGAACAAGTATTATGTGTTCCAGAACGGCCGTACTCAGGTTGTATGGGAGAAGGATCTTGCTACTGATTACTCAATGACAATGGCTGCAGGTCCTGTCAGAATGGCAATGACTGGTGACTATCTCTGTGTTGCTAACAATGGTGCTCTTGCTGTATTCTCAAAGGTTGATGGTTCGCATGTGAAGAATATCACTCTTCCTGAGGGTGTCAAGTCTGTTACAAATGATGATGCTGGTAATATCGTCTTTGCGGGTGATATGATCTATGCAGCTGAGTCGGAGACTGTATGGAGTGTTGCTCCTGTGAAAATCTACTATATGACATCAGTTGATGCTGCACCGGTAGAGCTAGCTGAGCTTGCATATGATCCTAATGTCTGGACAAACCAGAATGTTGGAAATATGAGAGTTAAGGGTGATGTAACTAAGGACGCAGTTGTTACAATGACAGTTTACGGTGGTAACTGTTGGTATGGTTTCGAGGTTAAGAACGGAGTTGTCGGTGCACCTGCATTCGGTGAGCTTTCGGGAATTGATAAGGGTTATGGTTATGGCCATGCAGTATTCTGCCCACTCGGATCTACAGTAGCAGATGGTATTGCTGCAGTAGGTTATGCAACACCTTATAATGTTTATATCTCTGATGATGCAGCTGGTAAGAACTTCGTCGCAACTCTTCCGCAGACTGAGCTTGAGAATCAGAAGACTACTCACTGGAATGGTAATGATGACCCTAACTCAATCTATAGCCTTAAGGTTGGTGATAAGGAGTATCTTGCAGTTGGTATCGGAACTCACTTCAACTACACTCAGGCTAGAGTTAACGTATATGATATTACTGATCGTCATGCTGCCAAGTTGTTGGGTAAACTTAATCTTCCTGAATCATCAACTTCATGGAAGGGAGCAACTGGAGCATGGTCTGATGTTGTTGCAGAGATAGATGGTAAGGATATTGTTGTTTACTATGTATCAGGAAATAACCAGAGAGTTCTCTGCTTCAAGATTTTTGGATAATTCCGTATAATACAGATAGAGAAGGCTGGCTAAAAGGTTTGACTTTTAGTCAGCCTTTTTATTTAATTTTTTATTTTAAAAGGTAGTGTTTTTTAAAAATTTTATTAATTTTGTGGGATTAATGCGAGCGCGCGTGTATACGCGAGAGAACAAGCAATAACTAAATAAAAACATAATGAAAATCAAACACATTTTTACACTAGCCCTTCTTGCAATTGCAGCTGTATCATGCTGTAAGTCAGAAGAAAAGGAATATAATTCCAACTATATGTGGTTTGACTGCGAGGCAAACTACGAAAGATTGTCTGATCCGGATTCCATCTACTTCTACATGAAGAAGACCAAGGAAGCTGGTTTTGACAATGTTGTCGTTGATGTCAAGTCAATCATGGGTGAGGTCCTCTATGACAGCCAGATCGCTCCATACATGGGCGAGTGGGAAGGACATTACCGCAGACAGGACTATGACATGCTCGGCTACTTTATCAAGTACGGTCAGGAACTTGACATGCAGGTGTTCGGTTCTTTGAACATCTTCGCTGGCGGTCACAACTTCTTCAACCGTGGTATCATCTACAAGCAGCACCCAGAGTGGCAGTCTATCGTCTATGACCGTGGTGTCCTCACTCCTATTTCTGAGATGAAGCATCACTACAACGGAATGATGAATCCTGCTAATCCTGAGGTGCAGGAGTATCAGCTCAGCATCCTCAAGGAGTTTGCTGAACTTTATCCTGAGGTTGACGGTATTATCTTCGACCGCGTACGTTTCGATGGCATCACTTCAGACTTCAGCCCTCTTTCAAAGCAGCTCTTCGAGGAGTATGCGGGCGTGACAGTTGAGAACTATCCAGATGATGTACTCTATTGGGAGAATAACTCTGACGGTGAGCTTGTATGGCGTCGTGGCCCACACTTCAACAAGTGGGTTGAGTGGCGTGCAATGAACATCCATAACTTTGTGGAGAAAGCTCATACAATGCTCAAGGATGTTAATCCGAACCTTATCATCGGTGATTACACAGGAGCATGGTATCCTACTTATTACCAGCTTGGTGTAAACTGGGCATCAAAAGATTATGATCCGTCAGAGCGTTACGATTGGGCAACCGAGAACTACAAGAACACAGGTTATGCAGAAATGCTCGACGTTTACATGACAGGTCTGTATTATACTCTTGTCACTAAGGACGATGTTGACAATGCAAGAGGTGTGGTAGGTCAACGTACTGAGGCCGGAATGGATGTGAATGATCTCACATATTGCTATAGTGTCGAAGGTGGTGCTGAGCTTGCCAAGGGACTGACAGGACGTCCGGTAATCGGTTCTATTTATGTGGAGCAGTATATGGATGATTTCTCTGTATTCGGCCCTGCAGTAACTCAGGCGATAAAGAGCTCAGACGGTCTTATGCTCTTTGATATCGTTCATCTTATCAAACATCATCTTTGGGATGAACTTGCAGAGGCTATGGCCGCAGCAGAACCTCAGGCTGAATAATAGATAACCCTTAATAATCAATATCATGAAGCAATTAATGACCTTCCTTGCAGCACTTTGCTTGAGCGTTACAGCTTTTGCACAGAACCAGCTGTCAGGAACAGTAAAAGACGAGTTCGGCGAACCTATCATGGCCGTCTCAGTCTTTGTCCAGGGGTCGAACAACTATGTTACTACGGACCTGGACGGTAACTATTCGATTTCAGTCAAAAAGGGCGATTCAATTGAATTCTCTTTTCTTGGCAAGCAGACTCATGTCGTTAAATATAACGGCCAGTCTAAATTGAATGTCGTTCTTAAGGATGACAACACTGTACTCGAAGACGTTGTTGTAGTAGGTTACGGTACTCAGAAACGTCAGAGTATTACAGGTGCGGTTTCTAAGGTGGATGGTGACCAGCTCCTTAAAGCTCCTACACAGAACGTCAGCAACATGCTCGGAGGTACTGTTCCCGGGGTGGTTGCATACCAGACATCAGGAGCTCCTGGCTCTGATGGTTCAAGCCTTATCATCCGTGGTGCTGCCCCTAAATATATTGTCGATGGTGTAGAACGTGATTTCTCGTCTATCGATCCAAACGAAATCGAGAGCATCTCAGTTCTTAAGGATGCATCTGCAGCAGCAATCTATGGTCTGGAGGCCGAGGCTGTTGTGATCATTACAACAAAACGTGGAGATAATAATGCTTCAAGAATCAGCTATAAAGGTTCAATGCAGCTCAGCCAGAATGCAACAAGCCTTGAGCTTCTAGATGCTCCAGGATATGCATATTACTACAATCTCGGTCGTGTCATGGATGGAAATGATCCTATCTTCTCACAGCAGCATGTCGACATGATGCTCAACGGTGATGATTCAGACGGTTGGGGTAATACAAACTGGTATGAAGATGTGTTCGGTCTTGGAATCAACCATAGCCACAATGTGACAGCAACAGGTGGTAATGACAAGATGAACTATTTTGCATCATTGGGTTATTACGATCAGAATGGTAATGTGGAAGGTTATGGTTATGACCGAATTAATGTAAGAACCAATATAGAAGCTCAGATTGCGAAGAATCTTACATTCAATCTAGGTATGTCAGGCCGTTTCACTGAAACTGATGCAACAGGATTCTCTACTGATCCTAGTGCATGGCATAACATCGGTCAGCAGATACTTCGTGCACATCCATATGTTCCTAAGGAGTATAATGGCCTTCCTACATCGACACGTACTGCGTCTAACCATGTGTCTCCACATGCTGCATTGACCGATTCAGGTTATTCTAAGTCAAAGTCAAACGTATTTGAGACAAACGTTTCATTGAGATATGACGTTCCTTTTGTCAAGGGATTGTCTTTCAAAGGAATGGCTGCATTCGACGTTTGGAATACATCAGGAAAGTCTTTCTCTACTCCTTTCTTGACAATGGTGGCATCAGCACCTACATCGCTCAGCGGTGATATCAGCTATTCAAAGTCAACTGACTCCAGAGGTGCGACAGAGACTGCTCTTACCGAGTCACTTTCAAGAAGTGAAAAGTGGATGACGAACCTTAGTGTAAACTATGCGCGTGAGTTCGGAAAGCATAATATTGATTTTATCGGACTTCTCGAGACAGTTTCAATCAACTATAACAGTTTCTCTGCATATGGTGCAGGTTTCGATATCCTTGATCTTGACGATCTTAACTTTGCAACAAATCCTGATAAGCAGCAGAAGGTCAGCGGTGCAAGTTCTATCTCAAGAACAGCAGGTTATGTTGCTCGTCTGAACTATGCATATGACAATAAGTATCTCGTTGAGCTTTCAGCTCGTTACGATGGTTCATATCTCTATGCCGGTAACGAGAACTCACGTTGGAATCTCTTCCCTGCAGCATCATTCGGCTGGCGTATCGACCGTGAGGATTGGTTTGCAACCCCTATCGTCGATCTCTTCAAATTCAGAGTCGGTGTAGGTCAGACAGGAACATCCGGTGTAGGTGCCTATACATATCTCAACTCGATGTCCGGATCTAAGAATGCCGTAGTTATCGGTGGTATCAGTCAGTCAAGCCTTTATACTAACGGTGTTCCAGATAAGACAATTTCATGGCAGAAGACTTTCCAGACCAATGTCGGTGCTGACCTTTCTATGTGGAATGGCATGCTACGTGCGGAGGTGGATGTATTCTACAAATATATCTATGACCTTGTTACAGAGGCTGGTGGAGAGTATCCTGGTTCTATGGGAGGTTACTATCCTGCATACCAGAATAGAAATTCACGTGATGCAAAGGGTTTTGAAATCCTTTTGGAGCACAGAAACAAAATCGGAGAACTCAGCTATAACATCACTTTTGTAGGATCACATTGGAGCAGTAAGTGGCTTTCGGTTGTCGAGGCTGCTAACCTTCCTGACTGGCAGAAGCTTACTGGTAAGGAGTGGGGCTCGCAGGTAGGTTTCATCGCTGAAGGACTTTTCCAGACTCAGGAGGAAATCGACCGTTCTGCTACAATTCCAGGTACAGTTGCAAAGCCTGGTGACCTCAAGTATAAGGATATCAACGGTGACGGTAAGATTACATATGATCAGGACCGTGGCTACGTGACAGGTTCTGCATATCCTAAGTTTACAGGTGGTCTTACTTTCGGCCTTAACTGGAAGGGAATTGACTTCTCTATGAACTGGGTTGCCGGTCTTGGAAGAACAGTAGCTCTGACCGGAGTTTACTCAGGTGGTATCATGGACCACACAGCAATGACACGTCCATTCTATCATGGAGGTAACTCACCTACATACCTTGTCGAGAACTGTTGGATCGATCCTGAGGTTGCCGCACAGTACAACATGAAGGACGTTGACAATTCAAATGCACGTTTCCCACGTCTATCAGTATCACCTACCAATAACAACTCTTATTCATCAACATGGTGGTATGAGGATGGTTCATACTTGAGACTCAAGTCTCTCCAGTTAGGCTATGCACTTCCTAAAGCTTGGATGGATAAGATCGGTTTCGGTGGAGTACGAGTATACTTTGAAGGAAATAACCTTCTCACTATCAGCAAGCTGATGAAGTACAACATTGACCCTGAGACTCCTGGAGTTTCAAACGGATATTACCCACAGCAGAGACTCATGGGATTCGGTCTTGAGATTAAATTCTAAACAGTGTCACTTATGAACAAGATATATAAAGGAATAATTACTTTCGCTGTGGCTGCGCTCTCGCTGTCTGGCTGCAACAGTTTCCTTGATACGACACCTACAGACAGGGTGTCTGACAAGCTCGTATGGACATCTACTGACTATACAGATCTTTACATTAATAACTTCTATGAGTATCTTTCTGTATATGGACAGTTCGGTTCAGCGCAGTTCAATGGAAATATGACAGAAGGTCTTACCAATACCTTCAAATATGGCTCTACTTCACCAGGTTCGAAGGCTGGAGATTCAAATGACTATGTGTTTTATCCTGATAAGCTTATGCCATCCGGCAATCTTATGAATATTTGGGACGAAACATATACGCGTATACGCAGAATCAATGAGTTTCTTGATTCTCAGAAGAAATATTCTACATACTCTGATGAAGTGAACCTTCGTTATGAAGCTCAGGCTAAATTCTTCAGGGCTTTCCTTTACTTCCAGCTTGCAAAGCGTCATACACAAGGAACTGAAAACGGTGGCCTTATTCTGCATCTCTCTCTTGATATGAAGAAGAACACTCCGCTTTCATCTGCTGCTGAGGTGTGGGAGCAGATTTATTCTGACCTCAACTTCGCTGCTGAGAATCTTCCTGCTTCATGGTCAAGTGCTGATGCGGGCAGAATTACCAAGTATGGTGCTTATGCGTTCATGTCACGTGCAATGCTTTATGCAGAGCGTTGGGAAGATGCCAAGAAAGCAGCTGATAAGGTAATTGAAAGCGGTGTATACTCGCTTACTGCAAAATATGCTGATTCATACAAGGGAAGCAACTCTGAGTCAATCATTCAGTTTGCTTACAATGGAGTGACAGGCCCAAGCCACACATTCGACAAGGATTATGTACCATATGGTGATTATGCGATGGCTGGTTCTGACGAGTATGGCGGAAAGGGTACTCCTACTCAGGAAATGGTCGAGTATTATGAGACCAAGGATGGTAAGAAGGTTGACTGGACTGAGTGGCATGGTGAGACAAATGCTACTCCTCCATACGATCAGCTTGAGCCACGTTTCCATGCTACAGTAATCTATCCTGGATCTACTTGGAAGGGTGTTACCATTATGCCTACTGAAAATGGTAAGAATGGAAGATTCATGATGTTCCGTGCTGACCAGTATCCTAACGGACGTACAGTTACAGGATATTATCTCCGCAAACTTCTTGATGAGAATCATACAACTGACCTTACAACAATCGGTGGTTCTCATACATGGGTAGAACTCCGTCTTGCAGAGGTTTACCTTAACAGAGCAGAGGCTCTTTACCGTCTGAATGATGCTAATGCAATAGCTGACGTGAACACAGTTCGTGAACGTGTCGGACTTCCTGCTTCAACAAACAAGGATGTATTTGCAGCAATCCGTCAGGAAAGACTTGTTGAGCTTGCATATGAGGGACATCTTTATTGGGATATGAGAAGATGGGAACTTGCACATCAGGAGTATAACAACTACAGATGTCACGGTCTTAAGGTTGCCGGTCCTTCTGCGGACGGCAAATACACATACTCTTATGTGGACTGCGATCTTCAGGACAGATATTTCATCGATAAGATGTATATCTTCCCGATCCCGACTTCCGAGACTAACAACAACTCTGCTGCAAAGCAGTTTGATGAGTGGAAATAATAACATTGAGATCAGATATGAAAAAGATTATATTTAGCATTATATCTTTCGGACTTGCCCTCGGACTGACTTCATGTCAGCCTGAGGAGAAGCTTCCGGAGACTTCAGCTGCTCCTATCACCAGCGTGACTGCAAGGGTTCAGTACAAGGGTGAGTATTTGGAGTATACCGGCTATCCGGTTGAAGGAACTAACATGATTGAGATTGAGTTCCCTTGGTACTATCCGATCGATTCGGATAATCTTCTTCCGATGAGTGTGCTTACTGAGGCCAAGGTTACTGCAGAGCTTGCAAATAATGTCGTGATCACAGAGCCGATCACTATCATGGACCTGACTCAGTTCAATAAGATCACTGTCATCGATCAGGTGAAGAAGGCACATGAGTATATCATTACAGGTAAGCTTGCCAAGTTTGACATGTGTGACATCCTTGAGTTCGTTATTCCTGAAGAGAAAGTGTCTGATAGTGAGGAACTTCCAAGCTTCTCTGGACTCGTGAAGGATAATGTAAGTACGGTTGCTATTCTTACTGATGGTGCAGTAGGTGTAAGAAAGGCTGCTGTGAAGGTGTCTCCACATGCGACTATCTTCCCAGACCCATCTACTGAGGCTGTAGATTTTGACGATCCTACGCTTACATTTACTGTCACTGCACACAATGGTAAGAGTAAGAGAACTTACTCTGTTATCAAAGAAATCCCGCCTAAGCGCGAGTTCGGTCTCAGACCAAAGAGCGGTAAGGTGGTATTTGCTAAGCAGCTCTACGCTGAAGTAGGAATTGATGTTGCAGATAAGACAACAGGTCTTGGTGTAAACGGAACAAATCTCATCATCAATACTCAGGGACAGGATCCTGTTGTTATTGACAGATATAAGGGAAATAATGTGGGTACTATGTCAATTGGTGACCTCGCTTCTTCTTCTTCAAACTACTATATGACTTCTGATGATGATGGAAATCTCGTATTCTGTAATATGTCATCAGGTACTGATCCTGTTTTGACAATCTGGGTTTCTAAAGATATCAACACAACGCCTGTTCAGTTTGCATCATGGAATACAGAAGGTGCGACATATGGAAAGAAACTTTCTGTTCAGGGATCTTTGAACTCTAATGCAGTCATTACCGCTCCTTACATCGGATCAGGTGCCAATAAGTTTGCTCGTTGGGTCGTTTCAAATGGTATACTTGTATCTGAGACTCCTGAGATTGTTACAATAAACGGTATTGATGTATGGACATGGAACTGTGACGTATGCTACGTTGGTGATACTCCTGACTCAGATTACTTTGTTCATGGATATTCAGGATCGAGACTCTTCTGGGTGACAGGTGCTACAAATACTGTGAAGGCAGCTACTGATGTTACAAGTGTCAACTTCGTTGCCAATACTGTTGATGCAATTAAGTTCAATCGTGGTACTTACGTTGCAACAACACAAGCAAATGGTCAAGGCTGGGGTGGTGCGGACCTCGCATGGCTTGTAGATATCTCATCTACAGATAACTTTGTCGGTACACTTGATGCGGATTATAATCCTGATAAGGTAAGTGACAAGTCACCAGCTATCTTCTATCAGAGTGCATATAACACATATGGACCACGTGCAGTTGCTGGTCTCGATGGTGGAAAATATCTTTCAGCAACTAACTCTGGAATTCTTGCAGACGTTATTCTTGCTCCATCAACAGAGAATGACTACTATCTCTACATGTACTTTATGTTCTGTAATGGCTATGTTGTAGGAGTACAGTTTGACTGTCTCGACATGTAATCATACTAATCCATATCCCCCTGACCGGGGATATGGGTTCCAAATTTTATTATTATTATGAAAATTTCGAATAGACTTATGATGGCATTTGCCGCACTTGCTGCAATGACTATGCTTGCATGCACACCTGAAGTGAATCCAGACTACTATTTCCCTTCAGAAACTCCTGAGAATCCGGCTCCAGAAGATCCGGCTCCAGAAGATCCGACACCAGAGGACCCGGCACCAGAGGATCCCGAAACCCCTATTGTAGATCCTAATGCAACACCTTGCTTTATCTGGATCGATGCAGCTGCAAATTTCCCTGATTTTGCTAATAGTAAGGAGAATATTGCACGTGACCTTAAGAAGGCGGCTGAGTGTGGCTTTACTGATATTGTTGTTGATATTCGCCCGACTAATGGTGATGTACTCTTCAAGACTGACAAATGTCAGCAGGTAGAGTGGCTTGGTGCTTGGCTGCCTGGTGGTTATGGAAAGATTGTCAGAACTGCAACGTGGGATTATCTTCAGGCATTCATTGACGAGGGACATAAGCTCGGACTTCGCGTTTATGCAGGATTTAATACTATGGTTGGAGGAAATACCAACTCAAGAGGTAGCCAGGGCGTACTTTATCGCAATGATAATAACATGGCGCAGTATGCTACTATGCTTAATCTTGCTGGTGGCATCACCAACATTATGGATGCTTCGGATTATAGCACAAAATTCTTCAACCCTGCTCATCCTGAGGTGCAGAAATATCTTATCGGACTTCTCGAGGATCTTGCAAAATATGAGGATCTTGACGGTATTATCCTTGACCGTTGTCGTTTCGATGGTTTTGAGAGCGATTTCTCAGATTATACTAAGTCGGCATTTGAAGAATATATTGGAGCCACTATTGAGAATTGGCCTGGTGATGTGCTTCCGGTTGGCGCTACTTATTCAAGTAATAGCGGAACAATTCTCAAATATACTAAGAAATGGCATGAGTTCCGTGCAAAGGTTATCCATGACTTTATAGAGTCTGCGCGTACTTCTGTTAAGGCTGTCAATCCTAATATTAATTTTGGTGCCTATGTAGGTGGATGGTATGCATCTTACTTTGAGGTAGGTGTGAATTGGGCTAGTCCAAATTATAACACTTATGCATATTACTCAAATTGGGCGACACAGGATTATAAAAACTTTGGTTATGCTGACCATGTTGATGTCCTTATTATCGGTGCATATGCTGGTCCTGGTAGTGTTTATGGTAGTTCAGAGTGGACTATGCAGGGATTCTGCAAGCTTGCAAAGCAGAAGACAATGGGTGCACCTGGTCTCTTAGTAGGTGGACCAGATGTTGGAAACTGGGATTATAATGACAAGTATACTGTTGCTCAGGAGAATGAGGCTATTACTAAATCAGTAAAGGCTTGTGCAGATGAGTGCGACGGATACTTCCTTTTCGATATGATCCACTTGAAGAAAGCTGATCAGTGGCAGTATGCCAAGGCTGGAATCGATCAGTTGAATCCATAGAATTAAAATATGTCAAATATTTTTTCAAGACTCTTTACAGTCTTATTTACACTTGTCATTGCGGCTTCATGCGGCAATGACAAGTGTGCGTTTAAGAACGATCAATTCAAGACTGCCCAGTGTCCTCAGGGCATGCCTATCAATGCTACATTCCTGGATGAGATCAGCTGGGACATCCCGCATCAGAACTGGGGAGTAGAGGAGTGGGACGAGGACTTCCGTGCTATGCGTGACATGGGCATCAACACTGTGGTTCTCATCCGTGCCGGCCTTGGCCGCTGGATCGCCGCTCCGTTTGAGTCAATCCTTGCAACAGAGGATGTCTACTATCCGCCTGTAGACCTTGTGGAGATGTTCCTTTGCTTGGCTGATAAGTATGACATGGCTTTTTACTTCGGAATGTATGACTCAGGGAAGTATTGGCATGAGGGTGACTACCTCAAGGAGATTGATCTGAACATCAAGCTGATCGATGAGGTGTGGGCTAAATATGGCCACCATAAGTCGTTCCAGGGCTGGTATCTCTCTCAGGAGGTCAGCCGCAGGACAAAGAACATGACAAAGATTTATGCAGAGGTCGGAAGACATGCGAAAGAGGTATCTGGCAATCTCCCTACAATGGTCTCTCCATATATCCATGGTGTGAAGACTGACCAGGTGATGTGGGGCGACAAGGCTACGACCGTTTCGGAACATGAATACGAGTGGAACGAAATCTTGAGCAACCTCCAGGGTGTTGTGGATATCCTTGCATTTCAGGACGGACAGGTCGACTACCATGAACTCTATGACTATCTTGTGGTCAACAAGAAGCTTGCTGACAAATACGGCATGAAATGCTGGACCAACTTCGAGTCCTTCGACCGCGACATGCCGATCCGCTTCCTCCCGATCAAGTGGGAGAAGCTGCTCCTGAAGATGGACATGGCCCGCAGGGCAGGCA
>JAEIGA010003287.1_pt1 | contig 25409 bp, 21 predicted proteins | sample 9270691 | NCBI WGS metagenome assembly JAEIGA01 (sample SAMN17057246, study PRJNA624740) | gut metagenome | biome: biome; isolation source: fecal sample | host: Bos grunniens | place: China: Xizang | collected 2019
AAAGGGGAAAGCATAAAAATGGAAAAAAATAAATACGTTGGAATATGCAAGGTAGGAGAAAAGGGGCAAATAGTTATACCAAAAGAAGCAAGAAAAATGTTTGACATAAATCCGGGTGATACTGTAATTGTACTTTGTGACAAGGAAAAAGGGATTGCTCTATTAAAATCGGATTTTATAGAAAATCTAACGGACAAGGTATTAAATCAATAAGGAGTTTTGTTATATGAATATTATAACAATAGATGGTGTTAGTAAAAATTACAACACAAAGAAGGCGCTAGACAATGTTTCCTTTAAGGTAAAAAAGGGGGAACTTATCGGGCTACTTGGAGTAAACGGTGCGGGCAAAACAACCCTTATAAAAATTCTATGTGGTTTAACTAAAAAGAGTAGTGGAAGGGTACAAATAGAAAATTTTGATTTAGATAAAGAAATCGACAAGATAAAAGAGATAGTAGATATATCGCCACAAGAGACGTCAGTTGCAAACAATTTAACGGTTAAGGAAAATTTGGAATTTTTTGCAAATATTTACAACAAAAATGATTCGAATCGACTTGCGGAAATAATAGATATTTTTAATTTGGGCGAAGTAATAAATCAAAAAGCAAAAACGCTTTCCGGTGGTTATAAAAGAAGGCTATCAATTGCTATTGCATTAATTTCAGAGCCAAGAATATTATTTTTAGACGAACCTAGCTTAGGTCTAGATATTTTTGCGAGGCGAGAACTTTGGAAAGTTATTAAGAGGCTACAAAGGAATATAACGATAATATTAACTTCGCACTATTTAGAAGAAATTGAAAATTTATGTGATAGGGTTGCCGTGCTATCAAAAGGTAAACTACTAAAAACAGGGACAATTGAAGAAATAAAGCAAGCGACTGGCGCTGACGACTTTGAAAATGCTTTTATAAAGCTAGTGGAGGCAAGCAATGAATAAGGCTATAAATTTTTACAAAAGAAACCTAAAAGAAGTTTTAAGAGACTGTATTACTTATATATTTTGTTTAGGCTTTCCAGTTGTTATGTTTTTTTTATTTTATTTTATAAATTCTCTTTCAAGCGTAAGTCTTGCAATGTTTGAAGTAAAATCTTTACTTCCTGGAATAATAGTATTTTCATTTTCCTTTGTTATGTTGACACTTGCTATCATAGTATCAAAAGACAGGCAAACGTTTTTTCTAAAAAGATTATATTCGTCACCTATGAAATCGTACCATTTTATACTAGGATATTTTCTTGTTGGGTTATTTGTAGGCATTATGCAGATAATTGTTTGTATAGCCACAGGATTGATAATTTCTTTGATATCTAACACGAGTTTCATATCTATAGGAAACGTTTTTCTTTTAATAGTTGCAAAACTACCTATATTATTTACGAATATTTTCTTAGGAATATTATTTGGAACGATATTTAACGATAAATCTGCGCCAGGGATTTGTTCTGTATTTATTAGTTTATCCGGAATACTTGGCGGTTGTTGGATGCCGGTAGAAACTATGGGTATATTTGAAACCATATGCATTTGTTTGCCTTTCTATCCATCAGTTTATATTGGTAGAATAATTACTAATTCGACAAATGCAATAGGTGTTACTTATTCCTTTACAAAAGTTGCCTTTTTAGGTATAATTCCAATAATTTTATATTTGCTATTTAGTATAATTTTTGCAATAATTGCGTTTAAGAAAAATATGATAAGTGATAAATAAAAGAATCGGGCTAAAATTTAGCCCGATTCTTTTTTTGGAGCGGGTAATGGGAATCGAACCCACCTCCTAGGCTTGGGAAGCCCATATATTACCGATATACGATATCCGCAAAGAAATAACTAGTGTATTTATTATATCAAAAGAGATAAAAAATGCAAACAAAAAATATTCAAAATATTGTAAAAAGGCAAAAAGTATGATATACTAAATAAAAAATTAAAAATTTTTTGGGTGGAGATATGGCACTATTTCTTAAAATATTAGAGTGGGCTGATGATAGCAAAAATACAATCGTATATAAATATCCTTTCAAAAAAGGAGGAACGGAAGTTAATCAAAAAAGCAAACTTATCGTTCGTGAGTCTCAGGTTGCAATTTTTGTTCATAAGGGTCAAATTTGCGATATTTTTGAAGCCGGAACTTATGATATGAATACTGACATATTTCCAATACTTTCAAAACTTGCAGGTTGGAAATATGGATTTCAAACACCTATAAGAGTAGACCTTTATTTTGTAAATACCAAGCAGTTTACCGACTGTAAATGGGGTACTGCAAATCCAATTTTAATGAGAGACCCAGAGTTTGGTATGATTAGGGTAAAAGGGTTTGGTTCGTATGCTTTCAAAGTGGATAAGCCAGACGTTTTTATGAAGGAATTGTTTGGCACTAATTCTACGTTTAGCACAACGGATATAACAAATTGGCTAAAAACAATGCTTGTATCCGCATTGACTGATGCTATTGGCGAAAGTAAAATATCTGCGCTAGACCTTGCGGGAAATACGCTAGAATTTAATCAAATTGTAAAGGCAACTATTCAAAATAAATTTGCAGAAATAGGCTTGAAACTAACCAATCTATTTATAGAAAACATGTCCGTTCCGCACGAAGTAGAAAAGGCAATAGACGAAAGAAGCAAACTTGGTATTTTGGGCGACAAGACAGACGTTATGCTTAAAGTTGCAAGTGCAGAAGCAATGAAAGATGCTGCTAAAAATACGGGGGCAGGCGGTGCTTTTGCGGGCGCAGGAATTGGTCTTGGGGCTGGCCTTAATATAGGTAGTGCTTTTGCAGAAGCAATGAGGCCATCTGGCGTAGGTCAAAAGACAGAGACTAGTGCAAAAGGACAAACTTGTACTAAGTGTGGGGCAAATATTTCGGCAAATGCTAAGTTTTGCCTTGAATGTGGCAATAAAGTAGAAAAGGCAAAATTCTGCACAAATTGTGGTGCAAGTATATCGGCTAATGCAAAGTTCTGTCCAGAATGTGGCAATAAAATATAAAGAAAGTGGCAATAAAATATAAAATATAGGAGATAACTAAAATGGCAAACAAAATTACAGAAAACACAACAATATTTGAAGCATTAGAAATCAATCCAAACGCTGGTGAAATTTTAATGGCACACGGAATGCATTGTTTAGGTTGTGCTCTAGCACACGGTGAAACAGTAGGTGAAGCCGCACAAGCACACGGTGCAGACCTAGAAGTTATGCTTAAAGAATTAAACAACGAACTATAAAATGCAAGAACCTGTACTGCAAAAAAAAGTAGCCACCAATATGCGCAAATGCAATGGATGTGGCTCTAATATGATTTTTGACCCAGAAAGTCAAAAATTACTATGTAAGCATTGTGGCAGTACACAAAGCGTCAATTTAACGACTTATTCAAGAGAAATAGACATAACGTCTGGATTTTTTATGGATAACGAGTGGAAGAACGATGAAAATGACGTTTTTGAGTGCGATAATTGTGGTGCAAAGGTTGTTTTAGCGAGAGGTGAAACGGCAAAGGAATGTCCTTTTTGCCGTACCCCGCACGTAGTAAAAATATCAGGACTTTCCGGTGTAAAACCTAATGCGATTATTCCATTTACGATTACTAAGGAAAAGGCTAATGAATATGCGGGGAACTGGGCGAAAAAAGGGCTATTTGTTTCATCAAGGTTCAAAAAAAGTTTCAAAACTAAACTTTTAGACGGGGTTTACGTTCCGGCATTTACGTTTGATAGTGTAACGGCTTCATCGTATAATGGTAAAATAGGTATTACTAAATCTAAAACGGTTGGCTACGGAAAAAACAGAAGAACGGTAACTTATACTGAGTGGCGTATGATTTATGGTAATTTCTACAGAAATTACGACGATATTTTAACAACCGGTGGTTCTAAGTTTGGTCAAGATAGTTTAGATAAAATTTCCCCATATAAAACAAACGCAAGTTGTCAGTATGAAGAAAACTTTCTTTTAGGATATATGGCATATCATTATGACAAGGGCTTTGAAGATTGTTGGAGCAATGCTAAAAGCATAATCGATAAAGATATAAGAAGGGCAATTCTTAGCCAGTATCACTATGATACGCTTGGTTTTTTAGACGTAAAAACCTCGCATAGTAACGTAACTTTTAAGTACGTAATGCTTCCGGTTTACATGGGCAACTATAACTTCAAGGGCAAAAATTACAATTATAGTATCAACGGTACAACTGGAAAGATTTATGGCAAAAAACCAATTTCCGCATTAAAGGTTTTAGGTGCTGTTTTAGCGGGGTTATCGCTAGTTGTTGGCATTGGATTGGCGTTGGTTTTAGGCGGAGTTATATGATAAACTTTGATTGAATAAAACTCTTGACAAATATTAAGTATTATTATAAAATAAATATAAATAACATATGACCAAATTATTGGAGGAAAATATTATGAAAAGAATTAAACTTGTAGCAACTCCTAAGATGAGAAAAGAAACAGGTTGTGGTGAATGCAGAAGTACTTGCCAATCTGCTTGTAAAACATCTTGCACAGTAGGTAATCAAAACTGCGAAAAATTAGAAAGAGAAGCAAAAATTAACAATAAATAAATAAAGGATTAACAATTGTTCAAGGAGCAGTGATTTGCTGTTCCTTGATTTTGTATTTTTTGAAATGGTTCATACTTTTGATATAGACGGGCAATATTATTTGTTCGATTCGGAAAGTAGTTCGCTTCATATATGCGACGCGCTTACTTCCGAAGTGGTAAAAAAAATAAACGGTGAAAAATTTAATCTAGATGGTGTAGACGAGAGTGCTGTAAAAGAGATAGAAGAAGAAATTTTATCCTTAAAAAAAGACGGGCTTTTATTTACTGAACGAAAAAATGAAGTGCCAATTAAAAGCAACCTAGTAAAAGCACTTTGTCTTCACGTGTGTCACGATTGTAATCTTTCTTGCGAATATTGTTTTGCGGGAAAGGGCAAGTACAAAGGAAAAGCCGAGTACATGAGTTTAGAAGTCGCAAAAAAAGCCGTAGACTTTTTAATTGAAAATAGTGGCAATAGAAAAATTTTAGAAATGGATTTCTTTGGAGGAGAGCCACTTCTTAATTTTGACGTTATAAAAAGCACCGTAGAATATGCAAATAAAAGGGCAAAAGAAAAAGGCAAAACCTTTTTGTTTACGACAACAACAAACGGTGTTCTTTTGAAAGGTGAAATGGCAAAGTGGCTTAACGATAATATGGAAAACGTCGTTTTGTCTGTTGATGGAAGAAAATGCGTTCACGACGGGGTTAGAAAGACCGTAAACGGCAAGGGAAGTTACGAGGTTATTATTGATAATATTAAAAACTTCGTAGAGGAAAGAAAGGATAAAAACTATTACGTAAGAGGCACTTTTACCTCTAAGAACCTTGATTTTGCTAGTGACGTTATTACGCTTGCGGACAACGGATTAAACCAAATTTCATTAGAGCCGGTTGTTTTAGAAAAATCTAATCCTCTATACATTGGCGAGGATAAATTAGATGATATAAAAGAAGAATATAGGAAACTTGCTAGAGAGTATTTAGATAGAAGAAGGCAAGGCAAAAAACTATTTAATTTCTTCCATTTTAATATCGACTTAGAGGGCGGAGTTTGTCTTAAAAAGAGGATTTCTGCTTGCGGTGCGGGAAACGAGTATTTTTCCGTTACGCCTAACGGCGATATTTTCCCTTGTCATCAATTTGCGGACAAGATAGAGTTTAAAATGGGAAACGTTTTTGAAGGCAAACTTAACGAAAACATTAGGAATATATTCAAAAATTCTAGTCTATATACAAAACCTACTTGTGAAAATTGTTTTGCAAAATATCATTGTAGTGGAGGCTGTGCCGCAAACAATTATGCATTCAATGGAGACGTTAATAAACCTTACGAAATTACGTGTTCTATGATGAAGTCAAGAATGGAATGTGCTCTACATATTTATTCGCAAAAAAAGGAAGAGAAATTAAATTAGAAAAAGCATAATAAAATGCTAATTAAAGGCAAAAAAATTACAAATTTTATTGACCTTTGGCCTAATTATGATATATAATTATTAAAATGGGGGTATGAAAATACCCATTGGTATTGGAGGCTAAAATGAGGAAAGGAAAGGCGATAATTTTGTTATACGTATTAAGTGTTATTCTTGTGTTTTTCACATTGATGACATTTTTGCGTTTTCCAGTAGGAGTTAAAAATTACAACGGCATTTTAGGTGCAACACAACTAGACGGAGATATAGCAACTGGATATGCGTATACGCTTGTATATTCTGACAAGGGCGTTGGTGAAGATGCTGACGTTACTGACGTTATAGAAACACTAACAAAGCGCCTAAATATATTAGGTTATCAAAATCCTATTATTCAATCTGTCAAGGATTCATCAGTTGGGGTAAAAGACTACAATATTAGAGTTGTTATTCCAGCATTAATAAATGACAAAGGCGTAGTAGACAATACAAAAATGCTAGAAGACGTTCAAGCGGCGGCTTCTTATGGCGTAGTTAAGTTTTATGGTGACACTTCAGAAAATCCAGTAACGGAAATTATGTCTGATATTACTGCAATATCTGGTGCAACGTTTAGGGGCTCGTTTATAGATAGTGACGGAAGTACAAAGTATGCCGCACTACTTAACTTATCTAACGAAGCATATGAATTTTTAACAAAGGAAATAGAAAAAGCAGGAACTAGTTCTTATTATTTATCAGTAAAATTAGATAATGGCGATAGCGAAGAATTGTTGCTATCAGGTGCTATTTCTTCAGATTTAATAGCAAGTCGTGTGCTTTCTATTTCTAATAGCAACGAGGCAGATTTAAGACAAAAAATTCTAAAACTTAGCACGGGTGGTCTTGCTTATAAATATGAAGTTGAAGGTGCAGAATCTTCTGCAGTTTTATCAAACGGTTCAAGTCAAATCTGCTTAATAGCAATCTTAACCGTAGTACTTGCATATATGGTTGGACTAATAGTTAAATTCAAGGGTATTGGTCTTGCAGGCGCGCTTGCAATGCTTGTGTTTATACTTGTAGATAATGCAATGCTTATAGCAATTCCTGGTATAACCGTTGGTATTGGTAGTATAGTAGGTATGATTTTTGCTTCAATTCTTGCAGGTTTTGGTATTTCTTTAGTTGCAAAGAGAATTCTTGATGAAAGCTTAAATGGTAAAACGGTAAAGGCATCAATTAAATCAGGTTTTAACGGCTCGTTTAAGCCAATACTAAATCTTAACTTTATGTCTGCTTTAGCCGGATTATTATTGTTTATATTTACAACGGGGGCTATTAAAATGTTTGCTATAACCTTTGCTGTTGGTGCGGTTGTATCTTTCCTTTCAACCATTCTAATTGCAAGATTATACGTTGAAATATTGTTGCCAATTGCAAAAACCCCAGAAAAATTCTTCAACATAAAGGGGGAAGAATAGTATGAAGTCAGTTGTTTCTAAATGGAAAATTTGGTTAATTGCGGTATTAGTAATAATCGTTGCAGGAATGACGATTTTTGGAGTTATTGGAAACAATCAATCCATTCAATATAAAGAGCACTATGAACTTTCAGTTTCAGTAAAAGATATTAAAGACACCGATAAAAAGGACTTCAAAGACGCTGTGGATAAATATCTAGGCGACAATGATTTGCATGACGTTAAATATGCTTTCAGTACTCAAGAAGACGGTGGAAAACTATTTTACGTTTTTACAGATGACGTTAGCAATCACGTAGAAGGTGTTAAAAATGCGGTAAAAGACGCAATACCTTCTGGATACAACGTAGAAACCGAGTGCTTGGTAGTTTCGCCAATATATACGCAACCTAATTTAAATATTATTTACGTTGCCGTTATATTTGCGGTAGTTTCCTTTATATATCTATTATTCTTAGAAAAAATAGTAGCGGCTCTTACAAGCCTATGCACGTCAGTAATTGGCGGGTTGCTATTTATATCACTTGCAAGTATAATTAGGGTTCCAGCAAATCCATATCTAATTTACGTTACGGCAGGTGTGTTTGCGTTGTCATCAGCTATAAGTTCAATTTTCTCGCATATGGCAAAAGACAAATTTGAAAAATCAGCAGGAAAACTCTCTTATAGTCAAGTTGCGGATAATATTGCAAATAAAAATTTAATTGCAAACGTATTTATGAATGCAGGTTTTATAGTTGCGGCGGTAGCATTTATTTCAGTCGGTTCTATGCAACTAAAATTCTTAGGAATACAACTAGTTTTAGCAAGTTTAGTTATAACTTTTATAGGCTTATTTATCTCGCCTTGTATTTGGACGCTACTCAACAATAAAATTAGACCTAAAAAGGTTAAAGCGTCAAAATCTCAAGAAGAAAACATATAACAATAAAAGGTTTTAAGGCGGGATTAGTCCCGCCTTATTTTAATAAAATGCATATACAATATAGTGAAAATTTAACAGAAAATCAATTAAAGTTAATAGAAGAAATTTCCTTAAATTGCGGTATATTAAAAGATACTGCAAGGCTTTTGCTATATAGAGGTATAGATAGCATAGAGAGTGCTAAAAACTACCTTAATCCAACAAAAAGCAACTTTAATAATCCATTTTTGCTAAAAGATATGCAAAGCGCTTTGCAAAGAATTAAAATTGCAAGGCAAGAAAATCAAAACGTTCTAGTTTTTGGTGATTATGATGCAGACGGCATATGCGCAACCACCATTTTAACAAAAGCGCTTAAAGAATATGGCGCTAACGTTTATTCAATAATACCGGAAAGAGAAGATGGCTACGGGCTAAATTTAGATTTAATAAAAGATTTTGTTTCACGCACGCCAATTGATTTAATTATCACAGTCGACTGTGGGATTAGCGATTTAGAAACGATAGAAGAAATTAAATTGTTAAATATAGACGTTATAGTAACAGACCATCACGAGCCACCGGAAAACCTTCCAAACACCTTAATAATAAATCCAAAAGTAAAAGGACAAGAATATCCTTTTAGCGGTATATGTGGTGCAGGCGTAGCGTATAAACTTGCCTATGCTTTATTGGGTGAAAGGGCTAATCAGTATCTAGACCTAGTAGCATTAGCAACCGTTGCGGACAGTATGGACCTTGTTGGTGAAAATAGGGACATTGTTTTTGAAGGCTTAAAAATATTTAATTCTAATTTAAGACCTTGTTTTAAGCATTTTGTTCCTACTAATACAAAAAAAATTACTGCGCAAACTCTAGCATTTAATATTGCACCAAAGATAAATGCGGGCGGAAGAATGGGTGACGTAAAATGTGCGTTAAAACTATTCAATTCGATTGACGAGAACGAAATATTTGACCTTTCTACAAAACTTACAGAATATAATTTACTTCGCCAAAGCGAATGTGAAACAATATATAAAGAAGCAAAAGCGCAAATTAGTACAAAAGGCCTTGCATACGATAACGTTATAATGGTAGCAGGAGATAATTGGAAGGCGGGATTTGTTGGAATTGTTGCTTCTAGGCTTGTGGAAGAATATGCAAGACCCGTTATAGTTTTTGCCGGTCAAGAAGGTAGTTATAAAGGCTCTGCAAGAAGCATTGATGGAATAAATATATTTGATGCAATAAATTATTGTAAAGACCTTTTGGTTGCATTTGGCGGGCATTCGCAGGCGGCAGGTATTACCGTATTAAAAGAAAATTACAACCTATTAAAACAAAAACTAAATAGTTTCGTAAAAGAAAATTTTAACGAACAACTTTTAGAGGAAAGAATTCTTGTAGAGTGGGATATAAAGGAAGATTTTAGTTTAAAATTTGCAAAGGAAATAGAACTTTTAGAGCCTTTTGGGACTGGAAATAAACGTCCAATGTTTTCTACAAAAATAGATTTTGCAGATGCAAATCAACTAAAAAAAGATTCTATGCATTTATCACTGAAAGCAATCGGACTAGATATGCTTTACTTTGGTGGAATTGAAGAATTAAAACTTTTAAATACTCAAACTGAAAAAACCATTGTATTTGAAACTAATATTTCCGTTTTCAACAACAAGGAATCAATTAAAGGTTTTGTTAAAAAAGTTATTGTTGATGCTAAAAGTATAGATAATTCTTTGGCATATATTTTAATGAACGAATGTAAAAAATGTCTAAACAATAGCAATTTAGGTCAGGAAATTCAAATAGATGATAAAGAGGCAAGATTAAGAGAGGGTTACGGAACAATTTACGTGGCATATTCATATCAAGACGTAATGGAATTTGGAGGCTTAGAAGATTTACCTATAACATTATTCAACCTACAAAGAAAGGACCTAAAAGACGCGGTTATAATTTCACCAGACCAGATTTTAGACGGATATAAGAAAATAGTTTATATAAATTCGCCGATAGGAAAACCAAAAACAAATAAAACAGCGTTTATAGTAAATAGTGCTAGGCCAAGCATTATAAAAGATATTTCTACAGACAGGGAAGATTTTAAAAGGATTTTTGCGATTTTAGTTAATGCGTGTGGCACAAAGTTTGTAAATTCGGCACAATTTTTTACTTGTTACGGAGAAGACGTTTTGCAAGGTGTTTTTGCTACTGAAGTATTTTTAGAACTTGGTATATTTAACCATATTAGCGGCATTTTAAGGCAAGATTTATCGGTAAAAAGACAACTTACAGACTCTGTGATATATAATAAACTTTGTTTATTAAAGGGGGAATTATGAGTAATATTTTAGATAACCTAGACGTCTTATATACAGGCAAAGAGTTTACGTTGATAAAAAAAGCATATTCCTTTGCAAAAGAAGCGCACGCACATCAAAAAAGGGCATCAGGTGAAGAATATTTTACACACCCTTGCGCCGTTGCAAGTATTCTAGTTGATTTAGGATTAGACGCACAAACTATTGTAGCGGCTTTTCTTCACGACGTTATAGAAGACACCCCAATTTCAGAGGGCGATATTAAAAAAGAGTTTGGAGAAGAAGTTCTAAGTTTAGTATTGGCTGTTACCAAACTAGAAAAGATAGAGTTTACTTCTAAGGAGCAAGAGCAAGCGGAGAATTTTAGAAAAATATTCGTTGCTATGGCAAAAGATATTAGGGTTATTATAATTAAACTAGCGGACCGATTACATAACATGCGTTCTTTGAACTTTTTATCCAAAGAAAGGCAACAAAAAATGGCAAAAGAAACTCTAGAGATTTTTGCGCCACTAGCAGGAAGACTTGGAATTTCACAAATAAAGTGCGAACTAGAAGATTTATGCCTTAAATATCTAGAGCCTGAGTTTTTCGAATATTTACAAACCAATATAGACGAAAGAATAGAAGAAGGTATTAAGTTAACCGAATCTGCGGTAGAAGAAATAAAGAAAATGTTAGAGGATTCCAACATTTCTGGCGAGGTTTATGGAAGAAGAAAGCACCTATATAGCATTTATCGTAAGATGAAACAAAGGGGCAAAACCTTAGACCAAATATACGATTTAGTTGCAGTTAGAGTAATCGTTAAAAACGTTGACGAATGTTACGAGATACTTGGAAAAATTCACCATATATGGAAACCTGTTCCGGGTAGAATAAAAGATTATATAGCAACGCCAAAGCCAAATATGTATCGTTCTTTGCATACGACGGTTGTAACGACTTTTGGTAAGGTTGTAGAAATTCAAATTAGAACTTACGAAATGAATCATGCGGCAGAATATGGTATTGCTGCACATTGGAAGTATAAAGAAAATAAAAAAGACTCTGGCGATTTAGACGAAAGGCTAAGTTGGATTAGAGAGGTTATGGAATGGCAGGGCGGACTTAAAGATAGTAAAGAGTTTTTAGATTCGTTAAAAGGGGATATTTATAGTTCAGAAGTATTAGTTTTCACCCCTAAGGGAGACGTAATAAGTCTACCTAAAGACGCAACGCCTTTAGATTTTGCATATCATATTCACTCTGCGGTTGGGAACAAATGCGTTGGTGCTAAGGTTAATTCAAAAATCGTACCGCTAAATACGTCTTTGCAGGTAGGAGACGTTGTAGAAGTTATAACTTCGCAAAATTCCAAAGGTCCGTCTTGGGACTGGCTAAAAATTGTAAAAAGTCCATCTGCAAAAGTTAAAATTAAGCAATTTTTCCGTAAAGAAATGAAAGAGGAAAACGGAAAAATTGGTAAAAGTATGCTAGAGGCAGAGGCAAAGCGCCGTGGCTATAATTTAAGTGAATTATTAACTGAAGATTCTTTTGAAAGGTTAGCGTCAAAATTATCGTTTACTAGCCAAGAGGAAATGTATTCTTCAGTAGGGTTTGGTGCTGTAACGGTAAATCAAGTTTTATTAAAATTAATCGATTACTTTAGAAAAAACCAACCAACAAATGATATTAGCAAATATTTCAAGGATAAACCTCAGGCAAAAAGCGGAGTTATCGTTAAAGGCGTAGGTGGGCTTTTGGTTAGATTTGCTGGTTGTTGCAATCCTGTTCCTGGTGATGAAATAGTTGGTTTTGTTTCAAGAGGTAGGGGCGTTACTATTCATAGAAAAGATTGCCCTAATTGTAAAAATGCAGAAAACGATAGGCTTATTGAGGTTGCGTGGGCGGAAAGAGTAGGTAGTATTTACAACGCAAGCATTAGGGTTATAGGAAGTGACCAAACGGAAATATTAACGGTTGTAGCTAGTGTTGTTCATTCGCTTTCTCTTGCAATAATTTCCACAAACGGCAGAACAAACGACAAAACAAGGCAAAGTACAATAGATTTTAATATTAGATTAAATAGTAGGGAAGAATTAGACACGTTAATACAAAGGCTTCACCAAGAAAGCAAAATTATAGACGTGTTTAGAACAGTAACGTAGTATGAAAATATATTCAGCAGTTTCAGGTCCATTAAAGGTCAACACTTATTTTATAGTAAACGAGCAAACTAAAGAGGCTTTTGTGATAGATGCAGGTGCAAACTATCATTTAGTGGAAGAGGCACAAAAAAAATTTAATATAAAGGTTGTAGCGGTTTTATTAACCCATGCGCATTTTGACCATTCTAGGTGCTGTTTAAAACTTCAAGAAATGGGAATAAAAATCTATCTTTCAAAGTTAGATACCCCAAAGCTTTATGACGGAGGGCATTTAGGCGGAAAAAACTTTCCAGAGTTTACGCCGGATTATACTTTTATTGATAATGAAGTTATTTCAATTTGTGGAATAAATGTGAAAGTTTTAATAACCCCAGGGCACACAGATGGTTCTGCTTGTTTTATTATAGAAAACAATATTTTTTCAGGTGATACACTTCTGTTTGAATCAGTTGGTAGAACGGATATGCTAGGTGGAAATCCTCAGGCAATAGAATCATCTATTTTTAGACTATATAATCTAATTGGTGATTATAACGTTTATAGCGGACATGGTCAGCCAACAACGTTATCTCACGAAAGAGTAAATAATCCTTTTTTTAGACAAGTATGATAAAGACAGAACTTCCCGCTTTTGAAAGCGACTTAATGGAAATAGTAAATTTATTTGACGGCGTAGATGCTTCTACTTTGCGCCACCTTTTTAGTGAAAAAGAAAATAAAGTTGTAAACACTATAGTAATTGGTGGAAAAAGTTATGCCTATGGAAATTTACTTCCTAGCTATAGTGATGAAATAGAAAAAAAACGCATTTACAAAAGATATGCAAAACTTTCTATGTATAAAGCGCTAGTTGCCTATACTGGAAAACAAATGCCTTGGGGTGCTTTAACGGGCATAAGGCCAACTAAACTTGCCTATCAATGCCTAGAAAATGGAGAGGACTTTAAGGAATTTTTTATTAATACTATGAAAGTTTCCCCTCAAAAAACAATGCTAATAGAAGAGGTTCTAAAAGAGCAAGAGGGAATATATAAAAAAGATGACAAAGCAACGGATTTTTTTGTTTTTATTCCGTTTTGTCCAACAAGATGCAAATATTGTTCTTTTATAACGGCAGACGTTCGTCATGCAGAAAAATATATTGATGAATACGTAGATGCACTAGTTAAAGAAATAAATCAAAGTAAACCGCTAATCAAGGGGTTAAAAAGCATATACGTAGGAGGTGGCACGCCAATTTCGTTAGGTGCTAAAAATCTTGAAAAAGTACTAACTGCTTTAGACGATATTTGTCAGGGCGTAGAGTATACGGTTGAAGCGGGTAGGCCAGATATTCTTACAGAAGAGATTAAAGATATTTTAATAAAGCACGGGGTTAACAGAGTTTGCGTAAATCCACAAACCTTTAATGATAAAACGTTAAAGGCAATAGGAAGAAATCATACAGCGCAAGACGTAGTAGATAAGTATAATTTAGTAAAGAATAGTTTTACGACAAATATGGACCTTATAGCAGGGCTAGAGGGCGAAACTTTCGAAGACTTTAAGTATAGTTTAGATATGGCGATAAGTTTATCCCCAGATAATATAACAGTGCATACTCTTTGTATAAAAAAAGGTTCTTATTTAGCATTGAACGAACAAAAGCTTAAAGAGGGCGAAGTTGCAAAAATGATAGATTATGCTAAAAAAACTTTATCTGAAAATGGATATAAAGCATATTATCTGTACAGACAAAAGTATATGGCGGGCAATCTAGAAAACACAGGTTACACCAAGCCTTTTAAGGCATGCAAGTATAATATAGACGTTATGGAAGAAATAACCAATAATATAGCGTGTGGGGCGGGAAGTATAAGCAAAAAAATATTTCCTAAAGAAAATAGGATAGAAAGATTAGCCTCGCCTAAAGACGTTTTGACTTATCTAGAGAAAATAGATAAAATAATTGAAGACAAAAAGCAATTTTTTAATTAAATGCATTAAAAATAGTTTACAAAAAAAAAATATATTTGATATACTAATTAAGCTTAATGCTCTAACAAGGTCTTGTGGGTCTCGCCCTTGGCTTTGTTTGAAGTGAATTATTCCATAGAGGAGGATAAAAAAATGGAAAAAGCAAAAAAGACAGAAATTATAGCAAAATATGCTCGTCACGAGGGTGACACAGGTAGTGCAGAAGTTCAAATTGCACTTTTAACAGAAAGAATTAATCACCTAAACGAACACTTATTAAAAAACAAGCACGACAATCATTCTAGACGTGGTCTTATGAAAATGGTTGGTGAACGTCGTGGTCTTCTTAAATATCTAAAGGACTTAGATATCGAAAGATACAGAACACTTATTGCACAATTAGAATTAAGAAAATAATATTTTTTGGGGCGGCATTTTTTTGTCGCCTATTTTTTTGTAAAAACAATAAAAAAATAAGATAAAATACCCAAAACTGTAAATTAATGGCAAAAATAAAAAAGCCATATTCAATAAAAATTAGAGTTTATAGGAGAACAAAATGACAAATAATTACAAAGAGTTTAAGACGCTTATCGGCGGAAAAGAAGTTATCGTAGAAGTTGGTAAGTATGCAGAACAAGCAAACGGCGCGTGTATAGTTAGATGTGGTGAAACAGCTGTTATGGTTACAGTATGTATGTCAGCAAGTCCAAGAGACGGAATGGACTTTTTCCCACTTCAAGTAGACTATGAAGAAAAAATGTATTCTATCGGTAAAATTCCAGGTGGATTTAAAAAGAGAGAAGGTAGAGCAAGCGACAAGGCTATACTTACAAGTAGACTTATTGATAGACCACTTAGGCCACTTTTCCCAAAGGGTTTATTTAATGACGTAGTAGTTATAGCGCAAGCGCTTTCTGTAGAACCAGATATTCAACCGGAACCACTTGCAATGATAGGTTCATCAATTGCTTTAGCAATATCTGATATTCCATGGGCAGGTCCTACAGGTTCTGTTGTAGTAGGAATGGTAGATGGCAAATACGTTATTAACCCAGACTTAAAACAAAGGGAAACAACGGCAATTCATCTAAACCTTGCTGGTACAAAAGATGCTATTTTAATGATAGAAGCAGGTGCAAATGAAGTTTCTAATGACGAAATGATTAACGCAATAATGTTTGGTCACGAAGAAATTAAAAAGATTTGTGCTTTTATTGAAGAGGAAATTGTTCCAGTAGTAGGAAAGCCTAAAAAGGAAATTGAACTATATAAAATTCCAGAAGAATTAGACAAGGAAGTTAGAGATTTTGCTAGTGAAAAAATTGACTGGGCAATAGACACTTTCGATAGACAAGAAAGACAAGAAAGACAAGACAAAGTCGAGGCGGAAATTATCGAACACTTCAAAGAAATTTATCCAGACAATATTCGTGAAGTAAAAGATAGTATTTACTATTTAACAAAAGAAAAAGTTCGTGCAAAAATCTTTGATAAAGGAATTCGTCCAGACGGCAGAGGATTAAAAGACGTTCGTCCAATTTGGTGCGAAAGAAGTATTCTTCCAAGGGTACACGGCTCTGCAATCTTTACAAGAGGTCAAACACAAACAATGACGACTTGTACTTTAGGAATGCTTAACGAAGCACAAAAACTAGAGGGACTTGATGAAGAAGTAGAAAAGAGATATATGCACCAATACAACTTCCCAGGATATTGCACGGGTGAGGCAAAAGCAATAAAATCACCAGGCAGAAGGGAAATTGGTCACGGTGCATTAGCAGAAAGGGCGCTTATTCCAGTAATTCCAGCAGAAGACGTATTCCCATATTCAATCCGTGTGGTAAACGACATTTTATCTTCTAACGGTTCATCATCAATGGCATCAGTTTGTGGTTCTACAATGGCACTTATGGATGCAGGTGTTCCAATTAAAGCGCCAGTAGCGGGTGTTGCAATGGGACTAATTAAAAACCAAGAAACAGGCGAATTTAGGGTGCTAACTGATATTCAAGGATTAGAAGACTTCCTAGGCGATATGGACTTTAAGGTTGCAGGTACGCAAAAGGGTATTACAGCAATACAAATGGATATAAAAATCAAAGGTATTTCTGAAGAAATTATGCATACGGCAATCAATCAAGCCAACGAAGGTAGAGAGTTTATTCTATCAAAGATGCTAGAAGTTGTTCCAGAAGTTAGCCCAGAATTATCACCTTATGCACCAAGAATTATCACGTTTAATATCAGCCCAGAAAAGATTGGCGACGTAGTTGGTAAACAAGGCAAAGTAATTAATAAAATTATCGAAGAAACCGGTGTTAAAATTGATATAGAAGAAGATGGAAAAGTTAACATAGCTTGCGTTGGAGACGGCTCTGCGGCAGAAAGGGCTAAGGCAATTATTCTATCAATTGCAAAAGACCCAGAAGTTGGCGATATGTTTATTGCAGAAGTAGTAAGAATTCTTCCAAAAGTAGGGGCATTCTGTGAACTTGCACCAGGTAAAGACGGTTTAATTCATATTTCTAAAATGAGTGAAAAGAGAATTGAATCTGTAGAAGAAGTTCTTCATATTGGCGACAGAGTAAAAGTTGAAATTACTAGAATTAGTGAAAAGGGTATAGACCTTAAACTTTTAGAAATCGTTAACGACTAATTAATAGCGCACGGGTAAATAATTATTCGTGCGTTTATTTTATAAATATTTCAAAACTTTATAGCATAGAATGTATAGGGGTTTTGAAATTGAGAAAACTAATAAATAATAAAAAGATTACTTTTATAACAAACATATTACTAGTAATAGTGTTAGTCGTCGTTTTTGCAGTTGGGTTTTTTCCAGAAAAAACAATGCTAATTTCTGCAGATAAAACGGGCACGGTTTATTATTCCGGAAATAAGAATAGCAAAAACGTTTCACTTATGTTTAACGTTTATGAAAACAAAGAAGTAGTCAATAAAATTATAGACGTTTTGCAAGATAACAACGTTAAAGCAACGTTTTTTATGGGTGGTTGTTTTGCTGATGACAACGAAGAACTAGTAGATAGAATTTTTTCTAGCGGAAATGAAATTGGCAATCACGGATACTTTCATAAAGACCATAAAAAATTATCGTTTGAGGAAAACAAACAAGAAATTTGTGCAACAGATAAATTATTAACGGCTTTTACTGGCAAAAAACCAGTTTTATTTGCTCCGCCGTCTGGTAGTTATTCGTCGGCAACGCTAGTTAGTGCAGAAGAGCTAGGCTATAGAGTTGTTATGTGGTCGAAAGACACTATAGATTGGAGAGATAAAGATGAAAATTTGGTGTTTTCAAGGGCAACAAAAAATTTAAAAAACGGGGACCTTGTTTTAATGCACCCAAAAGAGCATACACTTAGCGTGCTTAAAAAAATTATAGATTATTATAAAAGCCAAGGTTTTAATATAGTTACGGTCAGCCAAAATATACAAGGCTAAAGAGAGGAATAAATGCAATTTTACAAGCAATTTAACAATGGATTAAAATTAGTTATAAATAAAATGGACGCTTTAATGTCTGTTAGTTTAGGTGTTTTAGTAAAAACAGGAAGCATCAACGAAGAAAAAGAAGAAAACGGCATTTCGCATTTTATTGAACATACAATGTTTAAGGGCACGACTTCTAGAACGGCATTTGATATTTCTGATGGAATAGACAGTATTGGTGCACAAATAAATGCTTTTACTTCTAAAGAAATAACTTGTTACTATACAAAATCAACTTCGGAACATTTAGAAAAATGCATAGAAATACTGTCTGATATATTTTTTGATTCCAAGTTTGATGAAGAGGAATTAGAAAAAGAAAAGGGTGTAGTTATAGAAGAAATTAATATGACTGAGGACGCACCGGAAGACTTGTGTTTAGACCTTTTAGCAAAGGGTTATTATGGCGACGAGGGGCTTGGAAAAACAATTTTAGGTCCAATAGAAAATATAAAAAAATTTAGTAAAAAAGATATATATTCTTATATGGACAAGTATTATACTGCCGATAACGTTGTTATTTCTCTTGCAGGGAACGTAGACGTAGAAAAAACCGTTAAATATATAGAAGATTATTTTGCAAATAGGTTTTCAAGACTAGTTAGTGCGAAGCAATATACATCTGCAAAAACCTACGTAAACAATTTAGTTAAAGAAAAAAATATCGAGCAATCTCATATAGCGTTTTGTATGCCAGCCTTTCCAATTTTAGATAAAAAAGCAGACGTTTTTAGTCTTGTAAATATGGTGCTTGGTGGCGGAATGAGTAGTAGATTGTTTCAGACCGTAAGGGAAAAATTAGGGCTTGCATATAGTGTATATTCTTATCCGTCTAGTTATAAAGGAAGCGGTGCCGTTGAAATATATGCAGGGGTAAACGCAAAGAAATGTCAAAGTGCTATGGATGCAATAATTGACGAAGTCAAACTTCTTAAAAAAGACGGAATAACCGATAAAGAATTTGCGAGAGGAAAAGAACAACTTAAGTCTGCACTTATTATGAGCAAGGAAAACACGTCTTCGCAAATGCTATTATATGGAAAGCACCTCTTGTTCTCTGGACAGGAGTTAGATTTTGAAAATAGAATAAATGAAATTTCCAAACTAACCCTAAAAGATACCTTTGACGTAATTAGCAAAACTTATGACCTTAGCAAAATGTCGTCAGCGGTAATAAAGGCAAAAAAATAAATTGAATATAATAAAATTATAAAAGGACTTTTGTTTGAAAAAAAGTCCTTTTTTTTGTGTTTTTTGAATATATTTATTTTATGAAAATATTTAGAATAATTTTTGGTTTTATTATAAGTTTTTCTATAATTTTTACAATAGTTTTTGGTGGGAAACAAATTAAAATGGCAGGGGAGTTGAAACAGCAAGAAAACCAAGATAAACCCTATTTAATTTCCCTTTGGCACATAGATGGATTCGAAGGTGGAAGAGGAAGTAGAAAAAAATTTTTAGAAGAAGTTAGTTTGTCGTTTGAAAAACAGCAAAAAAACGCCTATATTATGGTTTTTAATCTAACTATTGAGGGGGCAGAGGAAAACATAAAAAAAGGCATATATCCAGACCTAATTTCATATAGCATAGGCACAAACGTTAACAATTTAAAAGAAATACAAAGTCAGAGAAGTTTTAAGGGGGGAAACGTAGGAAATAAGTGTTTTTCTTTGCCATGGTGCAAGGGTGGATACGTGCTTATAAAAAATATAAATTGCAATAAATTAAATAGGGAAAAAATACTGGTTTCTAGTATAAATTATATAAATCCTATGCTTGCTCTTTATTTGGAAAATATTAATACGAAAAATGCTAGTATAGAGCAAAGCAAAAAGGCGTATTTAGAGTTTATAAATGGGAAGGCAGAGTATTTACTTGGAACGCAAAGAGATTTGGTTAGATTGGAAACCGCAGAAGTTAACGTAGAAGTTACGCCAATTCAAGCGTTCAACGACTTGTATCAATATATTGGTATAATGGCAGACGAGGAAGATAGAATAGAAATTTGTAATAATTTTATAAATTATTTATGCGAAGATGAGAATCAACAAAAATTAAGCAAAATTAGTATGTTTTCAGAGTTTGTAGAAGTTAATCATCAAAACGAAAAATTAAATATATTAAATAAAGCAAACAAAAATTTTTTAACGTTGTCGCCATATTTAGACAAGTTAAGTTTAACTAATTTGCAAACTAAATTGTCGCTTGCGATAAATGGTGATAAAAATGCAATAGATAAAATAAAAAATATGCTTTTTTAATCTTGTAAAAAATAAAAATATATAGTAAAATGATATAAGGAGTAGTTTGTGACTAGCCCAGTAATATTTTCTAACGTGGAAGAATTAAAACAAGACGAAGAATTAAAAAATCATTGTACAATAGGAGTTGGAGGAAAGGCAAAATACTTTATCGAGCCAACTTCGCTAAAAAATTTACGTGAAATAATAGATATTGCAAAAAATAATAAATTAAAGTATAAAATTATTGGAAATGGCACGAATATATTGCCATCTGATAGTGGATACAACGGGCTTATCATTTGTACTAAAAAACTGAATGGAATATTTTTCCAACAAGAAACGGTTAAGGCAATGGCAGGTGCAAGAATTAAAGAACTTTTTGATTTCTGCTTTCAAAACAATCTTGGCGGTTTAGAAAAAATTTATCAAATTCCAGCCACAATCGGTGGGGCAATAAAAATGAATGCCGGCTGTTTTGGTGGAAATATTAGCGATTTTTTAGTATACGTAGAAACGTTAAAAGACGGAAAAATTATTAGATACGACAAAAGCGATTGCGGTTTTGGATATAGAACAAGCAGATTTTCTTTAGAAAACGAAGTTATCGTAGGTGCGGTTTTTAAGTTTTTTTCTGCGGAAAAGATTGGTATTGCAAATCTGGCCTTTCACTACAATAATCTCAGAAAAAATTCTCAACCAAAAGGCAAAACCTTTGGTTCTATTTTCAAAAATCCTAAAGGATATTTTGCGGGCAAACTTATAGAAAACGTTGGTCTTAAAGGCAAGAAAATTGGCGGAGCAATAATTTCAAACAAGCACGCAAATTTCATAATAAACAATAAAAATGCAAGTAGCGAAGATATATATAATCTTATTAGGCTTGCAAAACAAAAGGTAAAACAAAAATACGATATTTCTTTGCAAGAAGAAATAGATTACATAGGGGAATTTAATGATACTAACGGCGGATTATCATACACACACTAAATATAGTCATGGCAAGGGCAGTGTTTTAGAAAATGCTATAATTGCTAAAAACCTTGGTTTAAAAGAACTTGGTATTTCAGACCATGGTTTTGCCCACCCTGCATTTGGACTTACAAAAAACAAGGTAAGCAAATTAAAAAAAGATTGCGAATTTGCTTCCAGTCAAACGGGAGTTAAGGTGCTTGTAGGTATAGAATCGAATATTACGTCAGTTAGTGGAAACGTAGATTTAAAGCCTAAAAGGTATGATGATTTTGATATTTTTATAGCGGGATTTCACAAGTTTGTTCTAGCAAGACCAACAATGATATTTACTATGGGGATACCTAATATATTATTAAGCAAATTTGGTGCAAAAAACGTTAGTAAATCGTTAATTAAAACAAACACAAAGGCTTTTGTAAACGTGGTAAAAAACAATCCAATAGACATAATATCGCACCTAAATTTTTGTGCTTATGCAGATGCGGTTGAAGTTGCAAAAGTATGTGCAGATTATGGTACGTATTTAGAATTAAATTCAAAAAAAGTGCATTTAACTGATGAGGAAATAGACAAGATATTGCAAACTAAGGTAAGGTTTGTAATTGGCTCTGATGCACATTCACCAAACAGAGTTGGAGAAATTTCACTAGTTGAAAATACTATAAAAAGGCTTAACGTTCCATTAAATAGAATAGACAATATAGATGGAAGATTGCCAGATTTTAGATTTAGAAAATTCAAGGATAAAAATGAACTTTAAGGAAGAAATAAAAAAAGAGATTATATCAAAAACGCTTAAAGATAAGTGTTGTAAAAAGTCCTTTTTAATAGGACTAATTCGAGGCGGGGGCACTCTTTTTTCTAGTGAAGAAGGGCTTGGGCTTGACTTTACAGTGAAAAGTGAAGAACTTGCAAGCATTTGTACGAATTATTTAAGAACGCTTTTTGATTACGAAGTTAGAACTATGTCTGTTATAGAAGACAAGTTAACGGGCCTTGAAAAGTTCAAGATAAGCATTTGTGGACAAGATAGTGAAGAAGTTTTGGTTAAATTAGGCGTTTTAATTCGCGAGGGAGAAGAACTTTCGGTTAATATGGATTTCTTTGGTGATTTTGCAAAGAAAGAATGTTGCTTAAAGTCTTTTTTTAGAGGTTTATTCATAACTACAGGCGTTGTAACTACACCGTCTAATGATAGTAGCACAGGTTATCATTTAGAATTATCATTTTCACATTCTAAAACGGCAAGTTTAGTTAATTTGAAACTTCTAGATAACGGTGTTCACACTAAAATAATGCGAAGGAAAGGTAAGTTTGTGGTTTACATTAAAAGTGTAGAAGAAATTAAAAATTTCTTAGCATTTTTATCTTTGCCTTTATCAGTTCTAAAATTAACCGAACTAATAATAGAAAGGGAAATAACGAATGCAAGTAATAGGGCAACTAATTGCGACCTTGCAAACGTAGAAAAACAAGTAGAGGCAAGCGCAAAACAAATTTCTGCAATTAATAAAATAAAAAAATACAATCAGTCTTTGCTAAGCGACACGTTAAAAGAAGTAGCAGAGGCAAGGCTCACATATAAAGATGAAACTCTTGTAGAATTATCTAGTAGGCTAAATATTAGCAAGAGTTGTTTGAATCACAGATTAAGAAGAATTATTGCCATAGCAGATGGCATAAAAGAGGAATAGTATGGCGGATTTTGTACATTTACACGTTCACACGGAATATAGTTTGCTAGACGGAGCAACACGAATAGATAAAGTCTTTGATGCTTGTAGAAAAAAGGGCATGAAAGCACTGGCTATAACCGACCATGGAAATATGTTTGGTTCGCTTAAATTTGCCGTTGAAGGTTTTAAGAATAATCTAAATGCAATTTCTAAGGGAATGAGCAAGGAAGATGCAACGGTTTATCCTATTATTGGTTGCGAAATGTACGTTTGTGACGATTATAAAAAACAAGAAAGGGGATACGACCACCTTGTTTTACTATGTAAAAATAAAAAGGGATATAAAAACCTAATTAAACTTGATTCTATCGCGTACGTAGAAGGTATATATTACAAACCAAGAATAGACTATAAAACTCTAAAAGAACATACCGAAGGTTTAGTATGTTTATCCGGTTGTTTGCAAGGCAGAGTGGCAAAAAGGCTTGTTCAAAACGATTATGAAGGCGCAAAAGAATGTGCTATAATGCTTTCTGAAATGTTTGGGGAAGATTTTTATATAGAAATACAAAATCATGGACTAGACGACCAAAAACGAATAAATCCACAACTGATAAAACTAGCAAGGGAATTAAATATTCCACTTGTTGCAACCAACGACGTTCATTACATTGAAAAAGAAGATAGCGAAGTGCAAGACGTAATTGCATGTATATCCACAAAAACGACGATTGATAATCCAGATAGATTTAAGATGGATACCGACCAGGCATATCTAAAATCACCGGAAGAAATGGCTGAAATTTTTGCATACGTTCCAGACGCATTAGAAAACACTGTTAAAATTGCACAAAAATGTATGGAAGAGATGGTGTTTGACCTTGACAAAAAGGGTGAACCAATTAGAGATAATTCGCTAATTCCAGGCTACGTTCCAGAAAACGGACAAACCGCCTACGAGTTTTTTAGAGACCTTGCATTAAAGGGCCTAAGGGAAAAATATCCTGTTATAACAAAAGAAATTCAAGATAGATTTGATTACGAGTTAGATACAATCCATTCTATGGGGTACGTAGAATACTATCTAATAGTTTGGGATTTTATCAACTATGCAAAAAGCATAGGAATATCCGTAGGTGCGGGTAGAGGAAGCGGTGTTTCAAGTATTATTGCATATTCTGTTGGAATTACAGACGTAGAACCACTTAAATACGACCTAGTTTTCGAAAGATTTTTGAATCGTGAAAGGGTAAGTATGCCCGACTTTGATATAGACTTTCAAGACGATAGAAGAGGAGAGGTTGTTGAATACGTTAGAAAGAAGTATGGCTCTGATAACGTAGCGCAAATCGTTACTTTTGGAACACTTGCGTCAAAACTTGCTATTAAAGACGTAGGAAGAGTTTATAACGTTCCATATCAAGAAACGGATAAAATTACAAAGTTAATGGATGCAAAACTTTCTATTGCAGAAAACTTTGGTTTCAAGAAAAATAAAGAAGGTAAAGACGTTGGCATAAAGGAATTAATAGATTTGTATGCAGAGTCTGAAACCGTTAAAAAAATAGTAGATATGGCTATTCGAGTTGAGGATATGCCAAGGCAAACCGGAATGCATGCGGCGGGCGTAGTTATATGCGCGAAGCCAATATCAAGTAGCGTACCGCTTCAAAGAAGCGGAGATGACGTAACTACCCAATTCGATATGAAAGAGGTAGAACAACTTGGCATGCTAAAAATGGACTTTTTAGGGTTAAGAACTTTAACCGATATAGCAAAAGCAAAACAATACGTTCAAGAAAACTATGGCAAAGATTTAGATTTTCATAAACTAGGTTACGAAGATGCGGAAGTTTATAAACTAATAGGCGAGGGAGAAACAGATGCGATATTCCAACTAGAAAGTCCTGGCATGAAACGTTTTATGAAAGACTTAAAACCTACCGTTTTTGAAGATATTATTGCGGGTATATCTATGTATAGACCAGGACCAATGGATTCTATTCCAACCTACGTTAGGTATAAGCATAATCCAGCGGAAATAGTATACAAAACCCCTCTTTTAGAACCAATATTAAAGGCAACCTACGGCGTTTTAATTTATCAAGAACAAGTAATGCAAATCTGCCAAAAATTGGGAGGCTTTTCACTAGGACAAGCGGACATAGTAAGAAAGGCTATGGGTAAGAAAAAACTTGACGTTATGGAAAAGCA
>JAEIGA010003288.1_pt1 | contig 25399 bp, 24 predicted proteins | sample 9270691 | NCBI WGS metagenome assembly JAEIGA01 (sample SAMN17057246, study PRJNA624740) | gut metagenome | biome: biome; isolation source: fecal sample | host: Bos grunniens | place: China: Xizang | collected 2019
GTGTATCGCAAGCTCGAAAAGAGTGGCGAGATTCAGGAAGCCAACAGACCGGAGGATTTTGTTTCCAAGCCCGGGCAGGCTGAGGCCTGGGGCGGGGTACTCTTCTGCCGCGCTGATTTTTATCTCATGAATCCGCCCAATCCTGCCCGCTACAAGGGAAAGAAGTGGGACAAGCTGGGCCGCCCCCTGTTCTCCGCGAACCTCTCTTTCCGCCGCTAATCCCCTTTTGCTGATTAATCATGAAACTTGCAAAAAAAGTAGTTTTACGAGGCTTTACTCTGATTGAACTGATGACGGCCATGGCCATTACCGGCATGCTGGTACTGGTGATTATGCAGCTGACGAATCAGAGCATTGATTTGTGGCGGGCTGTGAGTGAAGATGTAAGCACCTCTTCTCGTGCCCGTATGGCATTGCAGGCCATCAGCCGCGACCTGGAGTCGTTCCAGATGCGTGGTTACGACAACAAGTACCAGTGGCTTTTTGCCAAGGGTGATGAAACGATGGATAACACACCCAAGGGCCTGGCCATTCCCCGCTCAGCCCAATGTGTGTTCTTTGCCTGTGCCCCGGACCGCAACCCTTCTGTAAGTTCCAGCACGGCTCTGCGTAAGAACTATCGTGAGGCAAGGGCTCATAACCGTGAAACTCAGGGTGATGTGAATGCCATCGGCTACCGCCTCATGTATCGTGACCAGATTCTCAACCTGCCGGGCGCAGAAACCAACACGGCGGGTGTGTATCCCCTCTTCTCGCTCTATCGTCAGGTTGTGCCGCCCCGTTCTACGTTTGAGCAGCTTCTGGGCAAGGAAAATCTGGAGGCTGCCTATGTTCCCTTCCAGGAGAAGGATGAACGGAATTTCCTCTGTGAGAATATTCTGGAACTCAACATTACCTTCAATATCCGCTATGCTGCCGCTGAGGCTGATATCAAGAAGGGAAAGGTCCAGTATGAGACTGTGAGCATTCCGGTTATTTCCTCCAGCTCCAAGACCAACAAAATAGGTCTTTACGGAGACCGAATCCAGGCTGGCAATAATGTGTATGAGAATGCACGTATTGATTCGGCTATGGTGTCCATCAGCGTCCTGACGGAAGAGGGTGTGGCCATGGTGGAGCAGATTCGCCAGGGACGCCGCCGTGCGCCCAAGCGCATTGCTGATTTCTTTGCCAAGTACACGCGTTCCTATTCGCGTCTGGTGGCGCTGCCTCAACCTCTCTGATTTCTGTTTTGTCATATGCAGCAGATGCAGACTCAGCAGCGTGATGTGCTTCCTGGAGCCATCACGCTTTGGATTGACCCGGTTCCCCGTAGCGGCTACCGCAACATGGCGGCTGATGAATTGTTGTCCCGCCGGAGCGATGCGTGGCTGCGTATTTATGGCTGGAGTCGCCCGGCCGTGAGTTTCGGGTATTTTGATACTGCTACCGAGGCTGCTACCATCTTCCCCGGGGCAGAGGAATATATCCGTCGCTGGACGGGGGGTGGTATTGTTGATCACCGCCTGGGATATACCTACACCGTCACTCTGCCGGGGGTGGAAGGTATCATGTACCCCCCGGCAGACCAGCTTTATATCTGGATTCACGGGGCGCTTGCCGTGGCTTTGCAGCAGAGTGGTGTAAACTGCACCCTTCTGACGGAGGATGCACCGGACGGCGGGCGTGCCTGCTGGGCCAGTCCGGTGAAGAGTGATATTGTGGATGAGGCCGGCAACAAGCTTGCAGGTGCCGGGCAGCGTCGTTTCAGGGGCGCGGTATTGCACCAGGGACTCATTCAGCAATGTGAACCAGCCGAGGGATGGCCGCAGAAGCTGGCTCAGGCCCTGGCACCGGTTGTAAATGTGGTGGTGGGTGAGGAGCCCTATCCCGGCTTTAATGATGAGTTGGAGCAGCTTTGTCGTGAGAAATACGAATCCCCGGAGTGGGATGACGAGAGCCACGGCCGCCGAAAGCCGTCTCGCAAGGCTTGATAACGAAGGCCCCGGTCAGACAACTGACCGGGGCCTTCGTTATCGGAATAAAGCGCAGCGCTTCTCTTAGTGATTGGCGCGGAACTTGTTCCAGTCCACTTTCTTTGTGGTGGCCTTGTAGTAGCCGTTCTCGTCCGGGGTTATGATGATGCCGCCATCGGCCAGGTCATCCTTGCGGGCAAGCAGGGCTGCCATGCACAGATTATCCGGGTGGGCGTTCACCACATTGCAACCGGCTTTCTGCCACAGGTTGAGCTCTTCGTCCGTGATGCTCTCATCCTTGGCAGAGATGAAGAAGTTGGTCATTTCTGTGATGACGATGGGGTGAATGTACATCTCGTAAGGATGCCAGTCAGAAGGCTCCTTGCCGAAGCTGAGGTCAACACCCTTCTTGGTGAGGTCATTCCAGATAGCCACATTGATCTGCTCGCTGGTCAGCTTGTGATTGGCGGGCAGGTTGGCATAGGTCTGGGCAATGGCCTCGAAGAGCATCTGCTTGTCCTTGCGGGGCATCTGGTTGTACTTAATCACGGCATCAGCACGGTCAAAAACATCCCACTCGGGGGCTTCAAGACCATTGATGGTGGTCATCTGGTAATAGGCGCGTTCGTCGCACGTACGCACGCAGCAGGCCTTGCCATCCTTGGCTGTGCCTGTGAAAATGGGAACCTCCATCTGGATGGAATTGCGCGGCGGGGTCTGCTGGCAGGCGCAAAGAAGGGCCCCGGCAATGATGATAGGTGTAAGGTGCTTCATACGTTGTGTATTATATGCTTTTCTATCTTACGGGTCAAGACGCATCCTGCAAAAGTTGCAAAAAAAATACCGCAGGGGTGTTCCCTGCGGTATTCTGATGATTTATTGCGGCAGCTTCTCGCGCCTTACCCGGTTGGCCGTCCAGTCGCGCATGCGGGCAAACAAGGAATATAGACCGGGAACAAGGAAGATGCCGAACAACGTGGCCAGCAGCATGCCGGAGAACGTGGAGACACCAATTTCGATACGGCTGGCGGCTCCGGAACCGTTGGCTACAACCAGCGGGAATACGCCGAAGAGGAAGGAGACGGCGGTCATGAGTACGGCGCGGTAGCGCATGCTGGCACCATTGAGGGCTGCCTGCTTCACCGGAATTCCGCTTTCGTGGTTCTCCTTGCTGAATTCCACCATGAGAATGGCATTCTTGGCGGCCAGACCGATGAGCATGAGAAGCCCCAGCTGCACATAGATGGACATGGTGAGCCCGAAGAGCTGCACACCCATGAGCGCGCCCATGGTCGCCACCGAGACAGAAAGAATCACCGGCACCGGTGTGGTCCAGCTTTCATACTGCGCCACCAGGAAGAGGTAGGCGAAAATCATGGCCATGGCGATGAGCATGCCAATCTTGCCGTCGTTCTGGCGTTCCTGGTAGGAAAGGTCTTTCCAGCTTACTTCCCACAGAAGGTTGCGGCCCTCCTCGCGAGTTTTTTTATTCATATCAGCAACGCATTCCTCAATGTACTGCATGATTTGACCGGAACCGATACCCATGGCCGGTGTGACCGAGATATCGGCACTCATGTACTGGTTGAATCGGTTGTAACGGCCCGGCCCCATACGGTAGGAAAGGGAGCATACTGCAGAGAGCGGCACCATCTCCCCCTTTTCATTGCGGACCATCTGGTTCAGAATATCATCTGCCGTGCGGCGGTCAGAGGTGGCACCCTGAATCTGTACCTTGAAATTAAATCCGTTCAGCGTGAAGTCATTGACGTAGGACGATGCCATGGTACTCTGCAGCGTACGGAAGATAGTATCAACCGGGATGTTGAGCGACTGGGCCTTGTCGCGGTTGATTTCGAGGTGAATCTGCGGTGTTTCCGCATCATATTCGCTGCGGGTGCGGGAAACCAGGTCCTGGCGGGCCATCAGACGTTCCTGAAGTTCCTTTACCGCATGGCCAAGGTCTTGCGGTGTGGCATCGCCAGAGACCTGCAGCACCGCAGAAACACCACCGGCAATACCCAGACCACGAATGGCCGGCGGGGTCATGGCCATGATGCTGGCCTGGGGGATATCCGCGCAGGCTGCGTTGATGCGCTCTGCAATGCGGCTGGCATGCATGTCGGGGCTGGTGCGTTCGCTCCAATGTTTCAGCAGTACAATCATCATGCCGTTGTGTTCACCGGAGCCGCTGACAAAGCTGTACCCACTCTGGGCAGTCACCATATCCACACCGGGCATGCCGATAACGCGCTTTTCAATCTGGCGCATCACCTTATCCGTTCTTTGTTTAGCGGTGGCGGTGCCTTCCATGGTCACCATCACAAAAAGACTGCCCTTATCTTCGGTCGGAATGAAGGAGCTGTTCAGCCCGGGAGGTGCCAGCAGGTTCATGGGGTTGAGTGAATCGGCTCTGGATACTCTGTTTTCAGTGCCAAGCAGTTTGTGCCAGGCTGCAGGAGCACCTGCGAAGTAGATGTAGTTGCCCCCAAGAACAAGCAGCAGCATCAGGATGGTCAGCCACACGTGGCGCACCAGAATCCCGGCACCCCAGAGGTAGATGCGGCGGCTGGTTTCCAGTATGAAGTTAAAGGGCCAGAATACAAAACGGGATACCTTGCCGGCTGGCGTTCCTGCCGGGCGCAGGATAAGCGCACAGAGCGCCGGCGAGAGCGTGAGTGCATTGATGGTGGAGATGCAGAGTGCCACGCACATCGTTACAGAGAACTGGGTGTAAATCACGCCCACCATGCCGCCGTAGAATGCAATGGGAACATAGACCGCCAGCGTTACCAGGGTGGTGGCAATGATGGCACCTGTAATCTGCTTCATGCTCTTGAGGGTTGCTTCCTTAGGGGAGAGCTTTTCCTCCTGGATGATACGCATCACGTTTTCGACCACTACAATGGCATCGTCCACCAGCGAGCCAATGACCAGAATGAGGCCGAACATGGTCAGTACATTGATGGAGTAACCCAGCGGATACATAATCATGAATGCGCCCAGCAGCGATACCGGAATGGCAATGGCCGGAATGAGTGTGGCACGCCAGTCCTGCAGGAACAGGTAGGTCACCAGAATCACCAGAAGCAGAGCCACTATCAGGGTTTCCACAATCTCATCCATGGTGGCGGCAATGGCCTGGGTGGGGTCATACCCCATGCACCATTCCATGCCATCCGGGAAATTCTTTTCAATCTCGCGCATGCAGGCCTGTACCTTCTCCACCGTGGCAAGGGCGTTGGCTTCGTTGTTCTGGTGGATAATCATGCCTACATTGTCTTTGCCGTTCAGACGGCTGTATCCCGTATTGCGCTCAGCACCGAGTTCCACAGTGGCAATATCCTTGAGCTTGGTGACATGGCCTTCTGCTCCTCGTTTGACAATGATGTTGCCGAATTCCTCGGCCGTCTTGAGGCGGCCTGTGGCGGTCACCTTGAAAGTGGCATAGGATTGGATGTCCTCTGCACCCACAGAACCGGCAGCGGCCTGCACATTCTGGGCCTTGATGGCCTCACTCACATCTGCCGGGGTGATGTTCATGGCGCTCATGCGGGTCGGGTTCATCCAGACTCGCATGGAGTAGTTGCGGCTGGGGATGATATCGGCGCTGGAAACACCGTCCACCTGGCAAATCTTATCCTTTACATTCATGCGGAGCCAGTTAGAGAGCTCGAGGATGCTCATCTTGTTCTCGTCGCACATGAAGTTGAGGAAGCAGAGCATATCACCGCTGCGCTTGCGGACATTGTAGCCCGTTTGCTTGATTTCGCTGGGCAGCTTCGATTCAATCTGCTTGATGGCATTGGAAACATTCACCATGGCCATGTCATCATTCGTACCGGAGCGGAAGATGAGTGTAAGTGAGAATGAACCATCGTTGCCGCAGGAGGAATAGAAATACTCCAGGTCATCCATGCCGATGAGCTGTTCCTCCACCGGAGCGGCCACCACCTGGGCTACTTCCTCGGCGCTGGCGCCGGCGTAGGTCATCCGCACAGAAATGGTAGGCGGTGATACCTCCGGATATTCTGATACAGGCATCTTGCTCAGGCAAAGCAAGCCGGCCAGCATCATCAGAATGGAGATTACAAAGGCAAACTTGGGTCTGTGGACAAAGAATGCAGAAAACATAAAAGGGATAAGAATTAGGGGTTATTGAGCCTGAACCGGGAAATTTTCTTCCATTTCTGCCAGGTGGGAGGTGATAATCTGTTCTCCGGGCAGCAGCCCAGCAAAGACGGACACGCGGCCATCCTCAGCCGTGCTGCCGCAGATGATGCGGCGTTCTACAGCCCGGTTGTGTTTTATGACATAAACGTATGTGCCCCGGGAATCCGTAAGAACAGCCTGCGCCGGTACTGCCAGCACGGGGAATTCCGGCTTGCGTCTGACCTCGATGGTGACCACACCACCGGGAGCGAGGAGCCGCCCGCTGTTCTCAAAGACAGCCCATATATTCTGGGTGCCGGTGCCGGATTGTATTTCGTTGTCGCAGAAAGCAATGTGCCCGGTTTCATTCAGGGTTTCACCTGTGGCGGTAACCAGCCGGAGCTCTGCCTGGGCGCTCAGTTTTTCTGTGCTTCCATATATGGAGAGAATATCTTTCTCACTCAGCGGGAAACGTGCATAGATAGGGCTCAGCTGCACCACGCGGGCCAGGGGTGTCTTGATGTCTGTCACGTAATTACCCTTGGAGATGAGGACGCGGCCGATACGCCCGGACAGCGGGGCCTTGACCACGCAGCGGCTCAGGTCATCCTGCGCTACGGCCAACCTGGCCTCGGCCGCTTCGCGGGCTTCCATCACTTCATGAAGCGTGGCGCGGGCGTTTTCAAGATCATCTTTACTGGTGGCATTCATGGCCACCAGCTTCTGCTGGCGTTCATACTTGCTCCGGGCATCGGCAATCCTGATATCCAGCTGTTCGATGCTGGCTTTGCAGGCATCTGCCATGGCCTGGTAGCGGGTTGCATCAATGTGGAATAACTCGTCGCCCTCGTTGACCCGGTCACCTTCGGTAAAGGTTCGCTCTTGAATGAGCCCCTGTACCAGCGGGCGCAGCTCAACAGTATTAACGGCTTCCAGTCGGGCGCCTTCCACTCGCAGAACGGTGGGGTCCGGCATTTCGCTGACCTGGGCGGTCTCCACGACCAGCGGGTTCAGCTCACCACCCGCAGAGGAACCGGGCTCGTCAATACCTGCATCGGAGAAGATGGGGCGCACCTCGGCACCGGGGCGTGTCTTGTGAGAACCATCTATAATGACCACTTCCCCCGGTTCCAGACCGCTGTATATGGATTGCAGACGCCCCTGTACCGTGCCTGCCTCAACATCACGGCGGGATACCTTGTTCTCCTGATCCAGCACATAGACAAAGGCCCCCCGGGTATCGTAGTGAATGGCGGTAAGCGGTACCATGCACACCTCGCGGGTGGCATTCAACTGAATGTTCAGCGCACCGATGCCCTGGTGGGTCAGCTGCCCTTCGGGATTCTCGAATTCCGCCCACAGGGTGTACGAGTCCGTGCTGTCTGTCAGCCGGTTGTCCACCACAGAAATGCGGCCCTGGGCAGGATAGGTGCGCCCGTTGGCCATAACCAGTTGCACATCTGCCACGTGCTCTATTTCCTTAGGTCCGCGGAAGATGCCGTTCACATCGTTCTGGCTGAGGGGGAAGCGCACGTAGATGGGATTCATCTGGGCAATGGTCGTAATGGCTTCACCCCGCGTGATGTAGTTGCCTTCACCCTTAGGCAGACGCCCGATGCGGCCGCTTATTTCGGCGTAGATGCTGCAATCATCCAGATCCTTACGGGCCTTTGCTACCTCTGCCTCAGCCCCGGCTTTACGGGCTTTCAGTTCTTCTACTGTTGCCCGGGCTGTTTCCATATCCTCGCGCGAGGCGGCCTGCTGGGCAGCAAGAGAAACCAGGCGGGTGTAGCGGCTTACAGAGTATACCAGCTGGGCTTCCAGTTGTGCTACTGCTGCCTCTGCCTGTTTCAGGGCGGCTTCATAGCGCAGCGGGTCAATCTGCATCAGAAGATCGCCTTCCTTTACCATGCTTCCTTCCTTGAAATGTACCTTGTTCAGGCGGCCTTCCACAGCAGCCCGTACCGATACGTGGCGGATGGCTTCCGTGCGCCCGATGCTTTTACGCACAACCTTATCGCGTCCTGTGGTGCTTTTCTCAGCCTGCACATAAGTTACCATTTTACCCGGCATCTGGGCCGCTGCTGCTCCGGTCAGGGCTATGAACAGGGCAAGTGAACGATAATTCTTCATGGTTTTATTTGAAAATTCTAAATAATTTATGAGCTAATCTTACCATTAACTGTACGATTCAGCAAGCTAAAAAATGTTCATTTCGGGCAGCATTATTTTACACTTTGCAGCGTACTGAAACAGAGCTGGTGAAGGGTAGAATGAACTTATGAAGCTCAACAGTGGCAGAAGCCGCGCCGAAATTCTGCACGCAGACTTTAGCCAGCTTGTGGCAGAGTGTTTCCAGCAGCACCGTCGGTTCTGCCTGGGCTACGCTTATCAGGTGGCGGGCCAGAGTATCGTAATTGATGGTGCGCTCCAGCTCTTCACCCATATCGGCAAAGGGAACTCCTGGTGTCAGCGTTATATGGGCTACCAGGCGCTGGGGAGTGGCGCGTTCCTCCTCCGGCACACCAATATGGCAGCTGAACTCCAGGTCGTTGATGTGGATACTGTCTCCTGCAGCGGTTGCAGGAGCATGACCGCATCTCTCCATGAGGCTCTGCAGAGCTCCCAGGTGGGGTATGGTGAGGTCTGGGTTTGAAACCGAAAGCTGTTCGGCATTGTTGTATCCGGTCAGCACACCGATACCCATGATGCCTGCGCTGTGGGCAGCATTGATATCGTGCTGCATATCACCGATAAAGGCAGTATCTGCCGGGTTCAGGCTATGCTGGCGGAGCAGGGTGTAGATGTATTCCTCCTTATTGCGGATGCCGGAATGAATATGTTCAAAGAAATCAGTCATTCCCAGGTAGCGGGCCTGCTCGTCGAAAGCACGGGGGTCCATGCTGGTCAGGATGAAGCAACGGATGCCACGGCTGCGGCAGAAGTCCATGAATTCACGGGCATGTGGAATGAGCGTTACCTGGGTTACGGCATGGTCAAAGGCATGACGGTAGTATTTCTCTAGATCCACCAGTCTGGCTTCCGGCGTTTTGCGGGCGTAGTAGTCCGGGTAGGGAAGCTGGAATTCGGCGCGGAATTGTTCGCGGGTGAGCGCGGGCCGGTCATACTGAGCCAGCACGTAGTTGGTGGCTTCCAGGGTCAGGGCAAGGTCGTCGCACAGCGTACCGGACCAGTCGAAAATCAAATTTTTGAACATGGGGGAAGGGGGTCAGTTTCTCGTGGTGATAATGTTGTGGTGTTTCTGGAATTTGAGGATAGCGCGTTTCAGCTCCGGGTTAATGAAGGGATTATCCTTGCCGAATCTGGCCCAGGGGCCACCCGGTACGCGGTGAAAGTCCACAAAGCGCCAATGGACAGTGGCCATGCCTCCCTTGATGCCTAGGTAATCGCGTACTGCCGGGGAAATATCTATACCCGCAGCCTTGTTGGCGTGGTTTTTCGGGCGTGCTCCCAGGAAAACGTATTTCCAGTCGTCGGTGCAGAAGGGGCCGCAGTCCTCCCATTGGGCAAAGCAGTAGCGGCCGTTATAATAAATCTGCACCCAGGTACCGCGGCATACGGATTCGTATTTGCCATCCTTGTAGTGGCGGTACCAGGGAATAACTTTCGCAGCTTCCGGCTTGGGGCCACCCTTATCAATATCGTTGTACGGCAGTGCCACATAGAACGGATTAAGCCGTGGCGTGAAGCCTAGTGGTGCATAGGTGCGCGGACAGCGGTTCGCCGGGTCCGGATCATCGAAACCACCATAGTTGTCATCCCATGCACTGTCCCAGCTGCTGGCGGTATTGGGTACGGGGTTATTCTTCGTGGCTTGTTCGCCTATGTAGAAATAAGTGGCCGTAATATCAAAATGCCAGGGGTAGGCACCGGGGCTGGGGCGCTGAGGTGCGTTCTTCGGGTCGGGGAAATTGCTGCGGTGGCTCTGATCGAACACCGGGCGCATGGGGCCGGCCTTGATGGCCGCCTTCTTCAGGGCTTCCTTGCTCATGCGCCGTTTACCCGGGCGAGCTGGCTCTGAAAGAGAGCGGTTCAGGGAACGGCCGCTTATGCTCTTCCTTGTCGTCTGGCCTGCGGCCGGAAACACCGGCAGCAGGCATGTAAGCAACAGAAAGAGAATGGAGCGCAGCAGCATGTTGTATCTTACCAGTTGTGCAGGATGCTCGGCCGTGCTGTCGGCAGTTTATCCGGGGCATCCAGAGTATAGTGCAGGCCTCGCGATTCCTGTCGCCGGATGGCACAGTCCACAATTAGCGATGCCGTGAGCGCCAGGTTGCGGAGGTCGATAATCTCCGGCGTGACACGGTATCCCCAGTAGTATTCGTTGATTTCACGATTGATGTTACGCAGACGGGTTGCGGCGCGCTGGAGGCGGTGGTTAGTCCGCACAATGCTCACATAGTCCATCATGGTGCGCCGCACTTCGTCCCAGCAATGGTACAGGATGGCCAGGTCATCCTGCTGGGCTCGCTCGCCATGCTTCCATTCGGGAATGGGGTATTCCTCCATCTTGTGTGCCAGCGGCAGGGTACGCAGCATGCGTTGCAGAGCACGTTTCGAAACCACTACACATTCCAGCAGGGAATTGCTGGCCAGTCGGTTCGCTCCATGCAGCCCGGTGCAGCCGGTCTCGCCCGCGCAGAAGAGCCCCCGCAGGGAGGTCTGCCCGTCTGTATCGGTCTGAACGCCACCGCACTGGTAGTGGGCGCTGGGAACCACCGGAATATAATCTACCTCGGCATCCACGCCGTAGCTCTTGCAGGTTTCGTAAATGTAGGGGAATCGTTCCGCCATGAATCCCTTGGGTTTGTGGGTCATGTCCAGGAACATGCAGGGGTGGCCCGTCCGCAGAATCTCATGGTTGATGGCGCGTGCCACAATGTCGCGCGGTGCAAGGCTCTTACGGGAATCATACTTCTGCATGAATTCCTTGCCATCCGGGCCACGAAGCACGCCGCCCTCGCCGCGCACAGCTTCCGAGATGAGGAAGGTGAGCCCATCGCGGTTGTTGCTCTTGGGATTATAGAAAGTAGTGGGGTGGAATTGCACGAACTCCAGGTTGGAGACATTGGCCCCCGCGCGCCAGGCCATGGCCACACCATCACCTGTGGCGGTGGAGGGGTTGGTGGTGTACATGTACACCCGCCCTGTGCCGCCGGTGGCAAGCATGATGCGGTCGCTGCGGAAAATCTCCACCTCTCCGGTGGCAGGGTCGAGCACATAGGCTCCCAGTACGCGGTCCTCCGTTACACAACCCAGTTTGGCGGTGGTGATGAGGTCTATGGCAATGCGGTGGTCAAGCAGGGTGATGTTTGGGTGCTTCTGCACGCAATGCAGCAGCTTGGTGCTGATTTCCAGACCGGTGGTATCTTTGGCGTGCAGAATGCGGCGCTTACCATGGCCTCCCTCACGGCCCAGGTCAAACTCGCCATCCTTCTCTGTGTCAAAATCAACACCCCAGCTGAGAAGCTCCTCAATGGCCCCCGGGGCTTCTTCCACAATGGTGCGGACCGCCTGTTCATCGCACAGCCCGGCCCCGGCATCCAGTGTGTCGGCCACGTGTTCCTCGAAGGTGTCATTCTTGTCTATTACGGCGGCAATGCCGCCCTGGGCCTTGGCTGAGCTGGAAACAAGGGGATCGCTCTTGCAGAGTATGGTCACCTTGCCATGTTCGGCGGCACGCAGGGCAAAACTCAATCCTGCTACGCCGCTGCCGATTACTAGAAAGTCTGTTGTAGTCATCGCTGATGTGCTGGATGCGCGCGGCATTCTACCACATATTACCCGTTTCGTCACGCAGAATGTCAGAAAAAACGGGTGTGACGGTCGATTTTACAGCCTGTTTTATATTGGCAAAAAGGGGGGCTGGTTTCCAGCAAGGGGCATAACGCAGATGCTATCGCCGAGACTGATAAGGAATCCTGCCGAACTGGCTGACCGGGGTTGCCGTGTCATTCGTTTCCTTATAGCCCTGAAATTGCCCCTGCGGCCTGTGGTTGCAGGAGACGCAGAGGGTGAGGACAAGGCTGTATAGAATGATTGTCTTCATCAGCTGCGGGTTGCGAATGATTCCACCAGCGCCTTGCCGGTGGTGGTCGGCACAATGAAAAGCCCGTAGCGGGCGCGGGTGCAGGCCGTATAGAGTTCCTTCATGTCAAATCCCCGGCTCTCATTCAGGCCAATGACATCAGCCACGATGATATAGGCCGATTCCTGCCCCTTGAAGGATTTGATGGTAGAGGCAAAAATCTCACGGGATTCTGGCTGGCGGCAGGCCTTGCGACGTTCGGCCGCCTGAGCGGGGGTCTCCGCAGCCGGGGCGGTAGCCAGCCCCTGAACCAGAGGCAGGCAGCAGCGTTGGTGAGTGGTGCGCCAGGGGGAAAGAACCACGATGTCGCGCGGTTGAATCCGGGAGTCTTCAGTCAGCAACCGGGCAATGATGCGCTCTACCTCGGCAGCCCGCTCCCGGGGAGTATCGCCTGCCGGGGCAATGCAGACTCCGGCACCGGCCAGGGGCAGAATACGGCAATCCTGCTCTGGCTGTGGAAGCATGGAGAGACTGAACCCCGCAATCTGGCGGGCGTTCCGCAGGTTGCTGCTCAGGCGCAGACGCGTGGGCAGCTCCGGCAGTTGGTCGTAGCGGTCGTATAAATCCTGGTTCTTGTCGGCAAAGAGGTACAGCCTGCCTCCGGGTTTGAGCAAGCCCCGGATGATGCTCCACCAGCACTCGCGGAAATCCTGTGCCTCATCCACAAAAATAGCATCGTAACGGGGAAGTTCCGGGAGCAGACGGATGAGGGTTTTTATCGCTTCTTCCGGCAGTCGGTCACCATGTTCACCATAGTTGACCAGATGTCCGAAGCCCATCGGTTCCAGAATGGTCCCGATGCAGAAGTCATGGAAGGTGCTGACCAGCAGAACATCGTTCTGCCCGGTCAGCAGCGGGTGGTCATGCAGTTCTGCCGCCATGGCGTGGTTGAAGCAGAGCATGAGCATGCGGTGCTCTCCTCCCCGGGGAAGGAGTGCTGCCTGGCGGGCGGCTTCGGCACAGGCCATGACGGTTTTGCCTGAACCTGCATAACCCTCTACGCGAATTCCTCCGGTGCTTTCGTACAGAGCCGGCAGCAAGTCGAGAATGTTGGCGGCAGAGGCATCCATCTCCTGCAGGTAGTTTGTGATGCTCATCCGGAAGTGCACGCTGGGTGCCAGGGCATCCGCTATACGACGCACCTGTTCAACCGGCATGCGGTTTCCGTGATTCAGCACAAAGAGTGCACGGATGTGTTGCTCCAGTTGCTCTAATGCTGAAATGCCGCAGAGGTAGAGCGTGCCGAAAGGCAGGTTGTGAGGGTCCCCGGCCTGTGGAATGCCCTGGGTGAGTATGGCCATGTGGCGGTGTTCCGGCCAGTGGTTCGCCTGCTGGGAGAGACAGCCACAGCGGGTCAGGCTCCGCATTATTTTTTGCAGCGCAATGTTGGCTTGCTCCAACGGACTGTGAGTGTGGTGCTTCCAGGGGCTTCTGTCGTCTTTGCGGCTCAGCCAGCGGCCTTTTTCCACCCGCACTATGGGCCAGTCTTTCACTTCAATGACCACTATTCCCAGACCGGGTGCAAGCACAACGAAATCTGCTTCGTAATGCACATAACGATTATCTTCCTGGTAGTCTTCCTTGCAGCTGTGGAAAACAACCCAGTCGTCAGGCAGCCGGGACATGGCATCGTATACCACGCGTTCTCCCCTCTGCATGTTCTGCTCTGGTATTCTGGAATGAATGTGAGCCATGAAATGGGAAAGAATGCAACTTTACGCTTTTTTCTTGCGCGGCGACCGCTTGCGGGTGGCCGGAGTGTCTGCCTTTTTGCGACTGCCTGTTTTTTTCTGGCTGCCGGAACGGGGAGCTTTCTTTCCGGATGCTGGCGCAGGAGCCGGCCGGCGGCCTCGCAGAGAAAGCCCCAGCAGCAGAAGGGTTACTCCCATGCCGAGCTGGACGCATTCCCAGCCCCAGATGAATTTCCACTTGTTCACATGGGCCTGGCTGGGGTCCAGCTCCGGGGTAATGACTTCAATCTGCTGCCCTATGGTGTAGTCTGTGTCGTCGGCATCTGTCATCAGGCGGCTGATGACAAGCCCGTTCGGTACTGTATACCGCACAATGGGCTGGTAGGAAACAGAATCCCCCAGCGCCAGGTTTCCGTGCTGGAGCGCTTGCAGGGTGGATTCGAACGGCTGCTGGCGGACATCGGTGACAGTAGCTGTAACTACTACGCATTCATGCACGTACATGGCGGTGCGGAGTAGCTTGTAGCTGGCCAGTATAGCCAGCAGAATACCAGCAGCCAGAAACAGCCTGTTGGAGCGTTGGCCTGCGAGTCGCTTGAGGAATTCCTGCATCATGGGTCAGTTTACTGCAACTCGGTGTTCATAGGCTTCAACCCGCCCGCGTGCAGCGCAGCCACGCGCCCATTGAAGCACAACGGCTGTATCAGGCATGGCATCGGCTGCCTGTTTGGAAAGCTGGCGGTGCCGTGGCCGGGCCAGCGTGGATTGGGGCAGGCTGGCCAGCAGGGTCCGGGCCTCATCGGTGTTCAGCCGGAATATCTCATCGGCCCGCGGCATGGCATCCAGCGCGGGTTCATCAGCATCCAGACAGCGGATGCCTACTCCGTAGCGGGCTGCCAGATTGGTCAGTTCTTCTTCATTTGTTGCCCCCGGCAGCAGCAGTAACTCGCTTTCCTGCGCCCACTGGCCACAGGCCAGGGCTCGGAAGAATGCCTGGCGGCAGCTTTCTTCATCATCGGCAAAGCCCACACATATAGCGCGGAAGGAAAGTTCCTCTGCCTCGCCGTCCAGGATGTAGGCTCCCTCGGTATCCCAGGCGCCGGCGGGCCATTGTACTGCTACCAGATCCGGGTGCCCCCAGCTTTCCTCTCCATCAACCGGGTAGACAAAGACTCCCTGTCCGGCAGTATCGTATAAACGCACAGCCAGAGCCATGGCCCGGTGCAGCATGGAGTCACCACCGGCATTGCCGCCAAAGATATTCTGCAGACTGGGTGCATCTCCCTCGTTGCGGAGGTAGTATCCCTGGCCATTTTCCACTCGCGCCAGACAGGAATCCGGGTCGAGTGTCATGAAAGAGAATTGTGAGCGCAGGGAATGGTCGGAGTATGCGTCGCCCAGCACGGCGCGGACACGGGCAATCAGTTCTTTGCCTTTGATGGCCTCTTCTGCTCGTTCCGGCAGAAGAGTGGGCAGAATTTCATTGAGTCTCTCTCGTAATCCCATAATTATTTACGGAGCTGGACACCAGCTAGTTTCAGGTTCGGGTCAACGGGGGTATCGAGGGTGGAGAAATCACCGGCTCTGGCGCGGAGCATGCCGGCAAAGGCAATCATGGCGGCGTTGTCGGTGGTCAGGCTGTTCGGGGGGAGAATGAGCTCGATGCGGCGGCGCTCGCACATTTCCTGCAGCTGGTGGCGCAACCCGCTGTTGCAGGATACACCGCCGGAAACAGCCAGCACCTTGTGGCGGCTCTTACGCAGCGCCTTCATTGCCTTATGCAGCAGCACATCAATGATGGCCTGGCGCACCCCGGCGCAGAGGTCGCACATGGTCTGTTCGTCCAGATCATGCGGATTGCCGCCGGGCACAAGCTTGGGCAGGGTGTAGAGCACGGCGGTCTTGAGCCCGGAGAAGGAGAAATCAAGGTGGTCTTCGTGCAGCATCGGGCGCGGTAGCTTGAAACGTTCCGGGTCTCCCTTTTCTGCCAGCTTATCAATTTCAGGTCCTCCCGGGTAGGGCAGGTCGAGCATTTTGGCCACCTTGTCAAAGGCTTCGCCGGCGGCATCATCCCGGGATCGCCCCATCAGGGTGTAGTTGCCAGCACTCTGAACGTCGATGATGAGACTGTGGCCTCCGCTTACCACTAAGCCCAGGTGGGGTACCAGCCCTGCAGGGTGGGTGATGAAGGGTGAAAGCATGTGCCCCTCCAGGTGGTTAACGGCCACAAAGGGTTTGCGGGCAGCCAGCGCCAGCGCCTTGGCAGCCGTGTTGCCTACCAGCAGGGCTGCTACCAGACCGGGGCCTGCCGTGCTGGCAAAGACATCCACCTGGTGAATGCTGCGGCCGGCTTTTTCCAGGGCTTCCTGGAGTACGGCGGGCAGGTTGGCTGAATGGTTGCGCGAGGCCAGCTCGGGAATCACGCCGCCATACATGCGGTGCAGGGGAATCTGGGTGGAGATGACGGAACTGAGCAGCTGCGGCTGCCCGCTGCCGGTGTCCTCCATGAGGGCTACGGCTGTTTCATCGCAACTCGATTCGATTCCCAGTACCAGCATAAATCAGTTTCTGGCTGCCTTGCGGCGCTTGATTCTGGGCTCGGCTTTGCCCAGTACCACCTCCTCGGTGATGGTGATGGTATCAATGGTCTTATCACTGGGTACCTTGTACATGATATCCAGCATGAGGTTTTCGAAGATACCGCGCAGGGCGCGGGCTCCCGTGCCGCGCTCAATTGCCTGCTTTGCCATGGCCCGCAGGGCACCTTCTTCTACCTTGAGACTGGCGTTGTTCATGGCCATGAGCTTGGTGTACTGCTTCACCAGCGCGTTCTTCGGCTCGGTGAGCAGGTGCATGAGCTGTTCTTCGGTGAGGGTGGTGAGCGGGGTGAAGATAGGCAGGCGGCCCATCAGCTCCGGAATCATGCCGAACATGAAGAAATCCTCCGGCATTGCCTTGGAAAGAATTTCCTCTTCTGTGTATTCCTTGGTGTCGCGGTCTTCTTCGATGGATGCAAAGCCCATGGCGCTGGAACCGATTCGCTTGCGGATGATTCCCTCCAGCCCCACAAAGGCACCACCGCAGATGAAGAGGATATTTTCCGTATTCACGCGGATATATTGTTCATTCGGGTGCTTGCGGCCGCCTTTCGGGGGGATGTTGCATTCCGTGCCTTCCACAATCTTGAGCAGGGCCTGCTGCACACCTTCACCGGAAACATCGCGGGTGATGCTCACGTTCTGGGTCTTGCGACCAATCTTGTCAATTTCATCCACATAGATGATGCCGCGCTCAGCTTTGGCTACATTCATATCCGCAGCCTGCAGTAGGCGCAGAATGATGTTTTCCACATCCTCGCCCACGTAGCCGGCCTCCGTCAGCGTGGTGGCATCCACAATGCAGAAAGGTACATCGAGGATTCTGGCCAGGGTCTTGGCCAGCAGGGTCTTGCCGCTGCCGGTGGAGCCAGCCATGAGAATGTTGCTCTTTTCAATCTCCACGCCGTCATCGGTCTTGGGCTGGCGCAGGCGCAGGTAGTGGTTGTATACCGCTACGCAGAGGGTGCGCTTGGCTCGGTCCTGGCCGATGACATAGGCATCGAGCATCTTGTGCATCTGTTCCGGCGTGGGCAGTTCGTCCTGGGCTTTGGTCTGTACTTCCAGCACCGGCGAATCATCCACTTTGTCCTGGGGGACGATTTCCGGGTGTGTCCCCTTGATGAGGGAGAGAATGCGATCTGCTGCAATTTCACCCATCTCTGAGCAGAACATGTGGTAGACCATACCTTCCACGCACTGGAAGCAGACATGGGCTCCATCTACCGAAAGCATGGGTCTCCCATCGTCCTCCGGGGTACCGCAGATGCCGCAGATTTTCTTAGATTTGGCCATGATTCGGGGGATTAGTTCTTCTTCTGAACCGGGGTGTGCTCCAAAATGCGGTCTACCAGGCCATAGGCCAGGGATTCCTCTGCGGTCATGTAGTTGTCACGGTCCTGGTCCTGCTTCACGGTGTCGAAATCCTTGCCGGTGTGCTGGGAGAGGATGCCCGTGAGACGCTTGTCGAGGCTGAACATGAACTTGATGGTGCGCTCCACATCTGCCGCTGTACCCTGGGCGCCGCCGCGTACCTGGTGAATCATGACGTGGGAGTTCGGCAGGCAGAAGCGCTTGCCCTTGGTGCCGGCAGCCAGCAGCACAGAGGCCATGCTTGCGGCAATGCCGATGCAGTAGGTGTTGATATCGCAGGAGACGAACTGCATGGTGTCGTAGATAGCCAGGCCAGCTGTTACAGAACCACCGGGGGAGTTGATGTAGATGTGAATGTCTTTCTTAGGATCTGTCATCTGCAGGAACAGCAACTGGGCAATGACGGAATTGGCAACGGTGTCGTCAATTTCGGTGCCGATGAAGATGACGCGGTCGAGCAGCAGCCGGGAATAGATGTCGTAGGCGCGCTCGCCCTGGCTGGTCTTTTCTATGACGGTGGGAATATAGTAGTTCTTGGGGGTATCCATAACGTGTCTGCTCTCACTCTACCACATCGCATACGCGCGGGAAAGCGAGAAGTGCTGCATCGGGGCTGGTATGCCACAGTTTCAGTATGTTTCGGGGCTTTTTCCTTGCCTTGTCTGGCCGCTGTGATAGACTTGCTTCATGCACATGCTGTCCCGTACGTTGCTTTTTCTGGCCGTAGCTTCACTGGCTCCGGCCCAGGAGGATGCTGCCGGGCGATTCTATGATGACCGCATGGCGGCATTCAAGGCTTATCTGGATGCCCGGGAGAAAACGGCTGCCAGCGAGAAGGAACGCCGCGAGGTGCAGGCGGAGAGGGCTGCCTACATCCGCCGTATTGAGGCGGCCCGTATGGGGTACACCGGGCTCTTGCCTGAGGAACAGGCGTTCTGGGATGCCCGCCGGGCTGAGCTGGAGTCGGCGCTGAATTTCTGGCAGCAATCTGCCGGGGCAGAGGAGGGGGAGAAACAGCATGTCCGCGCGGCGATTGAGGCTGTGCTGGCGGCGGCTCAGCGTGCTTACGAGGCGCAGATGCGTTTCGGTATGGCTCAGCTGGGTATGGCTGCCTGTATTCATGATGCCGATACGGTGAGGGAAAGCGCCCTGTTGTTCCGTGCCGAATTGCAGCGTGAGTATCTGCAGGATTTTCAGGCTTTTCTGTATGCTGTGCCCTGGGGACTTGAGCCGGTTCCGGAACACGGGGTGAGCCACCCTGAGCATAATGCTCCGCTTTCTCATGCTGGTGCTGAAGCTGAGGAAGGTATGGTTGATATTGATAATGTGGGGGAGGATGATTCCGCAGTTGTGGATGCGCCGGAGACTCCGCTCATGGTGCAGGAACTGGCCAATGAGGTGGCGCATACGGATGCAGATCGAGCGGCTTCTGCCAGGCGCGCTGTGGCACTCTGGCGGGGGTACCTGAATCTTTGCGCGCAGCAGATAGAGCTGTGCTTTGGAACAGAGCGCGGTGCATCTCTGGTGCTGGGTGTGCCGCTCCCCGGAGCTGCGGAGATGAGTTATTATGCGGCTGTTCAGGAACGCACGCGTAACTTGTTTGCTGAGGCCGAAAAGCAGTGGTCGGATTATGTGGATGCAGTAGAGGCCGCACACGACCCGGGATGGCAGGCATCGGGTGGTGCTCTGGCTCATACCCCGGTGTCGGCAGAGGCGCAGTTGCTGCGCTTCCCTCTCTATGCCACGCACGAGCAGTACCTTGCCTTTGTGCTGGCTCCGCATCTCCAGTTTGCCGCACCGGAGGCCGACCCCCCGGAAGAGATGGTTGAATGATTTTCCCCCTTTCCTGAAAAAAAGCCCCGCTCCTTTCCGGAAGCGGGGTTTTGAAAATATCAGCGCATGTCAAGCATGGGCACCAGGAGCGGGTCATCCGGTCCTTTGTAGGCCGCCAGCGGGCGGTACAGGGTGTTGTCTTCCAGCTGCTCCAGAATCTGAGCCACCCAGCCGGCAACGCGGGCAATGGCAAACAGGGTGGTGAACATACGGGTGGGAATACCCAGGCTGTAGTATACCGTGGCGGAGTAGAAATCCACGTTGGCATTCAGATTCTTGCGGGCGCGCATAATCTTGGCAATCCGGTCGCTCATGCGAATCCACTTGGGTTCGCCGATGGTTTGGGTGAGACGAATCGCGATACGGCGCAGAAGCGGAGCACGGGGGTCCATGGTGCGGTATACGCGGTGGCCGATGCCGAAAATCTTTTCCTTGTTGGCCAGCTTCTTGTTGATGTATTCCTCCACGTGCTCTTCTTCACCGATTTCTTTGAGCATTTCGATGACGGCTTCATTGGCACCGCCGTGCAGCGGTCCTTTCAGTGAACCGATGGCTGAGGTGATGGCGGAATACATGTCCGACAGGGTGGAGGCTGTTACACGCGCAGAGAAGGTGGAGGCATTCATGCCGTGGTCGGCGTGCAGAATGTACGCTACATCCAGAATGTTGGCTTCAGCAGGGTCCGGTTCCGTGCCTTTCAGCAGCCAGAGGAAATGCTCGGCCTCACCCAGGTCTGTGCGGATGGGCGGCAGCTCCAGCCCCTGGCAGATGCGGTAGTAATAGGCCGCCATGACCGGCAGCTTGGCAATGAGGGAGAGGCCGATTTCCTTCATCTGGCTGGGGTCTTTGGTGCGGTCATCATACATGCCGAGCATGGATACCGCGGTACGCAGCGCGCTCATGGGGCGGGCTGTCTTGGTGGCTGTCTTGAAGAAGTCAAGAATGGGCTGGGGAAGTTCGCGGTCGTTTCTCAGGCGCTGCTGCAGGCCTTCGAGCTCCTCACGATTGGGAAGCCGTTTGTTGAGCAGCAGGTAGATGATTTCGGTGAAGCTGCAGAGATCCACCAGGTCCTCGATTTCGTAGCCGCAGTAAAGAAGCTGTCCTTCCTCACCGCGTACATCGCTCAGGCCGGTCTCTGTGGCAATGACGCCCTTGAGCCCCTTGGCATAGATGGCCTGTTTCTTCGGCTGCGTTTCGTTTTCGTTCATTCTTGAATCCGGGGGGGTATGGGATTGGCAGGCTACCAGGCCGCCTGCCATGGCCTGTGATATATTCTTTTTTCTCTCTCAGGGAAGCGGCAATCAGCAGGTGGCGTACCAGGCATCCTGCAGTTCACCGAAGCTCTTGAGCTCCACATCGCTGCGGGCCTCAAGCCAGCTCTTCACGGCTTCGCGCTGGGCGTTGCTGGTCTGGGTGGGATCCACGGCCTTGGCCACGATGTTGCAGCTGTCATCGGTGATGTTGCCTTCGCAATCCAGGCCATTGGCCTCGATGCATTCTTCCACAAAGGCGTGCAGGAACTGCTCGCACTCGGGGGCTGCTACATCGCCCTTGTATTCGAAGGAAAATTCAAAGCAGAGTTCCTTGAACTCACCGACACGGTATTTCTTGCGGAGTCGCTTCTTCATGGTGCGCCGATTCTACGCGTATTTATAGTGCGTGTCAATCAAAATAACGCAAGCTGCCGCAGAGTCGCCGGTTTTTGGATGCTCCGTGAGGGGAAAATCAGCTTTGTTTTACGGGCGCGGGCAGGGTGTAATAGTGCTGCAGGGCGGGGGGAATGGGGCGTCTCAGGGTCTCCGGGGCTGGCGGGGGGATGGGGCCTGCCGCCTGCTGTGACATCTGGATACAGCTGCTCACCAGGGTGGCAGCGGTTATGCCCGCCATGATACGTAGTGCTTTCATGCGCCGCCATACTAGAAGTAATGGATTCATTTTTCAAGGAAAAAGTGTGCGTTTTGCGTGAATTTCGCTTGACTTTTCTGCAGGAAGGCGTATCCTGTGCGTCCACCTTGCTTTCGCTGGCAGGGTGCGGTATCCCGGCGGGTGACGCAGGCGCACCGACGTCGGATGAACTCCAAACAAACTCAATTTCAATACATAGAAAGCATAAGACTATGACGACATACTCCCTTAAGGCCACCAAGCGTGAGGCCGTTGGTACTGGCAAGCTGAATGCCCTGCGCGCTCAGGGTTACCTTCCCGGTGTGGTGTACGGTTCCGCTGTGGCTGAGAACATCAACATCCAGATCAAGGCTGCCGACGTGCGCGCTCTGTTCGCTTCCGTAGATACGGATTCCATCCTGGTGAACCTGGAGCTCGATGGCCAGACTATCCTGACCCTGGTGAAGGACGTTCAGCGCAACTGGCTGACCGATGCCACAAACCACGTTGACTTCTGCGCCGTGACCCCCGATTCCGTGGTGAAGACCCGCGTGCAGGTGAAGCTTGTGGGTACTCCTGTGGGTACTGCCATGGGTGGCGTGGTGCACCAGATCGTGCACGAAATGCCGGTGAAGTGCGCCGTGAAGGACATCCCCTGCTGCATCACCGCCGATATCTCCGGCGTGGGCATGAAGGAATCCTTCCGTCTCTCCCAGGTAGAGATGCCCGCCAACGTAAGCACCCCCTTCAATGGTACTGTGGTGCTTGCCTCTGTGATCAAGCCCTGATTTCATCACAAGGCAAAACTCCTTACGAAACCTGCTTCCTCTTCCGGGGAAGCAGGTTTCTTTATGGTGAGAGCCGACTTAATCGCGCAGGCGGCGGTCGGCATGGGTGCCGGTCTTGCCTTCCTCTCGCTCCATAGCGCGCTGCTTCCAGAGGGGAATGTGGGTTTTGCGGGCTTTGCGGCGGCGGCGGGCGGCTACCCGCTCGCGGTGTCGTTCCTGTTCTTCTGCCACCTTGCGGGCGTGGTCGTGCTCGCGTTGGGCGTTCTCAAGGCGTTTGCGGATGCGGGCAGAGTGGTCATTGCCGGCAGGGGTGATAGTCCAGGGCCCTGCGCCACCGGATTCGGTAATGGGCAGGCAGAGCATCTGCGGGTCAATGAAACGCATCTGCCGGTACAGCAGATCGCGGATGGTGGAGAGCAGGGCCTTGGGCGGGAAGAGCCCGGTGTTGCCCAGTTCAATGGTGAAGGCCAGGCGTATGTGCTTGGCCTGCATGCTCATGCGTGCGATTTCCCGCAGGGAGATTCCTTCCTCTGGTTCTTCTTCGGGGGCGCAGAGGGCGGCGGTGCGTAGCAGAAACAGGCAGTCGCGTACTTTGCGGCACAGCTTTTCCACCAGGTCGCGCACCTTGGGGCGGGCATTGAAGCGGTAGTCTTTTACTTCAATGAGCCATAATTCCTTTTTGCCGGGGTGGTAGAGCACAAAATCCATTTCCTTGCAGCTGTTGCAGAAGTTTTGTGCATGGTGGGAGTAGAAAGGGGAGCATTCGAAGCGGCATACATAGTATCCGGCTTCGAAGTTGAAGCGGTGTACGCCTTCTACGCAACTGGTGCCTGCCTGGAACACGGTCAGATTTCTGTGCTGAGTTGGGGCATGAGGTTCAGGTAGCGGTCAGCCTGTTCCTGTTCTGCTTCCAGACTGTCCAGATGGGCCAGTTTGTCCAGTTCATCAGCTTCGCTCACGCGGGGGCCTTCCACCCGCCCGGCCTGCAGCCCGAAGAAACGCCGGCTTATCCGTGTGTTCTGCGTGTCGGCCAGCTGAATGACCAGCTCGCGCAGCAGGAACAGACTGTGCGTGGTGAGCAGGAGCTGTACCCCGGCTCGGCAGAGGGTCATCATCAGGTTCACCAGCAGGGGCAGGTGGCCGGCGTTCAGATTCATTTCCGGTTCATCCCAGAAGAGGGCGGTACCGGGGCGCACGGTGCCGTTGCTGATGAGCAGACCGAGGGTGCCGATGCGCTTGAAACCCTCTGCTATGAGATTGAGTTCCAGCGCTTCCTGGCCTGGGCGCTGCAGGTAGAACCGCCCGTTGTGGCGCAGGAGTTTTCCTCCCAGCAGTTGTTCAATCTGTTTTACCACGTAGCGCAGCGCCTGGGGCAGGGCCGGGCTGGCTTCGTTTTCCAAAGCCCGGCAGAGTTCCCAGCTGGCAGAGTCCAGCAGCTCCGGGTAGCGTTTGCCGGCCTGCATGTAGCAGGGGTAGATGGAAAGGACTTCGCGCGGGGAGAGGAATACGGCATTACTGCTCAGGTAGCGCTCCGGCATGGTGGAGATACGCAGCCCTTCTTCTTCGCAATGCGCCTTGAAACTAAATGCCAGATCCGCAGTGCCGGCAGGTACTTTCTCGCCCTCAAGCGAGCATCGCACCCGCGCCTGTATCTGGTTGCCTCCGCGCCGCGAGGTGAGGCTGGTCAGGTCATGTGTACCGAATACGCGCAGCAAGTCCTGCCTCAGGCGCTTTTCTTCTGCCCATACTTCGGGCAGATCCCGGCGGCTGCCGCCACACCCCCATTTACTGATGGCGTAGCAGAGCTTCATGAGATGGCTCTTGCCGGAATCATTTCCGCCTACGATGATGTTGATGCCGGGGACAAAGTGAAATGACTCCGCATGCTGGAATACCGTCATTCCCTCCACCGTCAGTTTGCGTATCATATTGCCCTGTAGTCTACCACAGAACACCATGAAATGCAAGCATGTAATTTGAGCTTGAATACCACCCGCTCCCTGCGTTACAATACGTGCCATGAAGAAGATGCTCTGCGCCGCCGCTGCTGCTTTCGCCCTTGTTTCCTGCGTGGGTCATAAGGATATTGCCATCAATACCTTTCCAGAGGGCGCGGAAATCACCATCAATGGCGAAGCTGCCGGCAAGACACCGCTGGTTGTTTCCGTCGCGCAGGATAAGACCCTTGGTATTGTTGCCCACAAGCCGGGGTATGAGATTGCCACCGAAGCCATTCACCCGGTCAGCAGCAGATTCCTCTCTTTCTTCTGGACTGAGAATGACCCGAAGTCGAAATACATCGAGGAGGATTCCATCACGATTCCGTTGAAGAAGATTGCGACCCCGGAATCCTACACCCCGGGCATCATGCCTGCATACACTGGTGGCGGTGGCTCTACTTCTGCCGCCCTGCCGGAAATCCCGGCCCTCCGTCCCATGCCTGAGCTGGAGTAATCTCCCCGCCTTCTATTCAGCTTGTGCCGGATTTTAGCGAACATAAAATCCCAAAATTACCCAAAGTTGTAATTTTTGTAAAATTGTGCTTGCCAAAAGCTGAAAAGTGAGTAGAATGTGCGCCGACAAATTGTCACCACCCGGTGACGAACACACATTATCACTAATAATAACACACCACTATGGCTCGTCTTTTCGGTATCGAAATTCCCAACGAGAAGCGCGTTGAGGCCTCCCTGTGCTACATCTACGGCATCGGGCCCTCCACGGCTAAGAAGGTGCTTGAGCAGGCCGGCATCTCCCCGGACCTCCGCACCGGCACGCTCTCTGACGCTCAGCTGACCAAGATTGTACAGGCTATCACCAGCAACAACATCCTCATCGAGGGTGACCTGCGCCGTGAGAAGCAGATGGCTCTCAAGCGTCTGACCAGCATCAACTGTCTGCGCGGCATCCGCCACCGCAAGGGTCTCCCCGTTCGCGGTCAGCGTACCCGCACCAATGCCCGCACCCGTAAGGGCCGCAAGAAGACTGTGGGCGCCAAGAAGTAATTAACCCTTTAAGA
>JAEIGA010003289.1_pt1 | contig 25390 bp, 16 predicted proteins | sample 9270691 | NCBI WGS metagenome assembly JAEIGA01 (sample SAMN17057246, study PRJNA624740) | gut metagenome | biome: biome; isolation source: fecal sample | host: Bos grunniens | place: China: Xizang | collected 2019
AGCGCGAGGCGACTCTTTTCATTAGCACGAGCGCTCAGGCCCGCGTATTGTCATTATCGTACACTACCCGCTCCTCGAATAGACGAACTCACCTTATCGGCACGCAAGTCTGAAATGTCTACATGACCGGCGCCATTCACTTTAACATCGATGGTTTTGGTACGACCTTCCAAGTCGCAATCGCCGGCGCCATTAATCTGAACATCAATATCATCGCAAACCAAACCCGACAATTCAGCATCGGCAGCGCCGTTCACCATGATAGTAAGCTTAGACACACGCAAGGCATCGATATCCACATCGCAAGAACCATTCACCTGCAAATGAAAAGCTTCATCGGCATTGATACCTCGAGAGGCTTCAAAATCGGCAGCACCGTTCACTTTTACCGCATTCAGTTTCTTACTGGAAGCATACACTTCGATGGAACGTAAATTTCTAAGAACACTCGCCTTTTCAGGCTTGAGGATCAGCACTCCGTCTTTTACTTCTACGCTGATTTGCGAAAACACATCCGAATTACGAGCCGCTATCTTCAACTGAGAAGAAAAAGTGGCCGGCACATAATTGATATCACAAGGAAAATTTACTTCAATAGCGTCAAATTCAGACACTTCAAAAGTTCGGCTTATCATACGACGATCATCCTCATCGGCCATCAAAGGCAACACAAAAACAGATGTCATCAACAGCATCAAGATGCTACACATACGAATGTTTTTCATAACAATTACATTTTAAAATAATAGGCACTATTGCCGTATGTTGAGCATAGCCGGCATCAAGCCACTACGCTTGGTTATATCCTTGCAGATCGTCCGAGAAATAAGCCGCCGGATTAGGACGACAATTATAATTGGACGACATGATTTCTCCGTAAGCACCCGCCGAACGAATAGCCACCAAATCTCCCCTTTTCAGCAAAGGCAATTCCACTTCCTTGCCAAAACAATCGGAAGATTCACATATAGGTCCAACCACATCATATTTCTGAAAATCAGCATTATTGGCAGTTGAAATATGCTCTATTTTGTGATAAGCCTGATACAAAGCCGGACGTATCAATTCCGTCATGCCGGCATCGAGAATGGCAAAATGCTTTTCGGAAGAATCCTTCACATAAAGAACGCGAGCAATCAGACTACCACACTGTCCTACCACCGAACGACCCGGTTCGACATGCAGTGTCTGTTCGGGGCGCAATTTAAGCATTCTTCGTAATGTTGCAAAATAATCGGCAAAATCGGGAATAGCCGCCTCGTCGGGATGATGATAATCAATGCCCAAACCACCACCTAAATTGACGTGTTCCGGTATCCAATGCATGCGCAGCAAACGTTCCTGAATATCATTGACACGAGCCGCCAAACCGGCGAAATTGTTCATTTCGGTAATTTGCGAACCAATATGGAAATGGATACCCACCAAATCGATATGAGCCATCGCCTGAGCCGCTTCCACAATGCTTTCCAAATCGGAAAGATTGATACCGAATTTATTTTCTTTCGAACCTGTACGGATATAATGATGTGTATCGGCCTGAACATCAGGATTGATGCGCAAAGCCACGCGCGCATTCTTCGACTTTTGAGCCGCCAATTCGTTGATAATTTCCAATTCGGGCAAAGACTCCACATTGAAACAGAAAATATCGTGTTCCAAAGCCAGATTAATTTCCCAATCGGCCTTACCCACGCCGGCAAACACAATTTTATCGGCAGAAAAACCACATTGTATCGCAGCCCTGATTTCGCCTCCACTCACGCAATCGGCACCAAAACCAGCCATTTGCACATGCGAAAGAATACGCGGATTGGCATTGGCTTTCACGGCATAATGCACATGAACACGATGTTTGCGAGCTTCGTTTTTCAAGACATCCAAACTTTGGCGAAGCAAATCCAGATCGTAATAATAGAAAGGCGTACGAAGATGTTCGAAAGCCTTCAACGGGAATTGCGTTGCCATTATGCCTGATTGAAAAGATGAGTACTCAAAGCCTGGAGCGTACGTTGTTTATCTTCTGCCTTCACCAGCAAGGAAATATTGTAATTGCTGCCGCCATAAGAAATCATACGCACCGGAATATCCTTCACAGCATCCACCACGCGCGATTCGAAACCGACATTTTCCCAATCCAAATCGCCAACCACGCAGATGATTACCATATCTTTATCGACACTCACCGTACCGATTTTCTTGAGTTCGTCCAGAATTTCGTTCAGATGTTTGTCGTTGTCGATGGTCATGGAAACGCCCACTTCTGAGGTACAAATCATATCGACCGGAGTCTGATAACTTTCGAAAATTTCGAATACACGACGCAAGAAACCGTAGGCCAACAACATTCTGCCCGATTTAATCTTGATAGCAGTAATGTTTTCCTTGGCAGCCACCGCTTTAATCTTGTGCATTTCGGTTTTGTTTGAAATGAGCGTGCCATGCGCTTCGGGTTGCATGGTATTGAGCAAACGCACCGGAATCTTGGCCAATTTAGCCGGAAGAATACAAGTGGGATGCAGAATCTTAGCACCGAAATAAGCCAACTCGGCCGCTTCGTCGAAACTAAGGAAAGACACCGGCGAAGTCTTATCAACCACGCGCGGATCGTTGTTGTGCATACCATCGATATCCGTCCAGATTTGAATTTCATCGGCAGCCACAGCAGCACCAATCAAAGAAGCCGAATAGTCGCTGCCACCACGGGTAAGATTATCCACTTCGCCATAAGCATTCAAACAGATAAAACCCTGGGTAACAAACATATCAGCATCGGAATTAGCTTCCAACATAGGCATGAGATGTTCGCGCAGATATTGTGTTTCGGGCTCGGCATTCTTGTTGATGCGCATGAAATCGAGCGCAGGCAAAAGCACCGACTTAATGCCACGTTCGTTCAGATAGAGATTGAACAACATGGTAGAAAGCAGTTCACCTTGAGCCACCAAAGCCTTTTCTTCGAAAAGCGTAAAAAGTTTTTTGGTAAAGCTGCGGATATATTCGAAATGCGCTTTCAGATTTTCTATCGCCTGTGCGCTATATTCCTTGCTTTCGTACAATTCATCCACGGTGCGGAAATATTTCAATTCCAGGTTGTTGATAAGTTCGTTGGCAGCATCGGGATTTTTCTTGTACAGATAAGCCGCAATCTCCAACAAAGCATTGGTAGTGCCCGACATAGCCGAGAGCACCACTATTTTCTTTTCACCATTGTTAATGATGTTGTAAACCTGTTTCATTCTAGAGGCAGAACCCACGGAAGTTCCACCGAATTTTAGCACTTTCATCTTCGTAAATTATTACTTTTCAATAAGTTTAGCATTTTCACAACAGAAAACCCTACCAGGGAAGGTTTCCAAGAAACTCAAATTGTGCGTAGTCATCACCACCGTTGTGCCGGCGTCTTTGATTTCATGCAACAATTGCACGATTTCGTTGCTGGTTTCCACGTCCAGATTACCGGTAGGTTCATCGGCCAAAATCAGCGCGGGACGATTGAGCAAAGCGCGTGCAATCACCATACGTTGCTGTTCGCCACCGGAAAGTTCATGAGGCATTTTGTAACCCTTATTGGGCATACCCACCTGACGCAACACTTCGTTGATACGGGCTTCCATCTCATCTTTGTTTTTCCAGCCGGTCGCTTTCAATACGAAACTCAGGTTGTCGTGGATACTGCGGTCGGTCAGCAATTTAAAATCCTGGAAAACGATGCCCAGTTCGCGACGCAAAGCCAACATCTTACGACTTTTCAAATGCAGCAAATCGTAGTCGAAAACACAAGCCTGTGCATCTTTCCATTCCATATCTTTCAGACGCAAGGGCACTTCGGCGTACATAGACTTGAGCAAGGTACTTTTACCCGAACCCACCTTACCGATAAGATACACAAATTCCGCCTTGGAAATCTCGAAAGAGACATCCTTCAGCACGATGAAATCGTCCAGACAAATATCGACATGCTGGTAACTGATGAGTTTTTCTTCCATTATTTATGTCGTTTTTTCAATTCTTTTCCCAAATCTTCCAAACGATAGCCTTTGGACGTAAGCAAAACGATAAGGTGATAAATCATATCGGAAGCTTCGTACAAAAAGCGTTCGTCGTTGCAACTGATGGCTTCGATAACGGTTTCCACGGCTTCTTCGCCCACCTTCTGTGCCATACGATTCACACCAGACTTGAACAAAGAAGTGGTGTAAGAACCTTCGGGCATTTCCTGGTAACGACGATCGATAAAATCTTGCAGATAGCGCAGAAATTCGAAATCGCCCAGGCGATTGTCTTCGTTGAAACAAGTATCTGCACCGGTATGACAAACCGGACCTACAGGATTAGCCTTGATCAGGAGTGTATCATTATCGCAATCCACCAAAATATCTTCCACATAAAGGAAATTGCCGCTGCTTTCGCCCTTGGTCCAAAGACGATTCTTGGTTCTGGAAAAGAAAGTCACCTTGCCACTACGACGCGTTTCGGCCAAAGCATCTTCGTTCATAAAACCCAACATCAGGACTTTCTGCGTTTTAGCGTCCTGAACAATAGCCGGCACCAAGCCGTTCATCTTCTGAAAATCAATATTTTCCATCTTATATCAACTTGATTATCTTACTATTATATTTTCTTTTTTCAAATACTGCTTCAAATCGGAAATCTTGATATCTCCGAAATGAAAAACGCTGGCCGCCAAAGCCGCATCGGCACGACCAAGACTGAAAGCATCACGGAAATGCGACATTTTGCCGGCTCCGCCCGAAGCTATCAGCGGAATATTCAAGTGTTCGGACAACATGGCCAAAGCTTCGTTGGCAAAACCATGCTGCACGCCGTCGTGGTCCATGCTGGTGAAGAGAATTTCTCCCGCGCCGCGATCTTGCACTTCCAATGCCCAAGGCAAGAGTTCTTTTTCGGTAGGAATACGACCTCCGTTCACATAACAGAGCCATCGGCCGTCGGGCTGACGTTTGGCATCGATGGCCACCACGCACATCTGCGAACCGAAATGCTTGGCAATCTCGTTCACCAACTGCGGATGACGTATCGCCGCCGAATTGATGGAGGCCTTATCGGCTCCCGCCTGCAACAAGCGATCGATGTCGTGAATATCGTTGATACCGCCGCCCACCGTAAAGGGAATGCTCACGCGCTCGGCCACCCGTTTCACCAAATCGGTAAAAGTTTTGCGACCTTCGTGTGAAGCGGTAATATCCAGATACACCAATTCATCCGCACCTTCCATGCTGTAAAATTCACCCATTTCCACCGGATCGCCGGCCACGCGAAGGTTCTCAAAATTGACACCTTTCACGGTTTGACCATTCTTGACATCCAGACAGGGTATGATTCTTTTCGCCAACATACATTCAACTATTAAATGCCGACAAAGCCGACAAACTGATACGACCTTCGTAAATAGCTTTGCCGAATATCACCGCTGGCAAACCGGCTTCTTGCAAACGGTACAAATCGTCCAAAGAGCTGACGCCACCGCTGGCAATCAGATACAAATCGGGAAACTGCTTCAGCATTCGACAATACAAATCCAATGAAGGACCGGCCAACATACCATCGTAGGCGATATCCGTACAAATGGTCTTGCGAACACCTTTCTTCTGATAATCGGCCAAAAAAGTCCATATATCGATGGCAGTACATTCTTGCCAAGCGTTCACGGCTATTTTTTCGTCCTTCACATCAGAACCCAAGATAATGCGCTCACCGCCATACACTTGCAACCAATGTTCAAATATCTCCGGACGCTTCACGGCAATGCTTCCGCCGGTAATCATCGCGGCACCGCTTTCGAAAGCTATGCGCAAATCTTCGTCCGACTTGAGTCCACCGCCAAAATCTATCTGCAAGGATGTGTGTGTTGCCACTTGTTCCAAAACCTTGTAATTGACGATATGTTGCGCCTTGGCGCCATCCAGATCGACCAGATGCAGACGCGTAATGCCCACATTCTCAAAAGCTTTGGCCACTTCGAGCGGATTTTCGTTATACACCTTGGTTTGCGCGTAATCGCCTTGCGAAAGACGCACACACTTACCACCAATAATATCTATCGCAGGAATCAGTTCCATTTACAAATTCAAAAAATTGTTCAGAATACGCGCACCCACCTCGCTGCTTTTTTCGGGATGAAACTGCACGGCATAAAAATTATCACGATGCAAAGCAGCGCTATAAGGCAAAAGATATTCGGTACGCGCTATGGTATGCCGACAAAGTTCAGCATAATAGCTATGTACATAATACACATATTCTTCGGGATTAATACCTTCAAACAGAGGAGTTTGCATTTGGCTGACGGTATTCCAGCCCATTTGAGGAATCTTGTCGTTCTTTTGTTGCGCCTGAAAACGCTTTACCTCCGTATCGAAAATGCCCAAACAATCGACATCGCCTTCCTCACTGTGACGGCACATCAACTGCATGCCGATACAAATACCGAGTACGGGTTGTTTCAGGTTTACGATCAACTCATCCAAGCGATGTTCACGCAAATAGGCCATGGTGGTAGAAGCCTCTCCCACTCCGGGAAAAATCACCTTGTCGGCGGCTTGCAACAGCGCTTTGTCATCCGTAATGACAGGCGTCACTCCCAGACGACGCAAAGCGTTCTCCACCGAGATGACATTGCCTGCATTGTATTTGATAATAGCCACTTCCATTTTACTTCATTCTATGAAATGAAAGCGACAAAAATACAACAATCGACAGAGTTATTCAAGGGATTCCTGCGGGTTTTTTATCGGCTCTTTCAAACTAAGACCCATTTCGGCAGCTTTTTCAAGCAGAAAGTCGTAGGCAGGCTGAAATTCATTGGGAATAACACCATCCAGAATGGCATCCTTGATGGCCATTTTCAAATCGCCCACCTCGCGGCAAGGCTCCATGCCAAAGGCCTTCATAATCATATCTCCGCTGATGGGAGGCTGCATGTTACGGATACGGTCGCGCTCTTCCAAGTCGCGCATTTTTTCACTCACCAAACGGAAATTTTCCAGGAAACGACGCACTTTTTCCGTATTGCGAGAGGTAATATCAGCGCGGCAAAGCATCATCAAAGCTTCGATATCGTCACCGGCATCGAAAAGCAGACGACGCACAGCCGAATCGGTGACGCAATCTTCCACCAAAGCAATGGGACGCATGTGCAAACCCACCATCTTTTGCACGAACTTCATTCTTTCGTCCAAAGGCAGCTTCATACGGCGGAAAATACGGGGAATCATCTTCTCGCCCACGTAGTTATGGTTGTGGAAAGTCCAGCCCAGACGTTCGTCGTAACGCTTGCACAGCGGCTTGGCGATATCGTGAAAAAGCGCTGCCCAACGCAGATACAAATCGTCGCTTTGCGCCGCCACATTGTCTAAAACCTGCAAAGTGTGCTGAAAATTATCCTTGTGTCCGCGACCATCCTTGCTTTCTACACCTTTCAAAGCAGCCAACTCCGGAATAATCAGCGGCAAAAGTCCCGCATCGTCCATCAGCTGAAAACCACGGGAAGGTTGCGCAGCCATCATCATCTTGTTGAGTTCTTCGGCAATTCGTTCGCCCGACACGATGGAAATGCGTTCGCGATTAGCATAAATAGCATTGAACGTGATAGGATGAATATTGAATTGCAAAGTGGTAGCAAAACGAATGGCGCGCATCATGCGCAAAGGATCGTCGCTAAAAGTGATGTTCGGCTCGGCCGGGGTACGGAGAATTTTTCGTTGGATGTCGCCCAAACCATCGAAAGGATCGATAAGTTCGCCATAATCGGCTTTGTTCAGACTGATAGCCAAGGCATTGACGGTGAAATCGCGACGAATCTGGTCGTCCTGCATACTGCCGTCTTCCACGATAGGTTTGCGCGAACCTCGTTGGTAAGATTCCTTGCGAGCACCGACAAATTCCAGTTCCAACTGACGATACTTTACCTGAGCCGTCCCGAAATTACGAAACACCGATAGATGCGCGTGTTTACCCAACAATTCTGCCACGCGCTGGGCCAATTCTATCCCTTTACCGACGGTAACGATATCAATGTCTTTGGAAGCTCTGCCGAGAAAAATATCACGAACAAAACCTCCTACCACACAAGCTCTTACGCCAAGTTCTTCCGCAGCTTGTGTGACCACCGAAAAACCGGCTCCTACCAAATATTCACGTAAATTCACAATTATTCCATTCAATTAGGATACAAAGGTAATGTTTTTTGCCGAAAGCGCTATATCTTTGTCGCCGCTAAAAAACAAAAGAATCCATGCTGCATCGCTTTCACATATTGTTCCTCTCCTTTCTCTGTCCAATGCTTGCCATCGGAATGTCTGCTTGTAAGAAGCAAGACAAAAGCGAGCTACTGATTAATCAAGCTAAAGAAGCGGCTGCCAAGCAAGAATTCCAGAAAGCCAAACTACTGATTGACAGCATCCGCATTCTCTACCCCGACGATTATCACAAAATCCAGAAAGGACGACATGCTTTGTACGAAGTGGAATTGGGCGAACAAAAACGCAACCGTTATTATTGCGACAGCGTGCTGAAAATCCGTCAGGCCGATTTTCCCCAAAAACAGAAAAACTTCACCTATCAACAGAATACGGCTATCGAGAGCGTCGGATACTACGTTCACAACGAACATGTTTTCCATGGCAACAACACCCAACGTTGCTACTTACAATTCAAAACCGACAACGAAGGCCGCTATTTCCTGACCAGTTATTACTGCAACACTTATCCCATCGAACATAGCAAAATTCGTTTGGTGGCCCCGGACGGCAGTTATTGCGAAAGCCTCGAAGTACCCAACGATGGCGCATTGAATTATCGTTTCCGCGACGACAATCTCTATTACGAAATCGTTTGCTTCAACCAGAAAAAACTGAATAAGTTGATGGAATTCGCCCATTTGCACAAAGATGACAATCTGAAAGTGATGCTGGTAGGCAAACGCAAGCATCAATATCCTTTACGCAGCAAAGACCTGCAAATCATGCTGGACGGCATGGAACTATCTTTTGTTTTGTCAGACATTCATCGTTTGCTCGAAGAAAGCCGTCTTTCTCAGGCTAAAATTCAATACCTCAAGCAAAGAATCGAACAAGTAGATTCCACCACCAAAAAATCATCTCGATAAGGTGAAGCGCAGGCTCACTCCGAAGTTCTGCGTGGTAACAGGATAAGACGATACCAAAGGAATGCTCGATTCCAAATCGTAGAAAATCTTGAAATTCAAATTCTTACTGATGACGTAATCGCCCATGATTTCCATGGTGCATGTCTTGTTACCCGAAGTTGCCTGGGTATATTGTTCCTCAATTTTACGCAAGAGTGCCGTTGAATTCTTCAGCGAGAAATCGGCGGTGATAGAAAAATCGTTCTTCACTTTGGAATCGGCCAGAATGCCCCAAGGATGGAAATCTACCATTTTATAGCTGGCTCCCAGCACATACTGCTGACGTCCGCTTTCCACCAATTGTCCACCGGTAACACTCAGATTCAAGGTGCGTCCGGTCTGAACTTCGGCCTTGAGCGTCATACCATTTTTCAGGGTCGCCTTAGCTCCAATAAGCGGCGAGAAACTTTCGGTGATGGAAACGCCCGCGATATCGAATTGAGCCGAAGGAATAGGATTGCCGCTCAATACGTCCTGTACAAAACCCAAATCACCTTGTCCGGCACTTACGAAAGTATTGTAAGAGCCAAACGAAGAAACATTGTAACTGCAATTGTAGGCATGATTCAAACTAAAACTCTTGAAATGGGCTTTAAAAGCCGGCAATTTGGATAAACCATCGTAGGTAACACTCCAGTTGGGCATCAAAGACAAAAGCGAGGGGAAAATATCCAAGGCTGAATGATGCGCCGACTTTCCGGTATAAGCCGCCAGGAAAGCAGGCACCAGTACATCGGCAGAATTCTTGTTGACACCGCCATTGGAAGCATCGTAAGCCTGGCCTGCATAGTCGCTGCCACTGAGGAAGCCTTGATCGGGATACTGCAACTGACGGTATTGCGATTCCAAACGAGCCGCAATAATTTCTCTGTTGGCTACAAATTCATCGAAGGCCTTGGAAGCGTATGATTTTTTCGCATTGATAGGCGCCAAAGCAGTACGCAATGCCACCGTCGACATAGAGAAACTTCCCGCACGCGTCTGCGGACGACCATCAATCATATACTGCACCTGACGGTTGTCGTTTTCGTTGCGCTGTGCCGACAAATCAATTTTCAAACCAGGAATCGGCTGCACCGACGACTTGATTTTCAAGCTCTTGGTTTTGGTCATCACCGCCGGGCTCACCACCGAATCGGACATTACCAACCAGTTTTTCTGAATGGATGAGTTTAAGAATTCATCGGCATTATACAAGCCGCTGGCAAAATGCCAACCCGGCGCATGCTGGTAATTTTCTGTACCAAAGAACAGACCGCTTTCCGGCTTAAATCCGGGCAAGTTAAAGTTGTCGTTTTCCTGATAAGTCACTTGGATATTACGCACCGACATCAACAAACGAGAGGTCAATTGCAAAGCCTTGTACCAGTTTTCTTCTTCGAGACTCGGCTTGGGCGTCACCACGATTTTCACTTCAAGCGAGTCTTTAGATTTAATGCGTAAGGTATTTTCGTCCAACACTTTATACTTTACATCCACTTCTTTTCCCTTGGCATCTACAAAATGAACATCTACCCGCTTGTTCTTCAGGTTGTGCTTAAATTCCGTCTGGGTATCGGGCAAAAGCGTCAACTTGCTTTCTTTGTTCTTGGCCTTCTTTTTCTTGGACGCGAAGGTTTCCGGTTTCTTAGACTGACTGCTACGGGCATTGGATGCAAACTTGCGGTTCACCGCTTTCAGATAGTCCGATTTATTGTAGAGCGTTTCCAGATTCAAAGAAGGATTGAAAGAGATACTACGTTGGTTGGCAATGACATTACCCATATCCACATCGGCAATCATAGCCGAACGATCCCATTTGTAATTGCTTGAATATTGGAAACTGGCGGTCACGAAATCGAGCAGCGGAATATTCTTGAAAGGAATTTGCCAAGTGTACTTCATATTCTGCTGATAAGCCATAGGCGTACCGAGAGCCATCAGCGAAGTCATCACCGTATCTTTCCAGTTTTGGTATTCCGTGGGATAAAGTTCCTTGTTTACCGGCGTATTGAGGGTTTCTTCCACGCGGGCGCTGTTGTTTGTTGTGAAATTGAATTTCATGTTGCGCGTCAGGTTCCAATTGAGGTTGAAATCGGTGTTCCACATAAAATTCTTGCTGAAGGTGAGCGGAATCATATTGGCCACTTCCGAAGAAAGCGAACTCAAATCGCGGTTTTGCAATTCATAATAATAACGGTTCAGATTCGTGCTGAAAGCCACCGAGTTGGGGATGTAGGTAAGCGAGAAATCCTTGATGGTCTTGAGCCAGGGCGATTTGAGCCACTCGGCCTTGGATTTGGCAAAGGGTTCGAAGGCTTTCACAGGCGAACTGTAACCATAACTCATACCGGCCTGATAATTACGCGTGATTTCGTATTCGGTGGTAGCATCTCTTTCGAAGCTTTCGTTGAAACTGTAATTGAAGCTGAAGTTGGCCGGATCGATAGGCAGCGGCGTTTTGCTCTTCACATTGAGTTTCACGTTGTTAAGACTGAAACTACGATAATCTTTCAGCGTCTGGCTATAATTCTTGATAGAATCTCTCTGGGCCTTATCCTCGGCCTGCGCCAACACTTCCGACAACAATAAATCTTCGTTCAAAGGATCGTATTTGGGCGTATTCACCTGCTTAGAAATCGAATAATACAAGGGCAAGTTCAAAAGATTTTCCTTCGGCACCAAACGACCCAGATTGAAACTCATAGCCAGATTCACGGCACCATAATTATCCATACGACGTTCCGACACGCGCTGTTCGATGCCACCGAAACCATCGCTCTCGTAACGACCCGAGAAATTGATATTTCCCAAATCGGACAAAGCCAATTGCGCCGTACTTTGAGCCGCCCAGCCACCATCGTCGTTAAAGCCCTTCAGACGCATTTCATTGGCCCAGATTTCCACCGAACGTACCGTCGTACCGTTGTTGCGCACCCCTATCATCAAAGTACGCACATCCGAGATGCTGGGATTTCCCTTGATGCTGACTTTATGATTTTCGTTTTCAGGATCGTACTCGCTGTAAATCTGGGTATAATTGTTGCGCTGCTTGAGGTTGCGCTGCTGCTTGATATAGGTGAACAGCTGCAAAGGCACATCCAGGAAGTTTTCTTCGGGCCAGATGCTGTATTCATTGTTCACAAAATGCGGCGACAAGCGCAAAGGAATTTCGTATTCGTAGTAGTTGTTCTGATAATCGCTACCCATACGTACAAACAACGTCATTTCGTAATCGACAGGCGGCTGCGGATCGTCCATCATGCTTTCGCCGTGGACAAACATCTGCAAACGATCGTATTGACGAAAATCGAGTGAAGTGTTTTTGTAGACCGCGCGCGCATCGCCTGGAGAGAGATTCCTGATTTTCAATGCCAAAGATTGTTCGTTTTCTTCGTATACACCCGGCTGGCTGGGATCACCTTCACGTTCCACTCCCGGAGGCAATATATAATGTATCGGTTCGCGCGACGAGTTTTCTTCCAAATCGACGGTAGAGACTTCCATCGTGGCATTGCTTTCGGGCAAAATCGTGGTAAAGAGATCTTTATCGTATGCACGCCAATCGCCGCGCACCAAATCGAGTGTAGCCATACGCAACACCACGCTGTCCTGAAAACCAGTCAGATACATACGGATGAATCGGATGCTGTTGAATCCATTGATGTTGCCTACTCTTTTTTCGTATTCGCTGATGGGAATTTTGAACTGATACCAAGAAATGGTCTCGGTCTTGCCATTTTTTAGCTTCACTTGCGAGACGCGCTTGTCGTTGATAAAGTTCTTGCCCACTTCCATATCTTCGTGACGCAAAGACACGCGATATTGATAATAGCGTTCGTTTTCGCTCAAGGTAAAATCTTCGTTGATATCCTCAATATCGGGCAAAGTGCTGGCCGCCGTTTCGTAAGATTCGTCAGTATCCACACGAGCTTGCGAGTTGCCGTGAGGGCCGTTGAAATATTTGTAACGATCGATGATAGGCAGTTTGCGTCTATCGTAATCGGTGCCGCGGTAATGATGATAATTATCGCCCGAAGGGTCGTTCAACGGCGAGAAAGGATTGTCTTGCATTTCAGACTTGGTGATGCCATCCAAACGATTGGAAACAGCTTGCACATAATCGGCAAAATAATCGGCTTCTTCATCGTCATTCAAGCCATCCAAACCAACATCCTGAATACGGCGAACACCTTCGGTATTGTCGAACGCATAAACATTGACATTTTTGGTGGAAATCTTTCCCCATTTCGTGTAACCGATTACCATGCTGTCGCCATCGACGGGCAAACCATTTTCAAAACTCTTCTTGCCGTCTTTGAGCACATCTTCCGAAATATCACCCAGGTTGAAATACAAATCACCGCCTTGATGCAGGCCCGTGCTATCGTACACAAAAGGATCCATCAACCAAAACTCGATGTATTCCACATTGTTCGATTCGAAGTTGGTCAGATTCGACTCGACTTTGCGCATCATACCTCCCCAACGTTTTTCCGGCTGAGACAGACTTCCGTCGCTATTCATGCCGTTCACGTCGTAATTGTAAGGGCCTCGTTGCTTGGGATAGAACACCACGTTCATAATATTCAGCAAACCCGTCTGATTGTACTGCAAATCTTTGTCGGGATAAATTTCTTTCTGATTCACCGCACGCACATAATGATTGGAAAGCTGTTCTTCGTCCGAACGGATATGGTCGGGCGTTTGCGATCGGCTTTGCGTAAAGATCTGATCTACATAATACCACGACAATAAAGAACGGTTTTGTCCATAACGCAAATCGTTGGAATAAGCAGCTTCGGGAAATTTTCCGCTCGGATCGTAAGGCGTGGAAGCCAAATGCCATTGCGTAACATCTTTCAATGAAATCGACTTCTTGGCGGCTTCAAAATCGTCTACGTAAACGGTATTATCGATCTGCTTATTGGAGCCGGGCACCAATTGCGCAAATTCAGCCCGCATGCTCAGTTTGGAAGGCTGTGTCACATTCACCAGTGGCAACATATCCAAAACATTGGTCAAAGCCTGCGACTCGAAATCGAAAGCCGTATGCAAGCCCCAGAGCGTATTGTTGAGCGGCTCGGTATTCATATCCACCTTGTTAGTGAGCGGACGTTCCGAAAGATGCATCAAGGTTCCTCCCAATACAAAATGGTCGCTGAAAGCATATTCCATCGCCAAGCCGGTGAAGGTCTTGCGCACCATGCTGTACACGCCCTGGTCTTCGCAAGTAGCTTGGATAATGGCTCCCGACGAGAGAATATCGTTATTGGTAATGGTAACGGTTCCCGAAATATAATCGACTATGTAGTCTACATTCTCTGTCAACAGACGACCACCGGCAGTCACGCGCACCGAACCTCTGGCCACATTCATGGCGCCCAAAGAAATTTCTGCGGCATTGGCTGCGCGATACTCCCCTTCCAAACGGAATTTATTCTTTTCGGTAAGTTGTTGCACCACCGTCAAAGTAGAATCGTAGAGTTCCTGGAAAACATAAGATTCAGCTAAAGCATCATCGGCCATTTGTGTACGCAGATAGCTGCCGAAAGGTTCCACCACCGGGAAAATGATACGACCATGCGAACTTTGCGCCGTATAGCCTTCCACATAATCGAAAAGGCCATCGGGATAAGCCTCATTCTGGCTATTCAAACGGTCGAGACGGAACACGCGCAAAAGAATCTGATTCTTCAAACGGCCTTCGCCAAGATAATTCAGCGTCGTTCCCACGGTATCGTTCTGATACGTAATATTCAGACGGAAATCTTCCTTAGGCATATTATAAGTACCTAAGGCATAGACATTTTTCATCATCAAATCCCAGGTGGGAGAAGCCGGTTCCAGATTGGTTCCCTTCAAAAGCTTCACAAACAAGGCTTGCGGTGATTCCACGCCATCGGTAGAGAATTCACCCACCTGATACACCTTGCCGTTCTTGGTATATTCAAAGGCCACCGCCAACACTTCGTCGGGATTTAAAGCCTGATTCAAACTGATGTAACCCAATGATTTATTAAGGCTATATTCGCTGGGCAACAACAAACGAGCACTTTCCAGACGTTCGTAATCTTCGCCGATTTGCATGCCATAATCTTCCAGCGGCGAAAGAACAGCCGTAGCCTCTCCTATCTGACGTGCAGCCGCATACTGGGCAAGCATTTCCGCATACAGACTATTGGCCTGATTCGAAGGATAAGGCTGCGTAGCGTCGGCTTTCCAATGATCATTGGCAATGCGCTGCGGTTCGGCCATATCGGCAAAAGCAATGATGTGTCGGGCATTGTCCATGCGGGCGCGCTTGTTGGTTACCCATACTTCGATTTTATTGATAACGATGCCCGATGATATATAAGGTAACTTCGACATCCACTGATCGTAGTTGTCGCGGAAATATTGCGAGAGGAAGAAGTGTCGGTTTTCGTCGTAGGCATCTACCGAAATCTCGAAACGTGTGGTCTGCGTACCGCCTTCCATCGAAGCCGAAGTGGTTTGCGCATTCTGTTGTGAAATCACCGCAGCCACGTTCAACTTACCAAACTGCAATTCCGTTTTAGCCCCGAAGAGCGAAGTACCGCCCGAAATGAGCGTATTCTTCACCGGCATGCTCACATTACCGGCTTCCAGACTTTTGATAATTTCGTCTTCCTTACCGGCATAGCGCAACTTGATAGCCTTGGCATCATAGTCGAACGAAGCCTCGGTATCGTAATTCATGTTGACGTTGATTTTGTCACCCACCTTTCCATTGACGCTGAGCTGGATGCTTTGATCGAAATCGAAATAGGTACGGTTGCGGGCGCGTTCCGACAAAGCCGGATTCTCCACAATATTATTCTTGACGCCAAAACTGATTTCCACCGCACCCTGGGTTCGCAATTGTACACCGCCGGGACCAAAGATTTTTTCGGCAGCGCCCAAATCGAACTGCATATCGGTGAGCGAGAATTCGTCTTTCTTCTTGGAATAATCTATTTGGTTCTTCTTTTTGAAAAACTGCGCATTGGATTGTTGTAGCCAGTAATCGGCATATTCTTTCTGCGAGATGCTCAAAGGCGTGCTAATGCGGGTTTCGCCTACATAAGTACTCATCACATAATCACCGCTTTCCACATCATATTCGATGAGCGTGCGCACATTTTCGGGCGATTTCAGATCGGCCATCACCGGCTGCGCGGCTTCCTGCAGATTCTGCGGCTGCGAAGCGGGAATAGGATAATGCAGACTCGTTTGCTGATTCGTTTGTGAAAACACAGTGAAGGCCGTCCCTAAAATAAAGGACAGCCCCAACAAGCAAATTTTCATCAACGATGTGCGCATGAATTAAAGCATTTTCAGAGCCGATTTAATGAGCGCTTCCACCTTGATGGCAGGCGTTTCCTTCAAAATGGCATTCAAAACCTTATTGGCCGCCGAAGTTTGATAACCAAGCATTTGCAAAGCCGCCAAAGCTTCAAGACGAACTTCTTGGTTGCTCGTATTCAGATTGATGCCATCGTTTGCGGGAAGGGAGATGCCCGATTTGGCAATTTTGTCTTTCAGTTCCACCATCAAACGCTGGGCGGTTTTAGCACCGATGCCCTTGATATTCTTGAAAACAGCCAGATTTTCAGACAAGATAGCTTGTTCCAATTCGCTTACATTGAGCGACGAAAGAATAACGCGGGCCGTATTGGCGCCAATTCCCGAAACACTGATCAATTGCTTAAAGGCTTCTCTTTCTTGCTGTTGCGCAAAACCATAAAGAATATACGCATCTTCTCTGATAGCCTCGTACACATACAACATACAGCTTTCGGCCGATTGTATTTCGCTGAAAGTATTCACACTGATATTCAACAAATAACCCATGCCATTGTTTTCCAGGACAACGCTGGTGGGATTGATATCGCGAATTTCGCCTTTGATAAATTCTATCATATTGATTGTCTGTTAATTATTACAAATTTGAGTCGGCTCGCATATGCGCGAGTATTACTATAAACGCAACATTGTGGCTTTTCGTATATATTGATGAAATTTTTTTTTGAAGATTTATCTAAAAAAGGACCACGACAGCTTTCCTGACAATATTTCTGCCCGATAAATAAATTTGCGTTTCCGCTCTTGTTGACGTATTTTTGTTTTTTCAAAAATCAAGCAGCTAATCCTACTAATTTATTCATATCATGATGAAAAATAAAGCCTTATTGATAGCGACTCTTTTGTCGGCATTCTGTTTGGAAAGTTTGTCTGTTCATGCCGCGGGACCAAGCGCCGAAATACGCGCGAATAGCCGCGAATTGAGATACAAACCAGATACTTCGGACTTCGTTTTCTGTGGCACAGAACCCGCCGTTTACACCAGAGCTTTGTATGGTAACAATCAAGCATTTAGACTAGAAACAAGCGACCATCCCGACTTTGCTTTCTACTGTAAAAACGGCATGGTGGGCAATGTAAAAATAGGTTTACTCCTCAACAAGGAAGAAATCCTTTGGTTGAACCAAGCAGAAGAGATAGAATCGCGCTACAGCGCCGGTAAAAGAATCTACCATATCCGCGACCAACGTTTCGGCAAAGAGGCACAAATCACCCTGACGGCCTTGGCTCGCTACGACCAGGAAGGCGCGCTTTTCGTACTTGATTGTCAGAATGTTTCCCCGAAACTGGAATGGATTTGTCAATTTGGTGGCGTCAGAGGAAAAAGATTTTCCCGCAATGGCGATTTGGGTGCCGACCCTTGGGATGCCTTCTGCATGAAAAAGGACTACTGTCTGAACAACCATTACGAGATCAAGAAAAATCGATTCCGTGTAAACTATGGAAAAGACAATGCTTTCTCCCTTTACGGACATTTCCCCAAAGCTAGCCGCCTGGCCCTTGCCGATTTGGAAAATCCGCTACAAAGTCCTTCCGATGAAAACTATCCCACTTTGTTGGCCGAAGGTAAATTGAAAAACGGCCAAACTTTCATCAGTTTTTCTCTGACGGAAGACGCCAAAAATCTCAATCATAAACAATTGTACAGTAGCACTTTGGAAAGCATTGCCGAAGTTCAGTCGCATTTGCAGATCTACACACCCGATCCTTATATCAATGCCGCTGCTTCTGCTTTGGTAATGGCTGCCGATGGTATTTGGGAATCGCCGGTTTACCAACATGGAGCTATCGGATGGAGAGTGCCATTGGCCGGATGGAGAGGTGCTTACACCGCCGATGTTTTGGCTTGGAACGATCGTGCCGAAGAACATTTCCGTGCTTATGCCGCTTCGCAAATGACTACCCCGCCCGATAAAGGTGTCATCATGGATACGGTGTTGAATATTGCCCGCAGCGCCAAAGTAAAAGGTTCACAAATGTACAGTGAGGGCTACATCGCACGTTACCCCAACAATCCCAACACGATGAACCATTACGACATGAACATCTGTTACATCGACGAAATGCTGCGCCACCTGCGTTGGACCGGCGATTTGGATTTCGCGCGTGAAATGTGGCCCGTCTTGGAAAGACATTTGGCTTGGGAAAAACGCTGCTTCGACACCAACAACGATGGACTTTACGATGCCTACTGTTGTATCTGGGCCAGCGATGCCTTGCAATATAGCGGTGGAAGTGTCACTCATTCAAGTGCTTATCATTATTTCTCCAATCGTATGGCTGCCGATATCGCCCAGTTGATTGGCAAGGATCCGGAGCCTTATCGTCAGGAAGCAAACAAGATTCTGCAAGCGCTCAACCAAGTTCTTTGGATGGACGAAGAAGGACATTGGGCTGAATATCAAGACATTCTCGGCAAACAACTCTTGCACCCCAATGCTGCTTTGTGGACCATCTACCATAGCATCGATTCGAAAGTACCGACCAGTTTCCAGGCTTATCAGGCTTTGCGTTATATCGACACACAATTGCCTCATTTCAAGGTAGAAGCCAGCGGAAAAGATGCCTTGAACGAAAATCTTTGGCTGCCCGCCACCACCAATTGGATGCCTTATCATTGGTCTATCAACAATGTTGCTTTCGCAGAAGTGATGCACACGGCACTTGCCTATTTCCAGGGCGGCCGTCAGGAAGAAGCCTATCGCATCATGAAAGCCGCCGTGATGGATGGTATGTATTTAGGTAAGAGTCCGGGCAATGTTGGTCAGGTTAGTTTTTACGACGCAGCTCGTGGCGAAACCTATCGCGACTTTGCCGATCCCGTGGGTGTTTATTCGCGCGCTTTCGTAGAAGGTTTGTTCGGTGTAGAACCCAACTTATTGGAAAACAAAGTGTATCTGCGTCCTTCTTTCCCACAGGCTTGGGACACGGCTTATTTCAAAACGCCTTATTTGGAATATAGCTTCGAGAAAAAGCAGAACGAACAAATCTGGCGCATCAAACCTCAATTCCGCAAACAAGCCGAAATTATTCTGCAAGTTCCTGTTTATCAAGCAAAAGTCGACAACATTCTAATCAACGGCAAAAAGGCCAAAAATACGGCTTGGCTGAAAAACAGCATCGGTATGCCACGTTTGCAGATTCCTTGCCAGGCAGCCGAAAGCTACGAAGTTCGTATCATCGAAAGCGCGGCCACAGCGGACAAAGCCCTTTATCCTAAGCAAATTGCCGCCAGCGAAAGCTTGCACATCCAATTCCCGGAAAGCTTCAGCATCAAGCAAATCTACGACCCGCAAGCGATTCTGCAAGAAAAGCGCATCGAGGGAACAATGCTTCATACGCAATTGCAGGGAAAATCGGGCCATCATACTTTCTTTGTAGAAGTGGAAAAAGACAAGATTCGTTGGTGGGAAGCCATTGACATCGAAATTGTTCCCGATTTTGAAATCATCGCCCTGCATCCGGAAGCCAAACAACTGCAGATAGAGATTCGCAATCATCGCTCGCAAAACGAAAAAATTGACCTTTGGCTCAATCATCAAGCTAGCGGTATTGCCTTGGATTTGAAGGCCGAAGGCAGCCAGACCATTCTTTTGGAAAAGGCGCATCATGGCACTAACCTGATTGAACTTCGCCAGGGAAATTGTGTACTTGCCAGCCAAAAACTGCCTTTCTGGAACATTCCTTTCAACTCCAATCAAGAGCAGACACAAATCTGTCTATCAAATTATTACAACGACCGCGTGGACGATATTTTTGCTTTCGGAAAATACATGAGCCCGCGTCCCACGTCTACCAGTTTGCAAATTCCTAGCCAAGGTTTCGGTGAATGGTGCGTACAAAAAATCCTGCCCGAAATCGATGCACAAGGTTTCCGCGAAAAATGCGACGAAAAGGGTCTTTTCACGATGCCTCAGTCTATCCGTTTCCAAGCCACGAAAGATTCTTGCCCGAACAATATTCTTTTCGTTTCACAGTGGGACAATCATCCCGACGAAGTGGAAATTCCGGTGGAAAACGCGCAGGCTTCGCATGCATATCTGTTGATGGCCGGCAGCACCAATCACCAACAATGTCATTTGGTGAACGGTATCGTTCGTGTACAATACAGCGATGGCAGTGCGGATTCGCTTTTGCTAATCAATCCTGAAACCTGGGTTCCCATCGAACAAGATTTCTTCGAAGACAATATGGCCTTCGATATCAAAGCACCGCGTCCCTACCGTGTGCAACTGTCTACCGGGTTGGTTTCGAGAAACTTGGAACGCGATTTACATCTGAAAGATGTGGAATACAGCAAAGGTCGCAACATTCCCGGTGGCGCAGCCGTCATGCTCGATTTACCTTTGCATCCCAACAAGAAAATCAGCGCTATTCACTTGGAATCCAACACCATTGAAAGTATTATCGGATTGATTTCCATCACTTTGGTAAAATGATTGTTTTTTTTCAAAAATTCTCGGGTTCTACAACAATAAAACCAACATTGCATCGTTATTGTTATAACGATAAATCCTTTTGCCTATGATTTTGAAGGCTATACTCCTGTTCTGTACGGCATTTATTGTCACGTGCATTTCGATGCCCAGCATCATCAAAGTGGCCAGCAAACGATCTTTGTTTGACGAACCCAAAGAAGCGAGAAAAATCCACACGCGGGATATTTCCAACTTGGGTGGCATCGGTATCTTTTTGGGATTCTTCTTTTGCGTCCTGTTGTTTCAAGTTATTTGCGATTCTCGCGAACTGGGCAGTTTAGCAGCGGCTTCGGTCTTGCTGTTCTTTATCGCCTTCCGTGACGACTTGGTGCCATCTTCGCCCCACTCTCGACTGTTGTTCCAGTTTATCATCGCGGCCATCATTGTTTTCGTAGGACAGGTCCATTTTGTACATATTCCTATTTTTGAAGCCAATACGCTGCTAAAAGAAGTTATCAACATTGTCTTCTCGTTCATCTTTATCGTCGGATTTATCAATGCATTCAATTTCATCGACGGCATAGACGGTTTGGCAGGCAGTTTGGGACTATTCTGCACCTTGATATTCGCTTCGCTCTTTTTGTGGATGGGCGATTACTCTTACGGCATGACGGCTTTAGCCATGAGCGGCGCCACTTTGGGTTTCCTGATTTTCAATTTCGGCGAGGCCAAGATTTTCATGGGCGACATGGGCTCCATGCTGATAGGTGTTTTCCTGGCTATTTTCGGCATTCGCTTTGCCAACGGTCCGGTGGTATTGGAAGACTGGCTCACCATTGCCTATCCGGGCAGCGTCATATTGGCCATTCTTATCGTACCTTTGATGGATCTCATCACCGTTGTCAGTATCCGATTGTATTTCAGACAATCGCCTTTCATTGCCGACAAACGACATCTGCATCATCGTTTATTGGGTTTGGGTTGGAATCACGCCGGTATCTGTCTGTTCGAAGTCAGTTTCAACGCTATCGTGGTGATGATTTGTCTGGCGCTTCAAAAAACGAATGCAGGCATTTGGCCTTGCCTTTCCACCATCGCCCTTGCCATCTTGGTGGAAGTTTTGTTCATCTTCCTGTATATGAAAAAGCAACATAAGAATTCATTATTATAATAACCTATATTTACACTCAGATGAAAAAAATCAGCGTTGCCATCGTAGGATACGGCAACATCGGAAAATTTGTGGTTGAAGCCTTGCAAACAGCTCCCGACATGGAGATTGCAGGCGTAGTAAGACGTTCTCTTTCAGAAGAAAAACCATTGGAATTGACCAACATTCCGGTCGTAACAGATATTCGAGAATTAGGAAAAACAGATGTGGCTATTCTATCTACGCCTTCGCGTAAAGTGGAAGAAAATGCACAGAAATATTTGGCCATGGGCATCAATACCGTGGACAGTTTCGATATTCACAGCGATATCTGGCAACTAAAACAAAATCTCGATACCACGGCCAAAGCAAACCAGGCTGTTTCTATCATTTCGGCAGGTTGGGATCCGGGTAGCGACTCCGTGGTTCGTGCCTTGCTGCAAGCTGCTGCGCCTAAAGGTCTCACTTACACTAATTTCGGACCCGGCATGAGCATGGGACACAGTGTAGCTGCCAAAGCCATCGAGGGTGTGAAAGATGCTTTATCCATGACCATTCCTTTGGGCACCGGCATTCATCGCCGCATGGTGTATATCGAATTAGAGGAAGGTTATGCCTTTGAGCAAGTGGCTGCCGCCATCAAAGCCGACAATTATTTCTCTCACGATGAAACCCACGTCATGCAGGTGGAGGACATCAACGCCATCAAAGATATGGGACATGGAGTGAACATGACGCGCAAAGGTGTTTCCGGCAAAACCCAAAACCAACTCTTCGAGTTCAACATGCGCATCAACAACCCTGCCCTGACAGCTCAAATACTGGTGGCAGTGGCCCGTGCCAGCATGAAACAAGCGCCCGGTTGTTACACCATGATTGAAATCCCCGTCATCGACCTGCTAGCCGGCGACCGCGAAAGTCTCATCAAGCAGTTGGTGTAACATAAGCATCTTTGCAGTATTCATCCTGCTACCATACAAAACAAAAAGTCAGCATCCAATTACGAATGCTGACTTTTTTATTTGCTCGTCCACCGAGTTTGGAATTCAACTTTGTAGGAATCTCGATGAGTTATCGATTAAGTTCGATGCAGCCCAAGATGAAAGGACCGGTAGCCTTACCGTCGTTGTCGCGGATACGTTCGTTGATGTAATATTCGTAACTACCATCGCGATAAGGATTGCCACCCAGACCGCTCACAGCACAACATTTAATCAAAGAGATGCTGCCGTCTTCGTTTTCTACAATACGATGTGCGATAAGACCATCGAGGATATCGTTGGCAACGGGCCAATAGATTTCGCGAGGCAAATAACCTTTGTTACAAGCTTTTGCGTAGAAATACATCATCATGCTTGAAACAGACGATTCCAAATAATTGCCTTCGAGATGACCTTTGTCCACCACTTGATACCAAAGATGTGTTTCCTTATCTTGCCAACGAAGCATACCTTCGGCCAATTTGTTTACCAAGTCCAAGACTTCGCCACGACGCGGATGATCGACGGGAATGAAATCCAAATCGTCTACCAAGGCCATGGCATACCAACCGATACTGCGACCCCAGAAGTTGGGAGAACGGCCCGTTTCGGGATCAGCCCAAGCCTGCTGATGTGAAGCATCCCAAGCGTGATAGAACAAACCTGATTTTTCGTCGTAAGTGCGGTCGCCAATCAAAGTAAGCTGATGAATGACATCGTCGATCCATTGAGGTTCGTTGAAAGTGACGCCATATTCAGCCAAGAATGGAGATGCCATATACAAACCATCCAACCACATTTGCTGGGTATAACGCTTCTTGTGCCAAAAACCGCCTTCGGGCGTACGCAACTGATGACGCATCTGCTTGTCCATCAAAGTATCCATAGCCATACGGAAACGTTCTTCGCCGGTAGAAGCATACAAATCGAAGAGAATTTTTCCGGAATTGATAAAATCAAGATTGTACTCTTGGGGACGGAACAAATGAATCTGACCTTCGGGACCGATAATGGTGTCACCCCATTGATACACATAATCGTAATACTTCTTGTCGCCGGTGTATTGCCACATTTCCCACATGGCCAGCGCACCCAAACCTTGGGTATAACCAAAAAACAGACGTTTGCCGTGGTCGAACTGATACAACTGCGGAAAACGTTGCATTTCAGACTCGGCCATACGTTCCGACCACAATTTCTCTTTCGGCCCGCAAGCCGTCATGACGCTCAGCAGAGCCATGCCTGCCAAAACGCTCAACATAATTTTCTTCATATACTAAACTTAAAAATAATTGTCATTATGGGACAAAGGTAAGAAAAACAAATCAAAGTTTGAATGATGTTTTTGCGCGCTTTTTAGCTTGCTATTTCGGTTGGCAAATACTATATTCGCGTCTTTATAAATACCGAAGACAAAAGCAGCTATGTTACTGAATTTCAGCATACATTATCATGCCCAATGGGGCGAACAGATTTGTGTTATCGGACACACTTGGAGCGAGGCCAATCCGCTGATTTTGCAATGCACGGAGGGCAACCATTGGCAACGCAGCATTCCTATCCCCGATTTTGTGAACGAATTGCAATATCGCTATGCCTTGCGACGCAAGGACGGCAGTTATCTATACGAATTTGGCAAGGATCGTTATGTGTATCTGAACGGCGTTTTCCAAGAACACACGCTCAAGGATTTCTGGCGCACCAACAGCGCAGAAGAAGCTTTCATGACACGAGCTTTCACCCAATGTCTGTTTTATCGCAACCGAAAAGCCGCCGATTTGGATGGAAGGGAAAACCTTGTGTTTCAGATTCGTTTGCCACAAATCGAAAAAGACCAATGCTTGGGCCTGATGGGTAATATTCCTGCTTTGGGCGAATGGAATGCCAATCGCATCTTGTTGCTGGACGATAGTCATTATCCGATGTGGAAAGCGAAAATTCGTTTGGACTCGTCCGCCGAAATCGATTATAAATACGTCATTATCAACAAGAATGATGGTCGAATCCTTAATTTGGAAGCTGGCGAAAACCGTCATTTGTCGTTTCAGGCCGAGCACGGACGTTGCATCTGCAGCGATCATGCCTTCCGTTATAGTCATGCGGCATGGAAAGGCGCCGGCGTGGCTGTTCCCGTTTTTTCTTTGCGCAGCGACGAAGGTTTCGGTATCGGAGAATTTATGGATTTGAAGAAATTGGCCGATTGGGCTGCCAAGACGGGCATGCAGATGATACAAACCCTGCCCATCAACGACACCACGCTCTATCATTCACGCCGCGATTCTTATCCTTATAATGCGGTATCGGTGTTTGCGCTCAATCCCATTTTCCT
>JAEIGA010003290.1_pt1 | contig 25388 bp, 22 predicted proteins | sample 9270691 | NCBI WGS metagenome assembly JAEIGA01 (sample SAMN17057246, study PRJNA624740) | gut metagenome | biome: biome; isolation source: fecal sample | host: Bos grunniens | place: China: Xizang | collected 2019
CACAGTGTCGACTGCCACGACTTCCCCATCGCAGAGCTTTTCCTCATAAAGAACCCTGAAACGGTCTCCTTTCTGAAGTCCGAAGAAATCCACTGTCCATGCATATATATCTGACAATGAGATGATAAGTTCAGGGGAAACGCCAGCCTCACGCATATCGACCCAAAGTGATGTGTTGATGGTTACATCAGCATAGCGCGACTCCACGGTGACCGGTTTTTCGTATACCCATGCACCATATGGTTCCTGACATGAAAAGACGATGCTGTGCGTACGGTCTCTGTCATAAACCAGGTACGACAGTCCGCCGTCAGGCATATAGTAGGCGCGGTAAGCATTACCGACACGGAGGGTGCGGACGTCGAAGACTTCACCGCACGCCTGCGTAAGGTTATATGCAGCCTGCGCCGACATGCCGAGGTTGCCGAGCAGTGTGGCGAAGAACTGTCCGTTCTTCACCGTACCTTCCACAACATCAAGGGAATCCGGGCAGAAGCCAAGGGGATAGGATACTTCATCACAGACAACTTCTACCTCACCCTCGATATCTTTTCCTCCTCCTGAGCAGGCAGAAAAAACCGCAACGAAGGCAAGCAATATACATACTCTTTTCATATCAGATATTTTAGTGACGCAAAGATAAGAATCCTGTTGAAAAAATTGTGGAAAAAAATGTAAGAAAGGGGAAGAAAATGGAAAATTATACATACCTTTGTACCGATTAGCGTGAAAAGTAATTATGGTAAGATTCATCGGCGAATACAATGTCAAGGTAGACGACAAGGGAAGACTCATTTTCCCTGCCGCCTTCAAGGCCATTGTCCCTGCCGAGGGTGACAAGAGATTCGTCATCAGGAAGGAAAACTTCAGTGACTGTCTCGAGATGTTCACTTACTCGGAGTGGGAACGCCAGTCGGAGAAGGTCCTGTCAAGACTCAACCCGGCTTTCAACGAAAAGCACGCTAAATTCTGGAGAGCATATATGCACAACTGCGCCATAGTGGAGCCTGATGCAAAGCTTGGCCGCATCTCCATTCCTAAGAAACTTCTTGAAATGATCGGCGTGACAAAGGAAGTCGTTTTCTCCGGTAATGATTACAAAATCGAAATCTGGGCCAAGGAAAACTTTGAGTCCAGCATCATTTCCAACGAAGATTTCATTTCTATAGCCGGTTCATTGTCAGAAACTATCTAGACAACAGGAGGACCGGAAATGTCAGAGTATCATACTTCAGTATTATTAGACGAGAGCGTATCCGCACTTGTAGGCTCCACCGATGGAGTCTACGCTGATGCTACATTCGGAGGAGGCGGGCACACGGCCGAAATACTTTCACGCTTATCAATCAATGGCCGCGTGCTCGCTTTCGATCGAGACAGCGATGCAATAGCAAACAAGCCGGATGATTCCCGTCTCACATTGATAAGGAGCGACTTCAGATGGATCCACAATCATGTCCTGCATCAGGGATACAGGGATGGCATCGACGGAGTCCTCGCCGACCTCGGTGTGTCGTCTCATCAGTTCGACACCGCCGAAAGAGGCTTTTCATTCCGCTATGAAGCACCTCTGGACATGAGGATGAACCAGGAAGCTTCTCTGACCGCAGCAGACATAGTGAACAACTATGAGTACGAGGAACTCGAGAAGATTCTCAGACTATATGGCGAGGTGGATAACAGCAGGAAGATAGCTCAGCTCATCTGCAAGGCCAGAGAGACATCACCCGTCGCCACCACATCAGACCTTGGAAAGGCGATCGAGAGCGCCCTGCCTAAATTTGCCGAGCATAAATTCCTCGCAAAGGTATATCAGGCCCTGCGGATCGAGGTCAATCAGGAGATGAAGTCACTGGAAAAGTTCCTGAGCGGAGCTGCCGCATCTCTGAAACCGGGAGGAAAGATGGTCATCATCACATATCACTCTCTCGAGGACAGGATGGTCAAGAACTTCATCAAGGCCGGCAACATCGAAGGCAAGGTGGAAAAGGACTTTTACGGAAACATGACTGCGCCGTTGAAGGCAGTCAACCGCAAGCCGATTCTTCCGCAGGAAGAAGAGATTGCAGCGAATACAAGGGCACGAAGTGCAAAACTGAGGATTGCAGAAAAGCTGTAACAGGATGACAAAGGAGAACAACAAGGAAAGATTGACATTCGGGACGGTCATGAAGTCGATTCTGAGCGGAGACATACTGCTTCTGCTCAGGGTAGACAGACTGTTGCCGTACATCCTTGTACTGTTTGCCTTGGGATGGATAAACATCTTCCTCAACTATAAGATTGAACAGACCATGGTGGAGGTAGAGAGGAACAAGGTAATCCTGGAGAACTACAAGATCTACCATGCCCAGAAGACATACGAATTCGTGAAGATGGGCAGAATAAGCACTGTTGAAAGCATGCTTGAGAAGGGAGGATCAAAGCTTACCACACCGACAAAACCTGCAGAAACAATAATAACTGACTGAATTCAATGACTGAACTGGACAGACAACGCATGAAAGAAGAGAGAGAAAGACGTAGGCCCAGCCGATGGCTTATGTATATCTATATCTTCTTCCTTCTGGTTTCCCTCGTGGTAATCGGAAGGATTGCCTATATCCAGTACATATGGAAGCCGAACCCGGCTTTCATCGAGCATTTCCAGCCGTCAAAGCACAAGGCCAGGATAGAGCCGGAACGAGGCTCGATCCTGGATCATAACGGAAGGCTCCTTGCAATATCGACGCCTCTGTATGACATCTACATGGACTGCTACGTACAGAAAGAAGCCAACGAGAAGAACCAGAAGACGGGAAAAAAGGACGAGGAGGAATGGCTGCAGAAGGCAAGACTCCTGTCAGGAGGACTCGCCAGAGTCCTCGTGAAGGAAGGAAAGGATTCCACATATTATTGGAACAGGATAAGAGACGGTAGAGCAAACAGAAGACGTTATGTCGGCATTGTCAAGGGCATCGATCATGGAACACTTCTGGAGCTGAAGGCGCTCCCGCTCTTCAATGAAGCCGGCCACAAGGGCGGACTCATCGTGGAAAAGCAGGAAAGGAGGCTTTACCCTTACGGCAGTCTGGCCAGAAGAGTGATCGGATACGTCAAGAACAACGACGACACAAGTGCCATCCATATCGGAATAGAAGGTAAATACCATTACCTTCTTCATGGCAAGAGAGGAACTGCATGGGAGAAGAAGACCGACAAGTCGCGTTGGATACAGGATGTGGACAGTACCTACATACCCGCAGTAGACGGTGATGACATAAGGACAACCATAGATATAAACATCCAGGACATAGCTGACAAGGCATTGAAGAACAACATGTCAGCGAACAGACACATCAAGGAAGGATGTGTAGTGATAATGGATGTGGAGACCGGAGCGATACGAGCCATGGTCAATCTTCAGAAAGACAGTCTGGGACGTTTCAGCGAGTCATTCAATATGGCGGCCGGTCGTCCGGGAGAGCCTGGCTCCGTATTCAAGGCCGCGACTCTTGCAACACTGATCGAGGACGGAAAGGTAACTCTTGACACGGAGATCCCTACGAACCATGGTTTCATGAAGGAATTCAGTCCTCAGGAAGTTCCTGGTGACGAATACATACGCAATTATGAGCGAAGGACAGGAAGGGATATGATATCTGTCATCTATGGATTCCAGATATCGTCCAACTATGTGTTCAGACGCCTCGTGAAAGACCATTACGGGGAGAATCCTTCCGAGTTCACAAGCCGCCTGCACTCATACAACCTCGGAGGCAACTTCGACTTCGAACTGACAGAAAGAGGAAGCGGCAAGCCGAGCATCCCTGACACTCACGAAAAGGGCTGGAGCAGGACAAGCCTCATTTCCTCAGCCATCGGATACTCAGTGAAGGTAACCCCGCTGCAGATAGCGACATTCTACAATGCCATCGCAAACGACGGCAAGATGATGAAGCCTTACATAGTCGGAAGCATAGAGAAGGACGGACAGGTAAAGCAGACATTCAGTCCCAAATTGCTCAACTCCATATGCTCCAAGGCTACAGCTGACACGCTTACCAGGGCCCTGACACAAGTGACTTCCGAAGGAACTGCAAGGAAACTCAGCAATGCAAAGTGCACGGTTGCAGGAAAGACAGGAACAGCAAGGATGTATCTTACCCCTAAGGAACAGCAGGGAAGCGGAGATCCATATGAGGACATCAAAGGGCGCAGAAGACACCAGGGTACATTCGTAGGCTTCTTCCCAGTGGAAAAGCCTAAGTATACAGCCATAGTGACTACATATACCGGCCTGCTGGACATGGGAGTCAACGTATACGGAGGAGATGCCCCGGCTGCCACATTCAAGGAAATCGTAGACATGCTATGGGCCTATGAATCAGAATGGAGCAAAGAGATCTATGCGGACGGAAAGATTCCTGAGATGAAGGCCAGAAACATCATTACAGACAACACCGATGGCTCTCCTGTACCTGATGTGACAGGAATGGGCCTCAAGGACGCGATATATGCGATAGAGAACAGTGGCTACACATGCGAGTACAGCGGTATAGGACATGTAAAAAGCCAACATCCGAAGGCAGGTAGCCACGCCGCAAAAGGAGGAACGATTAGAATCGAACTGAGATGAGATTAGACAAGGTCATAAGAAATACGGGCGGAACATTCACCGCCGGCAGCGGTGCTGCTGAAATCGATGCGATATGCAGCGATTCACGCAAAGTGACGCGTGGTTCCCTGTTCGTGGCAGTCAAAGGCTTCGCCGCAGACGGTCATGAATACATATCGAGGGCGATAGGGATGGGAGCCAGAGCTGTCGTATATGAAGACCAGGAGATGACAGACTTCCAGACTGCTTCGATAACACTCGACGGAGTCGCTCTCATAAAGGTCGGATCGTCAAGAAAGGCTCTTGCGATCATAGCGGCAAACTTCTATGACAACCCGTCTGAAAAGCTGACGCTCGTCGGCATCACAGGAACAAACGGAAAGACCACTACTGTGACATTGCTGCACAGGATGTTCATGGCCATGGGGTATAATTGCGGACTCCTCTCCACCATAGCGAATTATGTAGGCACCAGAGGTACAGAAGCCGTGAACACTACTTCCGACCCTATAACCATAAACTCGCTCATGAACGAAATGGTGAACGCCGGATGCGAATACTGCTTCATGGAAGTGAGTTCCATAGGAGTGGAGCAGGACAGGGTCGCAGGACTCAAGTTCAAGGCTGGAATCTTCTCCAACCTCACACATGACCATCTGGACTACCACAAGACATTTGCCGAATACCTCAGATGCAAGAAATGCTTCTTTGATGACCTGCCGGCAGATGCATATGCAATCACCAACATTGACGACCGCAACGGCATGGTGATGATGCAGAATACAAAGGCTGAAGTGGTGACATATTCGTGCCGGAGCATCGCTGACCATACATGCAGGGTCATGGAACAGAGCTTCGACGGAATGCTTGTCAAGATTGACGGACGGGAAGCATGGAGCAGACTGATAGGAATGCACAACGCATATAACCTTCTCGCGATATACTCGACAGCCGTCACCTTGGGTGCTGATCCGGATGAAGTGCTGACAGCCTTGAGCACATTGGCTCCGGCACCGGGAAGACTGGAGAACATCAAGGGACCTAGGGACATCTCCGTGATAATAGACTATGCCCACACTCCGGATGCACTTGAGAATACTCTCAAGACTCTCAGGGAAATTGCACCGGAAAGACAGCTGATCTGCCTGTTCGGATGCGGAGGAGACAGAGACAGGACCAAGAGGCCTGAAATGGGAAGGATAGCCCAGAAACTGGCGGACAGGATCATAGTGACCTCAGACAACAGCAGGACAGAAAAGACATCCGACATCCTGGCTGAGATAAAGGAGGGCATGGACACGGGAGGAAAGGCAAGATCCCTCTTCATCGAAGACCGCGAGCAGGCAATAAGGACAGCGGTAATGATAGCAGACCAAGGGGCGACCATCCTGCTTGCAGGAAAAGGCCACGAGACATATCAGATAACAGGAACAGAAAAGAAACATTTCGACGAGAAGGAAATCGTCAACAACATATTCAACGATGCTTTATAGACTAGTAGATATCCTCAGGGAATTTGACATACCGGGATTGGGACTCTTCGGATACCTTTCCTTCAGGGCCATCATATCATTCACCTTCGCCCTTCTGATCTCCATCTTCGCAGGCAGGAGGATCATTGACCTGCTCCAGAAGAAGCAGATAGGGGAAACGATCAGAGATCTTGGGCTCGAGGGTCAGATGCAGAAGAAAGGCACTCCTACGATGGGAGGAATCATCATATTCGTTTCAATCATGGTGCCGGTACTCCTGTTCGCCAACCTCAGGAACATCTACATCATACTCATGATAATCAGCACAGTATGGTTCTTCCTGGTCGGATTTACCGATGATTACATCAAGGTATTCAAGAAGAACAAGGAAGGTCTCAGCGAAAAGGGCAAGCTCGCAGCACAGGGCCTCATGGCTCTCGCCATCGGCCTTGCAGTCTGCTTCAGCGACCAGATTGTAGTGAGGGAGGGTGCAGACCCGACCGAAGTCACAGCGGGCATCAGCGCTGACGGCCCGGCCGACAGCACTGCAGCAAAGCAGGATATGATCAAGAGTACAAAGACCACGATACCTTTCGTAAAGGACCACGAGTTCGATTACAGCTGGCTCTCCCCTTTCAAGGGTGCATGGGGATGGTACTGCAAATGGGGCATCTATGTACTCATGATAATCATAGTCATAACCGCATGTTCCAACGGAGTCAACCTGACGGATGGAATGGACGGCCTCGCTGCAGGCACCTCGGCGATAGTGGGAGTCGTGCTTGGTATATTTGCATGGCTCGGCGGTAATGTGATGAACGCAGATTACCTCAACATAATGTACATTCCTGGCAGCGGAGAAGTGGCAGTGTTCATGTCTGCTCTGGTAGGAGCCCTGATCGGTTTCCTCTGGTACAACACTTATCCGGCCCAGGTCTTCATGGGAGACACAGGAAGCCTCATGCTCGGAGGAATCATCGGCGTGACTGCAGTGCTCATAAGAAAGGAACTGCTGATTCCCATCTTATGCGGAATCTTCTTCGCTGAAAGTGTGTCAGTATTGATGCAGAGGATGTATTTCAAGTACACGAAGAAGAAATACGGTGAAGGAAAGAGGATATTCAAGATGGCTCCTCTCCATCATCACTACCAGAAGGAAGGCATCCCAAGCCTTATCAGCAAGCCTGTCAAGGCTTTGCCTGAGGCAAAGATAGTTTCAAGATTCTGGATTGTAGGAATCATCCTGGCAGTGATCACAGTAGCGTTATTAAAGGTCAGATAGAAAATAGAATATATGTCAAGAGTAGTTGTATTAGGCGGTGGTGAGAGTGGAGTAGGTTCCGCTGTACTTGCCAAGGCAAAAGGTTTCGATGTATTTCTTTCAGATATGGGAAAGATATCTGAAAAGTATGCAGCTGTACTTGAGGAGTGGGATATCCCATACGAACAGGGCATGCATTCGGAAGAGCTCATCCTCAATGCGGATGAAGTCATCAAGAGTCCGGGAATACCTTCGACTGCACCGATGGTGAAGAAGATTGCCGAGGGAGGTATCAACATCATTTCTGAAATTGAATTTGCCGGTCGCTATGATACGGCAAAGAAGGTGTGCATCACAGGAAGCAATGGAAAGACCACCACGACATCCCTCATCTATCATCTGTTCAAGAACGCAGGAATGAATGTAGGTCTTGGCGGAAACATAGGCAAAAGCTACGCATATCAGGTGGCTACAGAGCAGCATGACATCTATGTGCTTGAACTCAGCAGCTTCCAGCTTGACAATGTATATGACTTCAAGGCAGACATAGCCATCATCACCAACATAACTCCTGACCACCTTGACAGGTACGACTACAAGATGGAGAACTATGTAAAGTCAAAGTTCCGCATCACACGCAACATGTCAAGTGACGACTGCTTCATCTTCTGCTCTGACGACGAGATCACCATCAGACATCTTGACCAGATAATGATGAAGGCACAGAAGCTTCCTTTCTCTCAGAAGGAGGAGGTACAGCAGGGTGCATTTGTGCATGGCGACAAGATGATAGTCCGCTACAAGGAGGAGGAATGCGACATGTACCTTCAGGAGCTTGCGCTCGGCGGAAGGCATAACGTATATAATTCCATGGCTGCCGCCATAGCTGCCAAGGTCATGGATATCGACAATGCTGTCATCCGCGAGGGTCTTGCTACCTTCCAGGCGGTAGAGCACCGTCTCGAAAAGGTATTGAGCATCAAGGATGTGCTTTATATCAACGATTCCAAGGCAACAAATGTCGATTCCGCATGGTACGCTTTGGAGTGTCAGACAAGACCGGTGGTATGGATTGCAGGAGGCACTGACAAGGGCAATGACTACAGCTGCCTTGTGCCGCTTGTGAAGGAGAAGGTAAAGGCCATCATCTGCATGGGACTTGACAACGAAAAGCTCCACCAGGCATTCGGAAACACAGTGCCTCAAATGCATGATGTGACATCTGCCCAGGATGCGGTGCAGCTTGCAAGCAGGCTTGCTGAAAGCGGAGACGTAGTCCTGCTTTCACCTTGCTGCGCAAGCTTTGACCTTTTCAAGAACTATGAAGACAGAGGAAGACAGTTCAAGGAGGCTGTAAGAAAGTTATAATATGGAGAATACAGGTACACAGGGCAGCTGGCTCAAGAAACTATGGCACAAGGTGCAGAATCCTGAGGGCGATAAGGTGATCCTTATAATCGTCCTCCTGCTCATTCTGATTTCCTTCCTCGCCATTTTCTCCTCCACTCCCCTCCTGCCTGCACAGGAATCAAGACTGGCTACAATGAAGGACCATGGTTTCGTGGCTGTCCTCGGCATCGGTCTGATGATACTCCTGTACAATTTCGACATCAAGTGGATAAAATATCTGTCCCAGACCGGATTCATCATATCATTCGTACTCCTGGTCATGCTCATGCTGAAGGTTGACCTCGGATTCATAAAGGTGGAGACAAGAAATGCAGCAACCAGAAACTTCGTGATAGGCGGTCTGCAGGTGCATGTATTCGAGATCGTCAAGGTTGCGATGATAATGTACCTTGCATGGGCACTTAACGCAATCAGGGAAGACAAGGCCGCCAGAAAGGAAAGGAGGAAGAGCGATACGTTAAGACTTGCTAACTGGCTGGCATCAAAAAGCCCGAAACTGAAGTTCCTGAAGAAGACTGTCTGGAAAAGGGTGTTTTATGTATATATCCCCGCCCTTGTCATAACCATGCTTGTATTCTTCGGCAGCGGATCCAGTGCAGTGCTTGTGGGATTATCCCTCTTCATCCTGATGATCATAGGAGGAGTACCTGCGAGGGAGCTCGCTTTTGCAGGAGTGATAGGCGTCATTGCAATCGGCTGTATGTTCAGCCTGCATATCGTCAGTGACGGAAAGATATTCAAGAGGGCAGGTACCATAATGAACAGGACGCAGGTCAAGTATGACATGAACAGGCTTGAAGGACTGAAGGGAGATGATTTCTACAACATGCTTGACACCCTCAGGCAACCTGTATCTGCGAAGATAGCTGTCCATGAAGGCGGACTTCTGGGCAAAGGGATTGGAAACAGTACTCAAAAATACAAGGTCGACAATATCTACGGAGACTACATGTTCAGTTTCCTTGTGGAAGAGTATGGACTCTTCGGCGGGATCCTTGTACTTATATTGTATGTCAGCCTGCTGGCAAGAAGTTCCATAATAGCACGAATGTGCGGAAATGAATTTGCAAAGTTTGCCATTGGAGGTCTGGTGGTACTTATCACGGGACAGGCGTTCATGCACATATTGGTAAATGTAGACATAGGGCCTATGACCGGGCAGACGCTTCCTCTGATAAGCCATGGAGCAAGTGCCTTCATTGTATTCTGCATTGCCTTCGGTATCATACTATCGATAAGCAGACTTGCAAAGAGGAAGATACAGAATGTTGAGGAACTCACTGAAGTTTCCGCCAATGACCTTGAAGCTAACATTGAAGCAGCTGAGAATTTAAAGTAGAAGAAGATGGCATACAGAAAAATACGGGCAATAATAAGCGGAGGTGGAACCGGGGGACATATCTTCCCGGCTCTTTCCATTGCAGGTAAGCTGAAGGAGCTGAATCCCGAAACGGAGATTCTGTTCGTCGGAGCAGAGGGAAGGATGGAAATGGAAAAGGTTCCGGCTGCAGGATTCGAAATTGTAGGATTGCCGGTAGCAGGCCTCATGCGCAAGCTGACGTTGTCTAATCTTGCACTCCCATTCAAGCTGCTGAAAAGCATCAGGATGGCCAAGAGACTTGTGCGTGAATTCAAACCGGACATCGCCATCGGCGTAGGAGGATACGCAAGCGCTCCTCTGCTCTGGGCTGCCGGAAGGATGGGCGTGCCGACCCTCATACAGGAACAGAACGGATTTGCCGGACTCACCAACAAGATATTGGGAAGGAAGGCAAAGTGCATATGCGTCGCATACGATGGAATGGAACGATTCTTCCCGGCAGACAGGATCGTGTTGTCAGGTAATCCTATACGTAAGGAAATAGTTGCGGCAGATGCCGCAATGAGGGAAGAAGCCTTCAGATTCTACGGACTTGACCCTGAGAAGAAGCATCTGCTCATTGTAGGCGGCAGTCTCGGAAGCGGCACGCTCAACAATGCCATGAAGAAATGGATAGAGGACGGATGTCCTGGAGGAGAAGGAATCGAAGTGCTGTGGCAGTGCGGAAAGTATTACAGGAAATCCGTAGATGAGTTCATGTCATCTGCAGCAGCCGCAGGCATGGGTGGGAGTACATTGAAATATATCCATCATTCGGATTTCATCCAGAGGATGGATCTTGCATACGCTGCCGCAGATGTGGTGGTCACCCGTTCCGGAGCAAGCTCGATTTCCGAGCTCTGCGTTGCGCACAAGGCTGCTGTCTTCGTTCCGTCTCCTAACGTGACTGAGGACCACCAGACGCACAACGCAATGGCCTTGGTGAACAAGGAGGCAGGAATGCTCGTAAGGGATGATGAAGCCGCGGAGAAGCTCATGAAGACGGCATGCGCACTGATGAATGATCCTGAAAGGATCGCCATCATGGAAAAGAACATAGCTGCCCTCGCAAAGAGCGATGCAGCCATGACAATAGCAGAGGAGATATATAAATATGTATAAGAACATATATTTCATAGGTATCGGAGGCATCGGCATGAGTGCCATCGCCAGATATTACAATGTGAAAGGGTACAATGTCAGCGGTTATGACAAGACCCCTTCACCGCTGACACATGCTCTTGAGGAAGAAGGAATAAAGGTGCATTATACAGATGACACCTCGTATGTTCCGTCCGACATCGACAAGACACTTGTAATATATACGCCTGCCATCCCTAAGGACATGGGAGAACTTGTCTATGTGCAGGAAAAAGGATACAAGGTCATCAAGAGGTCACGCATGCTCGGAGAGATTGCACAAGGACAGAGATGCATGGCCGTAGCCGGCACACACGGAAAGACGACCACCAGCACGCTTGTAAGCCATCTTTTCACAGACAGTGGAGAAGGCTGTTCCGCATTCCTCGGAGGCATATCCAAGAATTATGACAGCAACCTGCTCGTACATGACAACGACGTGATTGTCGCTGAGGCTGACGAATTTGACAGGTCTTTCCTTCAGCTTCATCCTGAGATTGCAGTCATCACTTCCATGGATGCCGACCATCTTGACATCTACGGGGACGAGGCGCATATACGTGAAGCATTCAAGGCATTTGCATCACAGGTCAGCGGAACTGTAATCGTAAAGCATGGTCTTGACATCACCAATGAAGATACTGCAGCGCATATCATGACCTACGGATATGACATGCCGGAAGCAGATTTCCATGCAGAGCCTCTGGGTGACGGACATTTCAACCTGCATCACCCTGGCGGCGTGATCGAAGATTGCGTCGTAGGCATCCCCGGATGGGTGAACATAGAAAACGGAGTTGCAGCATCTGCAATAGCACTGACATATGGTCTTGCACCCGAGAAGATAAAGGCGGCATTGGCCAGCTTCGGCGGAGTGAAGAGAAGATTTGATATGCAGGTCAATGCTGAGGGTCTGATCTACATAGATGACTATGCCCATCACCCTAACGAGATATCTGCTGCAATCAGTTCGATAAGAAACAGGTATCCGGACTACCGGTATACAGCGATATTCCAGCCTCATCTCTACACTAGGACACGTGACTTTGCGGATGAATTCGCCATAGCCCTGAGCAATGTCGACAGACTGGTACTCCTGGACATCTACCCTGCAAGGGAGGAACCTATCCCTGGGGTGACTTCGCAGATAATTTTCGACAATGTGACAGCTCCTGAGAAGATACTGATGGGCAAGGAGGAAGTTGCAGACTACCTCAAGAGGCTTCCGCTTGAAGAAAAGGAAGTCTTCATGACACTCGGAGCCGGAGACATAGACAGGCTCACAGGAACAATAGCAGAAATACTCCTGAACAAGAGATAATGGCAAGAATCTGGAAACATATGATAAACATCACGTTCGGTACCGTTCTGGTATGCGCGCTGACGGCAGCATGGATGCTTGGAAAAGCAGACAGAAAGCCTGTCATATGCAAGGGCGTATCCATAACCATAACGGACAGCACCACCAACCAGTTCATAACGCCGGACGAGATACGCAGGATTCTTGACATGGAATATAAAGACTACACCGGTACTCCGATAGATGATGTGGACCTGGCAAGGGTAGAAAAGATACTGAACGGCAAAAGCGCCATACTCAAGAGCCAGGCATATACGACCAAGGACAGCATGCTTAACGTGACAGTGACCCAAAGGAAACCTATAGTGCGTTTCCAGAAAGGAGGAAAAGGATTCTATGCTGACTCTGAAGGCTTCCTGTTCCCTCTGCAGAGTACATACACATCCCATGTACAGGTCATCGATGGCAACATACCTCTGAATGTCGGACAAGGATACATCGGCAGGCCGGAGAACGGGACGGAACAGAAGTGGCTGGGAGAGATACTCAATGTAGTGAATTTCATCGAGAGGAGCAGGATGTGGAAGGAAAAGATAGTACAGATCACGGTTGACAAAGACGGAGAACTGATCATGGTCCCACGCGAAGGAAGAGAAAGATTCCTCTTCGGACAGCCGGTGGAGATTGAAGACAAGTTCAGGAAGATGGGAATATATTATAAAGGTATAAGCAAGGACAAGGGCGAAGGATATTACAGGTGGGTAGACCTCAGATATGAAGGCCAGATTGTCTGCAGACAGGAAAACGAAAACAAATAAGACTGAATATGAGCGACTTCGGCGAAAAGAACATAGTGGCGATCGATCTTGGTACATCCAAGACAGCACTCACTGTCGCTTCAGTGAGCGGCAATGACACACAGATCGTATATTATAAGGAGGTGCCTTCGGCCGGCATAAAATATAGCGGAGTATATAACATACTACAGGCCTATGGTCCCCTCTCGCATCTTGTCAAGGATGCGGAAGAGGCATTGGGTATAAAGATAAATCAGGCAGTCATCGGCATGCCTAAGTTCCCTGTGCGCCAGGAATCCAACAGCGGAAAGGTCATGGACAGAGGTGAGGATACGGAAATCACAGCTGAAGACATAGCCGAGCTCAAGAGATTCGCACAAGAGACATACCCTCTGGAAGATCCTAAGAAAGAGGCCATCTACGGTGCAGTGGCACAGTCATTTTCTGACGGTGAATATTTCCAGATCATAGAGAATGACATCATCGGAATGACCAGCGACGTGCTTGAGGGACACTTCAAGATATTCATCGGAAAGAAGAAGGACCTCAGGAATGCCGACCAGCTGCTCACGAGGGCAGGTCTTTCGGCAAGGAAGAAATACTTCACTGCTGAAACGACCGCAAAGGCGGTACTCACTGATATAGAAATGGAGAACGGTGTGGCATTGGTGGACTTCGGAGGCGGCAGCACATCTGTGACAATATACCATGGCAACATCATGCGTCATTATGCTTCCATTCCTTTCGGAGGAAAGAACATCACCAATGACATCAAGAGTGAGTTCCAGATTTCCGAGAGACTTGCGGAGAACATCAAGCTTGCGTTTGGAGCATGTCTTCCTGACAAACTCCAGAGCCTGAGCGAGAAAGTGCTTCATATAAACGGAAATGCAGCAGAGCAATCCAAGGAAGTGACAGTGAAATATCTCTCTGAGGTAATCACTGCACGAGTGGAAGAAATCATTCAGGCAGTGCTTTATGAAATCAGCGAAAGCGGACTGGCAGAGCATCTGCGCGGCGGAATTGTAGTTACGGGAGGATGCGCACAGACAGCTAATCTCGGTCTTATGATAGGTCAGATGTCCGGCTATAAGGTCAGGACGGGATATCCGCTCACCTCATTCTCATGCCAGGGTATTGACGGAATCATGGACACGTCTGCAAGCACGTCAATAGGCCTCATAAAGGCAGCATTGGACGAAGAGGCAATGAACTGCGCAATCTATGAAGAAGGCTACCATACAGAGGTAGAGGTCGTGGAAGAAGAGGAGATTGCTGCTGAAGTCATCATGGAGGAAGAGGTAAAGGTTGAGCCTGCAACGTCGACCGCGCCAGATCCTGTCGAAGAGGAAGATGAATTCGATGATGATGATGACGACGATGATGACACTTCTGACAAAGGAGGCAGATTCGGATTCGGAACACAACTTAAGATATGGTGGGGAAAGGCACAGAGGAAGATGGAGAATATGGCGGACGAAACGGATAAGATGATCGGTAACATTGCAAATTAATCGTATTATGACAGATATGAATCTTTCGGAACTTGAGGTAACTTTCACAGACTGGGTACCGGAGAACTCCATAATAAAGGTAATCGGAGTCGGCGGCGGCGGATGCAATGCCGTCAACTACATGTATGAGAAAAGGATACAGGGATGCACCTTCATCGTCTGCAACACTGACTCGCAGTCGTTGAAGAAGAGCCATGTGCCTGTCAAGATACAGCTTGGTTCCGGTCTTGGAGCAGGATGTAATCCTACAGAAGGCCGTAATGCCGCATTGAATTCCCAGAAGGAAATAGAGGAAAAGGTGCTCAACACCAAGACAGACATGCTGTTCATCACTGCCGGCATGGGCGGTGGAACAGGTACCGGAGCTGCTCCGGTGATTGCTGCGATGGCAAAGAACAAGGGTATCCTTACAGTAGGCGTCGTGACCCTTCCGTTCAAGAACGAGGGCAACGAATCGATGTCAAAGGCCATCGACGGCATCTATGAACTCCAGAAGAATGTAGACAGCCTTCTCATCATCAACAATGAGAAGATATATAAGCATTATGGCGGGCTGCTGATCCAGGAGGCATTCCCTAAGACAGACGAGGTGCTCGCAACCGCGGTCCAGGGTATTACAGAAATCATTAATAAGCCAGGATACGTGAATGTTGACTTCAAGGATGTCAAGGCTATGATGACTGGAAGCGGCATGGCACTGATGGGCTGTGGCAGCGGACAGGGAGAAAACCGTATCGCAGACGCGGTAAACGGCGCATTGGCCTCACCGCTTCTGAACGATTTCGACATCAAGACGGCCAAGAATGTCCTCATAAACATCACATGCGGATATAACGAGAAAGGCCTCCTGATGGATGACCTCGCCGAGATCGACAGACTCATGAGCGAACAGCTCGGTGACAACACCAACAGATTCAAGAGAGGTATCGTCTATGAAATGGACGAAAGCTTTGCCGACAAGGTAAACATAACCGTGATCGCTACCGGCTTCGAAATGAAACGTCTCAACGAGATCACGGATGTCAAGATCGGCAACATAATAATGATTGACAGCAACTTCACATATAGGAAAGGAAGCGCACCGACTGAAGATGGCATAGAACTTCCTGAGGTCACAAGCCAGAAGATCGGATTCAACAGTTCCAGCATCAAGACTGAATTCGACTTCGGAAAAAGCGGAAAGCCTATCCTACTTGTAGGAGAATTCGACGACAAGAGCGAACTTGAGAACGTTGCAGCGATCAGAAGAAAGGCAAAAAATAAAAAATAACATATTATGGAAAGAAAGACAAGAGTAAGGTTTGCACCTTCACCTACAGGTCCGCTCCACATGGGCGGAGTAAGGACTGCCCTTTACAATTACCTCTTCGCAAAGCAGCGCGGAGGAGACTTCATCATCAGGATCGAGGACACTGACTCACAGAGATTCGTTCCCGGAGCCGAGAAATATATCATAGAAGCTCTGAGATGGTGCGGAATAATTCCTGATGAGGGAGTTGACGTTGATGGAAACGTGGTTGAGACCGCATCTGAGCGTCATCCTCATGCTCCATACAGGCAGAGCCAGAGAAAGCCTATCTACCGCCAGTATGCGGAGCAGCTCGTTGCTGACGGATACGCATATTACGCATTCGACACAGCCGAGGAACTGGGAGCCAGGCGCGCCGAAATGGAGGCTGCCGGACAGACCTTCATCTATGGCCAGACCACACGTCTCGGCCTTCGCAATTCGCTTTCAATGCCTGAGTCTGAGTGGAAGGCATTGCTTGAGGAACGTACAGACTGGACAATCCGTTTCAAGATGCCGGAGAACAGGATAGTCAAGATGGACGACCTGATCCGCGGTCATGTTGAAGTGAACACTGCAACTCTCGATGACAAGGTACTCTGGAAGAGAGCAGACGAACTTCCTACATACCATCTAGCAAATATCGTTGACGACCATCTGATGGAAATCACAGAGGTAATACGTGGAGAGGAGTGGCTTCCGTCACTTCCACTGCACTACCTCCTGTACGAGGCATTCGGATGGACAGACACACAGCCTCGCTTCGCCCACCTTTCTCTGCTTCTCAAGCCTGACGGAAAGGGCAAGCTTTCGAAGCGCGACGGAGACCGCCTCGGCTTCCCTGTGTTCCCGCTCAAGTGGGTCAACTCCGAGGGAGAGGTATCACGTGGTTATCGTGAGGACGGATACTTCCCTGAAGCATTCGTAAATCTGCTCGCAATGCTCGGCTGGAACCCTGGCACCGAGCAGGAGCTGTTCAGTCTTGAGGAACTTGTGCAGGCATTTTCTCTTGAGAGAGTCATCAAGTCCGGAGCCCGCTTCAATGCAGACAAGGCGAAATGGTACAACAAGGAATACCTCAGGATGAAGGATGCTTCCGAGCTCACAGACCTTTATATGCCGATCCTCGAGAGCAAGGGAATCAATGCAGACAGAGCTTATGTAGAAAAGGTAGTAGCCCTCATCAAGGAAAGAGCGACATTCGTTGCTGACTTCTGGGACATCGCGCCATATCTTTTCGTTGCTCCGACAGAGTTCGTCGAGAAGGACGCGGCAAAGTTCTGGAAAGAGGAGAACTACACTCTCGCTCTTCAGGTGGCAGACTTCATCATCAACTTTGAAGGAGAGTTTACAAAGGAGAACCTTGAAGGTCCGCTCGAGGAATATATCCGCAGCAATGAATGGCCTATGGGTAAGGTGATGAACTGTCTCCGTCTTGCACTTGTAGGAGCATCAAGCGGTCTGGGCATCGCCGACATCGTAACTCTCATCGGAAAAGAGGAGTTCGCACGTCGCATCGAATATATCAAATCTAAACTCTGCTAATCATGAAAATAGGAATCGCAAATGACCACGCCGGCGTGGAGTACAAGAACAGACTTGTGGAATACCTTACAGGTAAGGGATATGAGATGGTGAATTTCGGTACAGATACTACCGACAGCATGGATTATCCTGATGTAGCTCATCCACTTGCCTCTGCAGTTGAGAACGGAGAGGTTGACCTTGGAATCGCATTCTGCGGTACCGGAAACGGAATCGCCATGACCCTGAACAAGCATCAGGGTATCCGTGCCGGACTTTGCTGGACACCTGAAATCGGAAAGCTCATCAAGCAGCATAACAATGCAAACGTGCTGGTCATGCCTGCACGTTTCATCCCGTTCGAAACAGTCCTTGAAATCACTGATGCATGGCTTGACGAGGAATTTGAAGGAGGCCGTCACCAGGGCCGTCTCGACAAGATGTGTTGCTGCTGTAAATAATTCACCTTGGAAACATTGATTTTAACTCCGGAGACCTCCCCGCTTTCAAGAAATATCGAGGACTATCCGGAGGGGATAATCATCCCGATCGACAAACCATACAGATGGACTTCCGCGGATGTGATCCGCAAGATTAAATACGCGGCAATCCGTCATTTCGGCAAGAAGAATCTTAAAGTAGGACATGCCGGCACGCTGGACCCTTTGGCAACCGGCGTGCTGCTTGTCTGCATCGGTAAAGCTACAAAACTTGCAGAAGAGCTCCAGTCACATGACAAAGAGTATGTTGCAGGCATCACGTTCGGTGCCACCACTCCATCATATGATCTGGAGAAAGAGATTGACAGATTCTTTCCTCATGAGCATATTACAGCCTCGGCCGTAGAAGACGCATTACCTGGCTTCATCGGAGAGCAGAATCAGATAGCTCCGCTTTTCAGCGCCAAATCAGTGGACGGAGTGCGTGCGTATGAACTCGCCCGCAAGCTTCACAGCGAAGGCAAGACTCTTGATGAGGCTGCTCAGGAACTGATAAGGGTCGCCAGGATCAGCATAACCGAGTTGGAGCTGGTGGAGTATCACCCCTCCCACGACATTATCGTAAGCCCAACACCCTGCGGTCAGGAAGACAGCACCGTTCTTCAAACCGCACTCTCCAATGCTTCCAGCAGGATCAATGTGACCGATAACTCGGAACTCGGACTGCCGAGAGCCGTTGTGCGCATGGCGTGCTCGAAAGGTACATACGTCCGCGCATTTGCGCGAGACCTCGGAGAGGCCCTCGGCAGCGGTGCGCATCTTGATTCTTTACAACGTAGCCGCAGCGGCATTTTCTGCGTGGGGAATGCCCTGACCGTTGAGCAGGCCATCAATGCACTATCAAATACAAATAACGGATAATCCCATCTTGATCAGCATTGTGGTGGTGCAGCCGAAAGTGCTTACAGACACAGCCTTCAAGCTCGAACTCATAGCCCTCGCTGTCTACATGATCTACTGCACAGTCATCATAGAATGGCTGAGACTCGACATCGCAATATGCTGGACAGCTGAATATGTTTATGCAGGCATGCTGCTCCTTTTAGGAGGTATCTATATGCACAGCGGCCGCTGGAAAAACCGCAAAATCTAGTTCATTTTAAAAAAAAAGAAAAAGTTTGTTAAAGAAAAAGAAAAATCTGCATGAACACATTGTATTCATGCAGATTTTTTTGCACTTTTGCGGGGAGCAGGGGAAGATGACGCATAAAAGTTTTAATAGGCCCATTGGGTTATGTTTAATTTAATTAAAATTTTTATGCAGTTAGGTTACAAGTACGCAGACCTGCTTGACGACGATGTGTTCAAGCTGGTATTTGGACAGGAGTCCAGCAAGGATGTCATGATTGAATTCCTGAATCAGGTTATATCTGATAGGAATATTGTTGATCTGGAGTTCAGGGACAAGGAGATGCATCCCTTGGCGAGGCAAGGAAAGAGTTCTATTTATGACATGTTCTGCCAGACAGATGACGGTTCACGGATCATAGTAGAAGTCCAGAGGAGAAAACAACCGTTTTACTCGGAAAGGGCGATATACTATTCGACATTCCAGATTCAGAGACAGGTGGATGCAGGAGCTGACTATTATGGATTTCTCCCTGTATATGTCATAAACATTCTGGAGTTTGAACTGGACGAGACAGCAGACAATCCGGAAGTCAAAACCACTTATAGGTTGTATGAAGAAAACTCTCATTCTCTTCTGACAGATAAGCTGACATTTGTTTTTATAGAACTCGGCAAGTTCAAGAAGAGTAAAGAAGAACTTGATGGCAACATTCTTGAAGGAATGTACTTTTGCCTGAAAAACATGGCAGCGCTGAAAGAACGTCCGGAGGCCTTGGAACACAATGTCTTCAAGAAGATATTTGAAATGTCTGAGCTGCTGAATATGGATGAAGAGACACGCTCAAAAGTAATTGACAAGATGACAACTGAAAGAGATTTAAGAAATCAGATGGCCTATGCAAGGCAAATGGCCATAGAAGAGGGTCTTGCTGAAGGACGAGCTAAAGGTCTTGCCGAAGGGCTTGCTGAAGGGCTTGCTGAAGGTCGAGCTGAAGGTCGAGCTGAGGGTCTTGCTGAAGGTCTTGCTGAAGGTGAAATGAAAGCCAAACAGGAACATGCTGTAAAGCTGAAGCAGTTAGGCGTCGCAGTGAATATCATCTGTGAAGCCACAGGACTCTCTATGGAAGCAATTGAAAGTTTATAAGCTTTGACAAAATTCGACAGAAACCGGCACTCGGATAATCACGATTATTTCAAAGTCTTGTATTTTGGTTACATCATATGTACAAAAATACATTAAAGAAGTCTGTAGGACTTGATTGCATTATGCATTACATAATGTAGAGGATATCTCGCCCGTGAGGCTGCTGCCTTTCGGGCGATTTCTTTTGCTACTGCAATATCAGCGTCAGAATGAGATTTTCCCGACTGAATCAGAGCCTCCATCAAATTGTCTGTTAGCACGTGCTCAAGCAGCAGATGAAAGGCATGTCCGTGGTCATGATGGCGAAGGTGGCAGAGTTCATGAAGGAGGACATAATCCTGAAGGATCTGGGGTAGACGTACTATATTCAGGTTCAGATTGATGTTTCCTTTATTGGAACAACTTCCCCAGTTGGTCGCGTTATGCTTGATTGTGACCTTGTTATATGTAAATCCATGCCTCTTGGCCAAGGCTGCAAGCCTTGCAGGCAGCTGAGCCTTGGCCTGACGGCGCATAGACTCGATTTCCCGGTCTGATACCGAAGGCTGCCCATTCTGCCGTTCCTTCTGTCTGGCCATCGTATCCAGTATCCAGCTACGTTTTGTCTTGAAGAACAGCATCCCCACAGCATAAGGTACCCTATGAGGCATAGAAAGGGTGACACCCTTTACAGGATGCACCCTTATGCTTATGTTACGGCATCTTGCGCTCTTTCTTAAAAGCACCTCGCCGATTTCAGGATCGATATATACCTTTTCCAATTACTTTACAAGTCCGAGCTTCTTCATGAGGGCCTCCGGCTCAGGATCATGTCCGCGGAAGTTACGGTAGATCACAGCCTCATCCTCAGAGCCACCCTTCTCGAGAATATTGGTACGGAATGAGTTGGCGACCTCCGTATTGAAGATGCCCTTCTCCTTGAAGAGGGAGAATGCGTCTGCCTCAAGCACTTCCGCCCACTTGTAAGAATAATATCCTGCAGAATAACCACCTGCGAAGATATGCGAGAAGGAAGTCGAGAATGCCGCACCCTCAACTGCAGGGAGAACAGCATATGGAGCAAGAACATTCTGCTCGAACTCAATTGTACTTACAGCCGGAACTTCTGTCAATGAATGCCAAGCCATATCAAGGTAACCGAAATGAAGCTGGCGTACCTGTGCGTATCCTGCAAGGTAATTCTTGGCAGCCACAATCTTCTCGATAAGTTCTGCAGGGATCGACTCGCCTGTCTGATAGTGCTTTGCAAATGAATTGAGGTATTCAGGCTCATAAGCCCAGTTCTCCATGATCTGTGAAGGAAGTTCCACGAAGTCACGCGACACACTTGTTCCTGTGAGTGACGGATAACGTCCTTTTGCAAGGATACCATGAAGGGCATGTCCGAACTCATGGAGGAATGTAGTAAGCTCATCATGAGTGATGAGTGCCGGAGCATCTGCCGTAGGCTTGGTGAAATTACATACGATGGTAACGAACGGCCTGTACTCTACACCATCCCTTACGCTCTGACCACGGAAGTCTGTCATCCATGCGCCACCTCTCTTGCTTGCACGAGGGAAGAAGTCCGCATAGAAAAGGGCGAGGTGACTGCCGTCGGCATCCTTTACCTCATACACCTTTACATCCTGGTGATATACAGGAACATCATTGCGCTCCTCGAATGTGATGCCATAGAGACGGGAAGCAAGTCCGAATACTGCATCGATGCAGCTCTCAAGCTGGAAATATGGCTTAAGTTCCTCTGAACTGAGCGAATACTCTGCTTCCTTATATCTCTCTGACCAATATGTGAAGTCCCATGACAGGAGCTGATCACCTTCGAATCCGTTCTTCTTCGCATATTCGAATACATCTGCCACATCCTTCTTTGCAAACGGCATTGACGGCTTGAGAAGTTCCATGATGAACTCATCTACGGTCTTCTTATCCTTTGACATTCTATCTTCAAGAGCATAAGCCGCATAAGTCTCATAACCGAGAATGTTGGCTATCTTGATGCGGAGATCGATGATCTTCTTCACTATCTCAGTATTGTCATTCTCTCCTCCGATTGCCCTTGTGTTATATGCTGTCCATATCTGCTTGCGGAGATCACGATTGGTGCTGTACTGGAGGAAAGGACTGTAGCTTGGATAGTCAAGCGTGAACGCCCATCCTTCAAGTCCCTTTTCAGCTGCAGTTTCAGCACCCATGGTCTTCACGAATTCAGGGAGGCCTCCAAGGTCTGCCTCATCAGTGATGTGAAGGGTATACGCATTGGTAGCGGCGAGTACATTCTTGCTGAACTGAAGAGTAGTAAGGGAGAGTTCCTCTGACCATTTGCTATAAAGTTCCTTGTCTTCGTCAGAAAGATTAGCGCCACCTTTGACAAAACTCTTGTAGCTGTCTTCAAGAAGGGTCATCTGATCCTTGTCAAGACCGAGCTCATTTCTCTTCTCATATACAGCCTTGACTCTCTGGAAAAGGTCATTGTTGAGAGACACATACATGGAATACTCTGTAAGCATCGGAGAAATCTCCTCTGCGATCTGCTGAAGAGTCTCATTCGTATGAGCCTCCATGAGAGCATAGAAAATGCTTGCTACCTTGCTGAGGGTCTGACCGGCATATTCCATAGCTTCTATAGTATTCTCGAAGGTAGGTTCCTCCTGATTTGCCACAATGGCATCAATCTCCGCCTTTGCCTCTGCAATACCCTGTTCGAACGCAGGGAGATAATGCTCATTGCGGATCTTGTCAAACTGTGGAGCCCCGAACGGTGCGGTTGACTCCGTCAAAAGTGGATTTTCCATTTTGCAACCGATAACTGCAAGCACAAGGCCTGCTGCAATTAAAAATTTCTTCATATCTGTTTATATTACTTTCTGTTACCCCGGGTAATTCCGGCCTGCAAATTTAAGGAAACATTTTGTATTTTCGATATCGAATATATACGTGTCGCCGTCATTCTGTACTTTAAATCAAAACATCCATATTCATCATGACCTCCTGTACGCATATGCGAGGTCATCACGCCCGGCACAAATCCCATTGCCACCACATCCAGCACATTGATGGAAGTGACCTCCGCCTTATAGAGTCCTTCGAGAATTTCATAATTGGAGGAAAGCTGCGACAAAATGCGTCTGCGGAAAGCACGCCCTTTCCGGCTTTCGTCATTATGATGACTGAAACGGCACTCGTCACTGCAGAATTTTCTGTCCGGTCTGCCATATCCTATATGATCGCCACAATGCAGGCATCTTGCTGACACCCTTGTCTTTTTGATATAGTCCATATCACAAGCTTTTCCTGCAAAGTTCATCCAGGAGACACAATTAAACAAGACGGCACCTACAGTTTTTTATTTTTCTTAAACAGATTTTTCTTTTTCTTAAAATCCGAGGGAATTAAAAATTTATTTTAAACTCTTAAAAATAAGTTTTAATGTTCAAGAAAGATGCGATGATTTAAAGAAAGAGAAAAAAATCAGACTTCAGACCGGCCGGACACGCCTGAGTCAAGTCATTTTTTCATTTACTTTGCCACAACCTACTAAGCGCGCATAAGATGTGGGGAGGAAAAGTATAACAATTCAAGAGAGTAAATCTTATGGAACACATCAACAGAATCGAGCTCCAGGGGCGCGTCGGCAATGTCCGCACCAATGAATATAACGGGGGCAGGGTCGCTAATTTCTCACTCGTCACCGAACTTCTTTACAAGAACAAGGAAGGGGCACCCATCTCGGAAACCACCTGGCACAACATCGTATCCTGGGAAGGAAAGGACACTCCGAGCGTATCCGAAATCACAAAGGGAACACCGGTCTATGTTTCCGGAAGGCTGAGGTCAGTGAAATACACCAATGCAGAAGGGGCTGAGAAACACTTTTATGAAGTCCTTGCAAGCAAGGTCAAAATCCTGAAAGAAGAGACGGAAAGCTTCTATTAATCATCAATATATGAATGTGCATATCTTATTCCATCCGGCGGTCATAGCCGGATGGAATCAAAATGCGCGTATTTTGTCTTGATCCTGCTGTTTTTGTGATTGCTATATGCAAAATTTGACTTACCTTTGCACCCGGAATTAATAGAGGTATAAAATTTTATGACACAGAAATTCAATGACGGCAGATGGAGCCGCAGAATTGACGTTGCAGACTTTGTCTACAACAACATCACCCCTTACGAAGGAGATGCATCATTCCTCCAGGGACCTACAGAACGTACAAAGAAGCTTTGGGCAAAATGTACCGAAGCTCTCGCAGAAGAAAGAGCCAACGGTGGCGTACGTTCGATCGACGCAAAGACCATTTCAACAATCACTTCACATGCAGCTGGCTACATCGACAAGGAGAACGAACTTATCGTAGGTCTCCAGACAGATGAGCTCCTCAAGAGGGCGATCAAGCCTTTCGGAGGCTGGAAGGTAGTGGAGAAGGCATGTCAGGAGAATGGCGTAGAGCTTGATCCTGAAGTAAAGAAGATCTTTGTAAACTACAGAAAGACACATAACGACGGAGTATTCGACGTATATACAGAGGAAATCCGCAAGTACCGTTCACTCGGCTTCCTTACAGGTCTTCCTGACAACTACGCACGCGGCCGTATCATCGGTGACTACAGACGTCTCGCCCTCTACGGTATCGACAGACTTATCGAGGCTAAGAAGGAGGACCTCAGAAACCTTACAGGTACAATGACCCGTTCACGCATCACTCTCCGCGAGGAGGTTGCCGAGCAGATCAGAGCTCTCCAGGAGATCAAGATCATGGGTTCATACTACGGACTTGACCTCAGCCGCCCTGCAACAAGCGCACAGGAGGCTGTACAGTGGGTTTACATGGCATATCTCGCTTCTGTAAAGGAGCAGGACGGTGCAGCGATGTCACTCGGTAACGTATCATCATTCCTCGACATCTACATCCAGTACGACCTCGACAACAACCTCATCGACGAGACATTCGCACAGGAGCTCATCGACCAGTTCGTAATGAAGCTCAGAATGGTACGTCACCTGAGA
>JAEIGA010003291.1_pt1 | contig 25385 bp, 20 predicted proteins | sample 9270691 | NCBI WGS metagenome assembly JAEIGA01 (sample SAMN17057246, study PRJNA624740) | gut metagenome | biome: biome; isolation source: fecal sample | host: Bos grunniens | place: China: Xizang | collected 2019
CATGTTCCGCTTATGGAGGACAGCCCCAATGAGGCTATAAAGAATAATGTTTTCGGTACATATAACGTTGCGTCAGCGTGCGAAAGATTTGGTGCAGAGCGTTTTGTACTGATTTCAACTGATAAAGCAGTTAATCCCACAAATATTATGGGTACAAGTAAGCGTATTGCAGAAATGGTTATGCAGCAGTTTGCCCTTAAACAGAAAGAAAATGCCTCCAAAACCGTTTATGCGGCAGTTAGATTTGGTAACGTGCTGGGAAGTAACGGTAGTGTAATTCCTCTTTTTAAAAAGCAGATTAAGGAGGGTGGCCCCGTAACGGTAACCCACCCTGAGATAAATCGTTTCTTTATGACAATCCCCGAGGCGGCACAGCTTGTAATGCAGGCGGGTGCACTTGCCGAGGGCGGTGAGATATTTATCCTTGATATGGGCGAACCGGTTAAGATAGTTGACCTTGCACGCAATCTTATAGAGCTTAGCGGATATGTTCCTGATGTGGATATAAAGATTGAGTTTTCAGGACTTCGTCCCGGTGAAAAAATGTATGAGGAACTGCTCCTTGACAAGCAGCGCCATACTGCAACCAAGAATAATAAGATTTATATTGAACAGCCTATTAATGACAGTAAAACGCTTGTGGGGGAAATACGCACCCTGCGTGAAAGACTTTCGTGCGATATCCCCATATACGATACAATGATAAACTGGTTTGAAAAAACATTTATGTAGATTTGTTTACAGACAGCTAATTGTTACAAAAAATAAATTGTATAAAGACGTAGTAACAACGGAAAAATTGGCGAAAAAAGTGAAATTGTTAAGAAAATATTAAATTTTTTTGAAAAATATTACAAAAAAGCTTGCAATTGTTACAAAATAGTGGTAGAATAATCGAGGTTTTGGAAAATGCAGGGTATTTGTGTGCCTGCAAATCTATCACTGAATTTGGAGAGATTGCATGTTTATAAAAAACATAAAAAGTCTTATATTACTCGTTATTTCGCTTGCTGTTTTTGTAACACCTGTATCTGCACACGAGTATGAAATTCCCCAGGAGCTTATAAGCTACGGCCAGGAAGTTTACAGCGGTGCACGTTCCTATTTTAACAGACGTAGCTTCAGTGGCTATTGCGGAACATATGTAAGGTGTCAACTCCGGGCGATGGGTATATTTGACGGTGAATTTGATTTTCGCGGAAACGGGAATCAGTGGTATTCAAATTTTGAAGATGTGCAACGAACAAGCGGGGGATACTATGTATATCGGGAAAGTGGCAGTGATTGCCTTTACAAGCTTACCGAAAAATACGGAAATGACCTTAAAAACATAGTTTTAAGCTTTCCCATTCAGGCAGGTCGCAGCGCAAGGTATCCCGGCGCAGGACACGCATTTGTAATCTATGAGCTTAAAGATGGTGTTGCATATTATTCAGAGTCCTTCGGTTACGGAAAATATCGCGAAGGACAGATTATCGCAGAGGATATTGATAGCCTTATGGAGCGTTATGAAAGACGTCACGGAAGTGCAAACGGAGCGGTGTTGCTTTCAGAATATGATTTGATGGCACAAGAGAGCGACGAGCTTCTTATCCAGGAGGTTAAGGAGACTATAGAAATTCTTTCCGATATTAATTTTATTGTTGCAGAATTTGCAGGAATATCACAATCCCGTGTTACAGTGTAAACACGGGATTTTTATCGTATAGGAATTGCGTAATTTTATCGCGAGCGACATTTGCCTTGTTTGAATTTAGTCGGGACGCGAAATGGGTGAAGCGGCACGCTTCTTTTTTGGAGGTAGGTGTTTTTTATGAAAAAGAAAATTTTTGTTGGTGTAATTCTTCTTGTTGCAGCGGCAGTGGCATTTTTTGCGCTTTCTGTCTTTCTGGAGTACACCCGTACAAGCTCAGGCGAGGAAACTGTAATTGTTGAAATCCCCAAGGGTGCTTCAGAAAAGACAATTGCATCTGTGCTTAAAGATGCAGGTGTTATAAACCACGAAATTTCTTTTCGTCTTAAGATGAAAGGCTCACCCCACAGAGGAAAGCTTAATTACGGTAAGTATACACTTAATGAGCATATGTCCCTTGACAGTGTTATAGAGGAGCTTTTAAGACCAAGCGACCTTAAAGAGGGCGTTAAGCTCACAATCCCTGAGGGCTTTAGTGCGCAGATGATTGCAAACCGATGCGAAGAATTGGGCCTTGTAAACGCAGATGACTTTCTTCTGGAACTTAAAGAAGGAAAGTTTGACTATGAATTTATAAAGAATATTCCTGATAAGAAGGACATAGAATATAGGTTGCAGGGTTATCTTTTTCCAAATACGTATATGTTTTCCATGGATGCTGATGCGCATAAAATTATAGATACTCTGCTCGGAGAATTTGATAAGCAGTACGCTAAAGTTAAGGATATGCTTCCAAAGGGAATGGATATGAATGAGGTTATTGTGCGTGCCTCCCTTATCGAGCGTGAGGCAAAGGTGGATAGGGAACGCAAAACTATTTCAGGCGTTATCCAGAACAGACTTGATATTGATATGCGCCTTCAGATTGATGCGAGTGTTGTGTATGCAATTTCAGGCGGTCTTTATGATGTTGAGCGTGTTTTGTATAAGGATTTGGAGGTGGATTCTCCATACAATACCTATAAAAACACAGGACTTCCTATAGGTGCAATTTGCAGTCCCGGACTTGCCTCGATAAAGGCTGCAATGACGCCCCAGGAGCACGAATATCTTTACTATCATACCGATACGGATAAAAATGACGGCAGTCATATTTTCAGTGAAACCTTCAGTCAGCATACAAAGTAGGAGAGAGTATGGAAAAATATATTGTTGACCGTTTTGAGGACGATTTTGCCGTGCTTGAAAAGGACGACGGCGGAACAGTTGATGTAAAAAAAGAACTTTTGAAGAATGCGTGTGAAGGCGACGTAGTAATATTTGAAAACGGAGAATATATTATTGACTTGCAGGAAACGCAGATGCGCAGAAAAAATATAGAGGAAAAAATGCGCAACCTTTTTAAGTCTTGACAAAACAGTGATTAAAGCAGTATTATATAAATATAAATCATTATTGTGAGGTGAAAAAGATGGACGCAGGAGGAAATAACAGCGCAGGTATTGCCCGAACGTGGGGGCAGGATATTTCTGCGTTCATTTTTGCAGATTAATCTGCCCGTTTTGGCATTGCTTGCTTCCGTTTGAATTTCAGGAAGTGAGGAGATTTTATGGCAGAAAATATGACAAATGCCCTCGGAGAAACACTTGCACTGCTCGTTGAGGGAAAAAAGTATACTGCGGCACGTGATGTGCTGGAAACAATGCATGCGGCGGACATTGCCGCAATGCTTGAAGAGTGCGCTACGGAGGTTGTACCGCTTCTTTTCAGACTTCTTCCGAAGGAGCTGGCGGCGGATACTTTTGTAGAGATGGGGGATGACCAGCAGGAAATCCTTATAACGAGTTTTAGCGACAGTGAGCTTAAAGAGGTCGTGGATGAGCTTTATGTCGATGACGCCGTTGATATTGTGGAGGAAATGCCCGCAAACGTAGTGAGAAGAATTCTCAGACAGGCAGACCCCGAAAAAAGAAAAATGATTAACGAGATTCTGAAGTATCCCGAGGATAGTGCAGGAAGCATTATGACGACGGAGTATGTGAGCCTGCGCCCCGCAATGACTGTGGAGGATGCTATTAAGCGCATCCGCAGAACGGGTATTGATAAGGAAACGATTAACACCTGTTACGTAACGAGTGACAACAGAAAATTGCTTGGTATCGTAACGGTGCGTGCACTTCTTCTTGCAGATGAAAATGCTACTATGGAGGAGATAATGACCGAGGAGGTCATAAGTGCACTTACTACTGAAGACCGTGAAGAGGTTGCGCACAGCTTTACAAAATACGACCTTTCCGCAATGCCCGTTGTAGACGTTGAAAACCGTCTTGTGGGTATTGTAACCGTCGATGACGTAATGGACGTATTGCAGGAGGAAACAACCGAGGATATTGAAAAGATGGCGGCTATTACCCCTCTTGATAAGCCCTATCTTAAAACGGCGGTATTTAAAATGTATCTTAGCCGTATTCCGTGGCTTCTGCTCCTTATGTTTTCGGCTACATTTACGGGCGGAATTATTACAAGATATGAAAATGCACTTACAAATTCCCTTTTGGTGGCAAGTATTCCGATGCTTATGGCAACGGGCGGTAACTGCGGAAGTCAGGCGTCAGTTACGGTAATCCGTGGTCTTTCCATCGGTGAAATAGAGTTTAAAGATGTGCTGCGTGTAATATGGAAGGAAATGCGTGTTGCAATTTTGTGCGGCATTACGCTTGCATTTATTAATTTCTTTGTGCTCTCCATTTTGGTTGGGGCGCAGGCGAGCGTTGCAGCAGTAATCTGCTTAACACTTTTAGTTACGGTTACAGTTGCAAAAATTGTTGGCTGCGTGCTTCCTATGATTGCAAGTAAAATTGGTTTTGACCCTGCCGTTATGGCAAGTCCGTTTATTACGACGATTATTGATGCAGTATCGCTGATGATATACGTAAATATAGCAATGAGCATTTTATAATGGGAGGCGGTTGGACACCGTCTCTTTTTGTTTTGGAGAACTGTTATGAATGAAATCATAAAAGAAAAACTTGATAAATTGCCGCAAAAACCGGGCGTATATATGATGAAGGACGTAAGTGGGGGGATTATATATGTAGGCAAGGCGAAAATTCTTCGTAACCGTGTACGGCAGTATTTTCAAAGCAGTGCCCGCCACAGCGCAAAAACAGCCATAATGGTTTCAAAGGTGTGCGACCTTGATTATATAATCTGTGACAGTGAGATGGAGGCTTTGGTTCTTGAATCAAATCTGATTAAAGAGAATAAGCCACGCTACAATATTCTTTTAAAGGATGACAAGCATTATCCGTATATAAAAATAACGCTTAACGAGGAATATCCGAGGATGCTTTTCGTGCGGAAAATTGAAAATGACGGTGCAAAATATTTCGGCCCTTATCCGAGCGGTTATTCCATAAAGGAAACGATGGAACTGCTCAAAAACATATTCTTACTCCCGCACTGTAAAAAACAATTTCCCCGTGATTTAAAAAAGGACAGACCGTGTCTTTATTATTCAATGGGACGTTGCAGCGGTGTTTGTCAAGGGAATGTAGGGCAGGCAGAATACCACAGAATTTACAAAAATATTGTAAGCTTTCTTGAAGGAAGGGATGAAGAGGTTATAGAAAGCCTTGAAAAGGAAATGATGGAGGCATCTGGGGCTCTTGAATTTGAACGTGCGGCACTTCTTCGTGACAGGGCTGCATCTGTAAAAAGACTTGGTGAAGAGCAAAAGGTTATCACCGACAGCGGCGGAGATATTGATGTTATTGCCGTTGCGGCGGAGGATGACCTTGCCTCGGCAGAGGTTTTCTATATACGCGGCGGAAGACTTATCGGGAAAGACAGCTTCGACCTTTCGGACGCAATCAATCACGAGTGCAGGCAGCTTTTAGGCGAATTTGTGCTGAGCTTCTATTCACGTGATAACTTTATTCCTAAGACAGTTCTTTTGTCACATTATATTGACGAGCTTGAGGCGACGGAAGAATTTCTTACCGAAAAAAGAGGGAAAAGGGCATATATAAAAGTGCCCTCACGTGGCAGTAATAAAAAAACTGTCGATATGGCATATAACAATGCCCTTAAAAATATAGAAAACTATAAAACAAAGGCTGTCCGTGAAAAGCTTCGCAGTCAGTCTGTGACGGAGCTTGCACGGGCACTTAGGCTTGAAGTAATTCCTGACAGAATTGAGTCCTATGATATTTCCCATATTTCGGGAAGTGACGCTGTTGCATCAATGGTCGTTTTTGAAAACGGAAAAAGTGCAAGAAAAGAGTACAGACGCTTTAAAATAAAAACCGTAGTGGGGGCAGACGATACCGCATCCTTAAGAGAAGTGCTTTCACGCAGATTTACACACGAGGCACGTGAGGGGGATGGTAAATTCGAAAAGCTTCCCGACCTTATACTCCTTGACGGTGGAAAAGGACAGCTAAATGCGATAAAATCACTTTTTGAAGAAATGAATATAGATATACCCGTATTCGGTATGGTAAAGGATGATAAGCACCGTACACGTGCCCTTTTGGGCGATGAGGGCGAGGTGTATCTTAACCCAACATCATCGGTTTTTCATATGGTTACAAATATTCAGGACGAGGTGCACCGCTTTGCAATTGAATATCACCGCTCACTTCACCGTAAAAATACGATAGAAAGCGAGCTTGAAAAAATAGAGGGAATAGGAAAGCAAAAGCGTATTGCACTGCTTAAGCATTTTAAAAGTATTGCGAAAATAAAAACTGCGTCGGTTAATGACTTAGTTGCGGTCAAGGGGATAAGTCTTAAAAATGCAGAGGATATAAGGGCGTATTTTGATGAAAAGAAGAGTGCCTCTTCGCCCTCTGAAACATAGTTTGTGCAAAAATAACATAGGGATATAAAAAAGCGTGATTACACGCTTTTTTATATCCCTAAATCATTTTCTAAAATATTTGCATTTATAACGGCATCCTTTCCGTATTTGTCACGTATGGCGTCAAGCGTTTTTTCAAGGCTTTTCCGTTTGGAGTTTTCTTTTTCCTCATCAAAAAAGCTTATCTGCGTCTGGGCATCCTCGTTTATTATACCGCATCCCGTTACCGTAAGCATGCGGATAGGCTTCTTTAAGTTCCAGTTATGACGGATAATTTCCATAGCCTTCTGCGTGATTTCCTTTGCAAGGTTAGTGGGACTTTCAAGCTTTTCCTGACGGACTATGGAGATAAGGTCAGGGTCCTTTATCGTGACCTGCACAACGCTGCATTTTACCCCTTTTTGCCTCATACGTGCGGCAATACTTTCGCTAAGGTGGGAGATACCGCACATAATATCCCTCTCGCCGCATAAATCCCTGCGGAATGTCATTCCGTTTCCTACGGATTTAACTTCATCATTTGCGTGGGGGTCAACGGGTGAATTATCCTCACCCCGTGCATAGCGGTAAAGGGTTGTCCCCGCCTTGCCGAGAAGCTTATGAAGAACCTTTTCATCGCTTCCTGCAAGGTCGCCTATGGTTTTTATTCCCATTCGACCGAGCGTTTCTGCCGTGCGTTTTCCTACAAAAAGTAAATCACGTACGGGGAGGGGAAATACGATATCCTTATAATTCTCTTTGGAGATAACGGTTGTTGCATCAGGCTTTTTATAGTCACTGCCTAGTTTAGCAAAAACCTTATTAAACGAAACACCGACGGAAATCGTAATGCCGATCTCCTCCCGAATACGCTTTCTGAGAATTGCGGCGATTTCTTCTCCGCTCCCGAAAAGCTGTTTTGAGCCTGTCACGTCAAGCCAGCTTTCATCAATTCCAAAACGCTCCACAAGGTCGGTATACTCACTGTAAATTTTATTTACTCTTTCGCTGTACTGTTGATAAAGGTCGTGATGCGGCGGAACTATTACAAGGGAGGGGCATTTTCTTTTTGCACTGTAGATGGTTTCTGCCGTTTGAATGTTGTATTTTTTTGCAAGCTCGTTTTTGGCTAAGATTATTCCGTGCCGTGCCTCAACGCTGCCACCGACTGCCATAGGTACATCCTTAAGCGACGGATTAAGTGCACACTCAACCGATGCAAAAAATCCGTTGCAGTCACAATGAAGTATTGTGCGTTCCAACCTTTATCACCTCCATAAGCATATTGAGTTTGACTATCCTATGCTTAAGTAATTTTAACATAATAAAATTATAATTGCAATGTGTGGGGGGAATTATTTTTGTAAGAAGAATATTTTGCTTTTTGGGAAAATTACTTTGTGTAACAGATAAGCTATGCTTAAGAAATGAGCGGAACGCTCGGCATTGTTTCAAACGGGTAGGGGGAAATCGAAATCCCCCGACGCTTTTCGCCATTTTGGCGTTCAAAATGGCACAGGACACCCCCAAAGATTGGGGTAGGGGTTGATATATTAAAAAACCATTTTCAGGTGGGATGATTGTTGTTGAAAATAAAATATATGGCAGTAAGTTTTTTTGCATCTCTTTTTACTATTAAAAACAGTTAAAATCTTGACTATACCCCCTTATTTGGTGTATTATATAATAGTATATTAGTGGGTACTGGAGGTTTAGGTTGTGAATGCAGCGGCGTATATAATGGTCGTGCTGGGCATACTGCTTGCCAAAGGCATCGGCTTTTTAAGAGATATTGTTTTTGCATCGGTGTTCGGGGCGAGTGTATACACCGATATGTACTTTCAGATTTTCGGCCTTGTAAATCTTATTTTTACGGGCATCGGTGTAGCATTGTCGACACTTGTAATAAAAAATCTTAATAAAGTGCAGTGTGACAGTGAGGAGAAAAAGCGCAGCTACGTTTCGCATTTCATTACAAAAACAACGATTATATCCCTTGCAGCGATTTTTGTTATGTACCTTTTTTCAGGGGTGATAGTTCGTCTTCTGCTCCCCGGGATTGAGGGGGAGAGTTACGGTGTTGCCCTTAAAATGATGTATATAATGCTGCCGTCATTTCTGTTTGTTATAATAGCTTATATAATTTCAGGAGTTCTTCAGAACTGCCGTGTGTTTTTTATCAGCTCAATAATGAGCCTGCCGTTTAACGTAGTTATAATAGCATCACTCTTTATAAAAAATGTCGACATTGTAACAGTGGGAATAGTTACAACGATCGGATGGTTTTTGCATATTGCAGTGCAGCTTCCGTCTTTTTATAAAAAGGGTTATCGCCTCTTTACGGGCGGAAAATATGAAAAGACATCCTCAGGACTAAGCCGTGAGCTTGTCTGGATTTTCATATCAAATATGATGTTCCAGGTATGCTTTATGATTGATAAGGCGTTTGTAAGCGGAGATAGCGGTGCGGCAACAACAATCAATTATGCCTCCAATCTGTTTGTTACAATTGCAAGTGTCTTTGTGGTAGCGATGAGTAATGTCGTTTTCCCCTCAATCAGCCGTAATTATGAGGAGGGCAATACAGAATATGTACGCTCCCTTGTAAAATATATCATTGTAGTAATGTTTGTGATTTTTGTTCCGTTTATACTAACGGTAAGCTGTTTTGGAAATCAGCTTATAGCCGTTCTTTATGAACGCGGCGAATTCACGTCCGACCTTACAAGAACAACTGCGGTGCTCTTTGCGATTTATACAATGGGCGCACTGGGGTATGTCTGTCAGGAGCTTTTCAATAAGCTTTTATACCTTGATGCGAGGTATTCATATACAGTGGCAGGAACAATCCTGGTAATAGCACTGAAAATAGTTTTAAATCTGCTCTCTGGCGGAAAAGTTTTTGTTGTAGCGACAACTACCACCATCCTCTTTACACTTTATGCAGCTTTGATTGCATTTGCAATGAAAAAAGTTATCGGAAACTATATGGACAGCGACTTGGGAAAAAACCTTTTAAAAATAATTGTATCGGGGGCTTGCGCATTTGCAGGATTTATAGTGTGTAAAACGATGCTCCCCGCACTTACGTATGGCAGATTTATATTTTTACTGCCGCTTGCACTTTGCGCAGTTATATATATTGCGCTACTTGCAGTAAGCGGTGTTTTAAAAACAGTGATTAAGGGAAGAAATGCGGACAATCCGCAGTAAAGGAGAGGAAAAATGATAAAAAGAAGCTTGGCTATCCGTCTTATGATAATACTGCTTATTGTAGGTGTTATGGCACCCACTTTTTTCCACAGGGCAGAAAATGAAAAAAGAAACAACGATGTGGTTTTTGCGCTTAATTACAATAATGCATCAATGGTGCTGAGCGGGGAGGAATTTGACAAAACTCTTTCTGAAAACAAGAAAATGGATGTAAAAACACTTCTTATAGGGGAGGAGAGTATTAACTCGCTCATTTCGGCAGGCGATATTACGGGAATAAAGTATAATGTTTTGTGTCATAAGTACGATGACGAGAGTGAAGATATTATAAAACAGCTCTCCGGTGACAGAAAAATTCATAATGACAGTTACGTACTTATATCCAAACGTCCGGAGCGTAAAGAATTCCTAAAGAAGTGGATAAGTGCAAAGTATGCTGAAAATGAATATGTAAAAAAGACCACACCTCTCGGCGCTGACGTATACGTTATTTACGAGGGTGTAAGCGATGCGTGGAAGGTAGCGGTTGGCTTTGATGAGCAGAAAATCGAGTATGCATATAAAAAGGGCTTTGATATCGTTCTTTCTATGATGGTAAATGCATATTCAGAAACACGCTATATTGAACATATAGATGAAATTGTAAATAAGTACGGTATAAAATTCATAAACCTTAAAAAAGGACAGGACAGCTTCACCCAGGAAAAGAAGGAGAAAAAGAATTACACTGCACTTTGCAATATGATTAAGGAGCGTGACCTTTATCTTATTCTGACTGAAGAACAGACACAGCTTTCAAATCAGAAGCCAATCGGCTATGAAAAGCTTATAGAAAGTGCAGACGGAAAAGTTCTGCGTGGCTATGATACGGCAGATTTTGAAACGAAGAATACGGGTGCAACCATTTCGGACAAACGCTATTACCAAATCCTTAATTCAGTTGTTGACAGAAACATCAGGTTTGTTACGATAAATCAGCTTACAAACGGAACTGATACCTTCGGCAGAAAAAGCGAGAAGACAAATATCGCTACGAAGGCAGTTATGGAAAAGCTTTCAGAGGAAGGCTTTAACACTCAAAGCTATGATATGCGTTATGATTACAACGTGAACAGAAAACTGGTAAGTGCGGCGGCATTGGTGCTCATTATCCTTATAGGTATTATGATGCTCGAATGGCTTTTTGGAAAGAAGATGCCCGTGCTTTACATCCTTGGGATTATCGGCAGTGTAATTGGTGTGCTCTTTACGTATATTGCGCCTGAGGCAGTAGTGCTTCTTTATCCTACTCTTTTTGCACTTGCCTCGTCCTGCTTCTCATTTACGGCAGTGATGGTATTTATAAAGAAAATGCGTGAAAGACTCTCTGATGTTAAACTTATCATTTCCACACTTGTAATTACGCTTTTGTGCCTTGTACTTTGCGGCTTTGTGCAGACAGTACTTCTTTCAGGACTTGACTATTACATTAATTCAATAATTTTCAGGGGAATAAAGCTTTCTCTTATTATCCCGATTGCGTACAGTGCAGTGGCATTTGTTTTGATATTTGGTGAAAATACAGACGAGCATTTTATGAAAAAGGTAATAAAATGCCTTAATGCAGACATAAAGGTTTACTGGGTTATTATTGCGGGCGCAATTGGTGCAGTAGGTGCAATATATCTCATCCGCAGCGGAAATGTTACGAGTATTTCGCCGCTTGAAAACTTTATGCGCAACACAATTACCGAGATTATGCCCGCACGCCCCAGAACGAAGGAATTTATTATCGGCTGGCCGTGTCTGGTGCTTTTATTATACTACATCAAAAACACACGGTGCACGCTCCTTCAGTGGTGCTTAACTGTAGGCTCATCTATTCTTTTTGCATCGGTATTAAATAGCTTTTGCCACGTGTTTACAACCTCCTCTGTTATCTTTACACGTCTTATGAACGGATTTTTGGTTGGTATGGCAATAAGCATAGCGCTTTATGTTTTAAATCTTATCGCGGTGCGAATAGTAAAATATTTTGTAAAAACGGGTAAAGAAAAATGGGGAATTATCTGACAACGCAAAAGGCATTTCGGTCTCTTATTATAAGTGCAAGAAATGAAAATGTACGTCAGGCGTATATTTTCGAGGGGATAAAAGGAATTGGTAAATATACGGCAGCACGTATTTTTGCAAATGCAATTCACTGCACGGGCGAAAATAAACCGTGCGGCGTTTGCCCTGACTGCAAAAAGCATATTGCAAATACCCACAGTGATTTGTTTGTTGTGGGGGGAGGCGGACAGATAAAGGTTGAGGATATCAGGCAGATGAATGAGGAGCTTTATATAAAGCCTGCTCTTTCATCACGTAAAATCTGTATCGTCAGAAATGCCGATAATATGAATAATGATGCACAGAATGCTCTTTTAAAATCATTTGAGGAACCGCCCGCATATGCAGTTATCATACTGCTTTCGGAAAATATAAAAAACCTTCTGCCTACGATACGTTCACGTGGAAACAAGGTCGTGTTTGAGCCTTTTTCAGAAAAAGAAATAAGTGAGTATCTTTTAAGGCAGTATCCCTTAAAAAAGGATACAATCCCCTTTGTTTCACTCTATAGCGGCGGTGTTATAGGAAGGGCAATAGATATTTTAGAAAATGAAGAATTTTTCGAAACACGAAATAAGATGTTTCAGGCAATTGCTTCTCTTACGGGGGACAGAATGTCAATTTTCACAGTCGCCGACGCTTTCGGTACAAAGAGCGGAAAGGGCGCTTTTGAAAACTGTGATTTGTATTTTGATTTGTTTACAAGCTTTATGCGTGACGTTCTTGCAATAAAAACGGGTGCACGTGTAATAAATCAGGATATGAGTGCTTTGATAGAAGGCTTTTGTGCAAAGGTTACTTCGTCATCTGTACTCAGTATTATAGAGCGAACTGCAAAGGCACGCTCAGAGCTTAATGTTTCGATGAAATATGAGTTGTGGATTGTTAATATGCTGATAAATTGTTGGGAGGATATTAATGGTAAAGGTAGTAGGAGTTAAATTTAAAGAAACGGGAAAAGCATACTTTTTTGCACCCGGTAAGTTTGAGCCGCAGCAGGGACAGGCAGTAATTGTTGAAACTGCACGCGGCCTTGAATACGGAACTGTGGCAATGACACAGCGTGAAGTGGGCGAGGAGGAGATAGTTTCTCCCCTTAAGGAGATTGTCAGAATTGCGACGGAGCAGGACAAAGAGCAGGTTGAAAAAAACAAGAAAAAGGAACAAGAGGCTTTTGCAATTTGTGAAGAAAAAATATTAAAGCATAAGCTTGATATGAAGCTTGTCGATGTTGAATATACGTTTGATGCAAATAAAATCCTTTTCTACTTCACTGCAGAGGGCAGGGTGGATTTCCGTGAGCTTGTAAAAGACCTTGCAGGTGTTTTCAGAACGAGGATAGAGCTTCGCCAGATTGGTATTCGTGACGAGGCAAAAATGCTCGGCGGAATAGGAATTTGCGGAAGAAAGCTGTGCTGCAGCAGCTTCCTTGATGGTTTCCACCCCGTATCTATCAAAATGGCAAAGGAGCAGGGATTAAGCCTTAATCCTACAAAGATTTCGGGTAATTGCGGAAGACTTATGTGCTGCCTTAAGTATGAGCAGAACTGTTATGATGAATTTTTAAAAATTGCCCCCTCAGTTGGCGCAATTGTCGAAACACCAAACGGTAAAGGCATTGTGCAGAGTGTAACAATTCTTAAAGGAATTGCAAAGGTAATGCTTGAGGGTGAAGGGGAAAATCAGCTTATGGACGTTAATTTCTCCGACCTTAGAATACTTAAAAATAACCATAAAAACCACGATAATGATGAAAATATGAAGGAGCTTAAAAAGCTGGAGGAAAACTGATGAAAATAGTATTGCTTGATTCCGCAACAATGGGTGCAGACATTGATTTTTCACCGCTTGAAAAGGTGGGTGAGGTTATTAAGTACCCGAAGACTTTGCCATCGGAGCGCAGGGAGCGTATAAAGGATGCAGATGTTGTTGTCGTAAATAAAGTTGTGCTTGACGGTGAGGTTTTAAGCGGAGCAGAAAATATAAAGCTTATATGCGTTTTTGCAGTAGGGTACAATAATATAGATATTTCTTATTGCAAGGAGCATAATATAAAGGTGCGCAATGTTCCCGGATACTGTACGCAGAGCGTTTGTCAGCATACGTTTGCACTGCTTTTTGATTTAATTGAAAATATGCGTTATTACGATGATTTTGTAAAGAGCGGTAAATACAGCGACAGCGGTATTGCCAATCATCTCGGACGTCCCTTTTTTGAAATATCGGGCAAAAAATGGGGCATCATAGGAATGGGGGCAATCGGGCGTGCCGTTGCAAACTGTGCGGAGGCATTCGGTGCAGAGGTACGCTACAGCAGCATAAGTGGTGCTAAAAGGGAGGAAAAGTATGAAAATGTTCCTCTCGATAAACTTCTTTCTGAAAGTGACATTATAAGCGTACACGCACCGCTTAACGAAAAAACAAACTGCCTTATAGGGGAGAGGGAATTTTCCCTTATGAAGAAAACTGCCGTTATAATAAATGTCGGAAGAGGTGCAGTTATTGACGAGGAGGCACTCGTGCGTGCAGTTAATAATGGCACTATTGCAGGGTGTGGTCTTGACGTTTATTCAGCAGAGCCACCTGCAAAGGAAAGTCCTATTTTAAACATAAAGGATAAGGAAAAGGTTATCTACACTCCGCATATTGCATGGTCATCATTTGAGGCAAGGGCAAGGTGCGTTTCTATAACGGCAGATAATATTTCTGCGTTTATAAACGGTGAAAGCAGAAATGACATTTGGTAATGGAGAACTGTAAATAATGAAATTAAACACTAAAAAAGAAGCGTGCCGCTTCATCCATTTCGCGTTTCGACTAAATTTAAACAAGGCAAATGTCGCTCGCGATAGAAAACGCAATTTCTTATACGATAAAACAGTTACGGCAGGCATAATTATGCTTGCCATAACTGTTTTTATGCTGTCATATGTGGCATTTGCCACATATGATGTAAAAATACTTGTTAACGGCGAAAGAGTGCAGACAAGCACTGCCCCGTATATTGAAAACGGCACTACCTTGATTCCGCTTCGTGATGTGTTTGAAACTCTTGGCGCAGAGGTTGTATGGGATGAAGAAGACCGCTTTGCGGCGGCTGTAAAGGACGGCGTGTTGGTACAGATATATCCCGATAGCGGAAAGTTTATAAAGGACGGGCAGGAAATAGAGCTTTCTACGCCGCCCAAAATTACGAATGACAGAATAATGGTGCCTCTTCGGGCACTCTCGGAGGCTTTTGGATACAATGTACTGTGGAGCGGGGATGATTACACCGTCAGCATTACAGACACAAGTCTGCTGAAGGTGCATTTTCTTGATTGCGGTCAGGCAGATTGCGCATTTTTGGAGCTTCCCGACGGGAAATGTATGCTTATAGATGCGGCAGAGGCTTCTTTTGGTAAAACACTTGAGGCGTATATCAGGGAAAAAGGATATTCACATATAGATTATGTGATTGCATCGCATCCGCACAGTGACCATATAGGCGGTATGGCATATATTCTTGAAAGCTTTTCTGTAGGCACATTTTATATGCCCAACGTATCCCACAATACAAAAACGTATGAAAAGATGCTTGATGCGCTTTTAAAAAACGGGTGTGAATGTGTATATATATCTACGGGCTATGATATAGCAGATACACTATATTCCATTAAGGTTTTGTCACCCCTTGCGCAGGAATATATAAGAATGAATAATTATTCTGCCGTAACAAAGCTATCATATAAAGACATGCAAATTCTTTTTTCCGCAGATGCGGAGGCAACTGCGGAGGAGGAAATGGTAAGCAGTGGACTTGATTTAACGGCTGATATTCTTAAAGCAGGTCACCACGCAAGTGCGACATCTACAACGCACCGATACCTGAGTGCTGTTTCTCCAAAGGATGTGGTAATTTCGGTGGGGCGTGATAATTCCTATGGCTTTCCAAGCCCTACTGTGCTTTCGCAGATAGTTTCTCTTGGTGCAAGGGTGCATCGCACAGATCAGGAAGGAAATATAACTGCGGTAAGTGACGGATATATTTACGTGATTGAAAATGGATAATGGGGGATAAATAATGGGGAATTTAATACTTTCCGTTAAGGTGGTAGCACCGCTTATATTATTAATGCTCCTCGGCGCACAACCGAAACGAAGTAATCCTTGCTCTGCCTAAAATGCCTGAAAATCGGTTTTTTCTTCGTTGTCGGTCTTGAAATACACAAAGTATTCCTGCGCCCTTTCGCCTTGAAAAACCTCGATTTTGAGACATTTTAGGTTCGGAGAATTTTTTGCACACTGTTTTTTGTCAGTACAAGGCAAAAACGAAGCATATACTGACGTATATGCAAGGCTTTTAACGCAGTAATGGCGGAAAACAGCAAGCAAAAAACAGAGCTTGGATTGCTTCGTTTCGGTTTTGCTGAGGGTACATATCTTTGATGATGCTACTGTTAAAAAAATGAATACAGCAGCTTTCAAAGTATTTATTCCCGCTTTGATTTTTTATAATATATATAGTTCATCAATTGATGATATAAAGGATATACGGGCGGCACTTTATGCGGTGATTGTTTTGTCAATGGCATTTGCTGTATTTTCCGTGCTGATTTGTCTTATTGAAAAGGACCCCCGAAAAAGGGGAGTAATGGTGCAGGGCCTCTGCCGCAGTAATTTTGTAATTTTTGGTGTACCGCTCTGCGTGTCGCTGTGCGGGGAAGAGATACTCGGAAAAATATCTGTTGCAGTTACAATTATTATACCAGTCATTAATATTTTATCGGTTGTGGTGCTGGAGATTTTTCGTGGTGCTAAGCCGAGTGCTAGAAAGATATTAAAAGGGATTATAACAAATCCGTTGACGATTGCATCAGCGCTGGGTATGATTGCACTTTTAAGTGGTGTTAAGCTTGGCGCTATTGTGACAGGGGCGCTTGGCGATGTTTCCAAAATTGCAACGCCGCTTGCCCTTATCTTGCTTGGTGCATCTATTGACCTTAAAAAGGTCAGGGGAAATCTTAGGCAGCTATTTATTACGGTTTTTGGTAAGCTTATAGCTATACCGTTTGTCGGTATTTTGATAGCTGTGCTTATGGGTATGCGCAGTGGAGATTTAGCTCTTTTAATAGCGGCACTTGCTTCTCCGACGGCAGTTTCCTCCTATCAGATGGCTCTTTCAATGGACGGTGATGGGGAGCTTGCAGCTCAGATTGTGGCATTTGGTACGGTGCTTTGTATAGTGACAGTGTTTTTATGGGTGTTTATATTAAAACAGTTAAGCTTAGTTTAAAAAGGCGGTATAAAAAACTTGGTTTTTTATACCGCCTTTTTAGTGGAAATGCAAATGGGTGAAACGGTATATCCCACGGCTATTAAAATTCGCCAAAAAAGTATAAAAAAATAAAAAATTTCTAATAATTATTTTTTCACAAAAAAATACTGTTATTCTATGAGGATATTTACTTTTTTGTTCTTCGTACAATCTAATAAATGGAGCTGAAGCTATGGAGTTAATAAGCGAAATTAACGGCAGGATGAATGACATCGTATGGGGACCGATTATGATTGCAATGCTAATCTGGATGGGGCTGTTTTTGTCATCTGAGACAAAGTTTCTGCAGTTTCGAAAATTTGGATATATGCTCAAAAATACTATTTTAGGTGTTTTTTCAGGTAATCAGCACGAAAAGGATTCATCAGGTGTAAGCCCGTTCCAGGCTGTTTCGACAGCAATGGCAGGAACTATCGGTACGGGCAGTATATCGGGCATTGCAACTGCCATTGTTTCAGGCGGACCTGGTGCAATTTTTTGGATGTGGGTAAGTGCTTTTTTGGGAATGGTTACAAAGTATGCCGAAATAGTCCTGTCGCTTCATTTCCGTGAAAAGAATTCAAAGGGCGAATGGATAGGTGGACCAATGTATTACATAAGAAACGGACTTAAAATAAGGTGGCTTGCCGCTTTGTTTGCAATATTTGCAATGTTTGCGTGCATGGGTACGGGAAATGCCACGCAGTCCAATTCCATAGCGATTGCACTTGACAGTATGTTTAATATTGCGCCGTGGATAACGGGCGTAATACTCACAGCCATTGCGGCAGGTGTAATTTTAGGAGGAATGCGCCGCATAGCATCCGTTAATGAAAAGCTTGTTCCTCTTATGGCAGCCTTTTATGTTGGTTGCGCAGTTGTGGCTTTAGTTATTAATATTGATAAAGTTCCCGCAGCACTTAGTCTCATTTTCAAGGAAGCATTCAATCTGAGGGCGGCAGGAGGCGGCGCGGCAGGCTATGGTATAATGACTGCTATGCATTACGGCTTTTCGAGGGGCGTTTTTTCTAACGAGGCAGGTCTTGGAAGTGCGCCAATTGCACATGCAGCATCAAGTACAAAAGACCCCGTAAAGCAGGGTCTTTGGGGAATATTTGAGGTATTCTTTACAACTATAGTTATCTGCACACTTTCAGGATTAATTGTCCTCTCGTCAGGACTTTGGAATACGGGAGAGTATCATGGTTCAGCGCTTAGTATTGCAGCATTTAATTCCGCTATCCCGACACTTGGAGGCATCGGGGTTACACTTGCAACGATATTTTTTGCACTTTCCACAATACTCGGCTGGGCGTATTACGGTGAAGTGTGTATACAGTACCTTGTAAAAAAATCGGAGAAAGTGATATTTGTTTACAGATGTGTCTATGTGGCAGTTGTATTTATAGGCACAGTGGGTAATCTTGACTTGATATGGAGCATTTCCGAAACTATGAACGGACTTATGATTATTCCCAATATGATTGGTGTTATAGGCTTATACAGAGTTGTAACAAAGCTTACAAAAGAACATTTTAAAGAGTAATTAAAAATTAAGAAAGGCAACTTTTATTAAATAAAAGTTGCCTTTCTTAATTTTTACTGCTATAATATGGGTAATCAGTTTAAAAACGGAGGGAATTATGGAATTTTTTGCAAAGGAATTTTCACAGCTTACCACATGCGAGCTTTATGAAATTTTGAAGTCAAGGGCGCAGATTTTTTTGCTCGAACAAGGAATAGTCTGTCAGGACCTTGATGATATTGACTATGAAAGTCTGCACTGCTTTTTATATGACGGAAAAAGGGTAATTGCCTATCTGCGGGCATCTATGTCAGACAAAGAAAAAAAGACAGTGACAGTGGGCAGAGTGCTTTCTCTTGAACATAAAAAAGGAGTGGGGAGTACTCTTATGAAAAAGAGTATTGATGAAATAAAAAAGCATTTTGATTGCGAAAAAATAAGTGTTCACGCACAAAAGCAGGCTATGGGATTTTATGAAAAGATGGGATTTTGCGCCCTTTCCGATGAATTTATGGAAGAGGGAATAGTGCATATTATGATGGAAAGGATTTGATGATATGTCTTTTTGTCAGATGAATTTATTCAGCGAGGCTCTGGGTGTGCAGACAACGGTAAATGTTATTGTTCCTCAGCAAAGCACGGGCGGGGAGATAGGCGTGGAGAATAACGCAAAAAAGGAAAAGTATAAATGCCTCTATCTTCTTCACGGGTTAAGTGATGACCACACTATATGGATGAGAAGAACATCTATAGAGCGTTATGCCCAAAAGTACGGAATTTGCGTTGTTATGCCCTTTGGCGGAAGAAGCTTTTATACGGATATGAAGCACGGAGAAAAGTATTATACATATATCGCCCAGGAGCTTCCCCGTTTGATGAAGGAGTTTTTTAATATATCAGGAAAGCGTGAGGACACTTTTATTGCAGGCCTTTCAATGGGCGGTTACGGTGCATTAAAGATTGGATTAAAACGAAGTGATGCATTTTGCGCTGCAGCGGGACTTTCCTCTGTGGCAGACATCAAGGAGGCAACGAAGCTGTTTCCTGATGCACTCAGGCCTGTTTTTGGTGATGAGCTTGCTGTTGATGAAAGCGAAGATTTATTCGTACTTGCACAGGAGCAGAATGAAAATCCAATGAAACCCCGTATATATATGGGTGTGGGAACAGAGGACTTTTTGTATGAGTACAACCAAAAATTAAAAGAGAAATTTGAAAGCCTTAATTATGATTATACATACAAAGAGTCAGAAGGAACACATTCCTGGGAGTTCTGGGATGAATATATACAGTATGTATTAAAATGGATGTTTGAATGATAACAATTACCCCCACTGTTACATAGATTAACAATGGGGGTGCTATATATGAGGAAAATACCTTACGACAGAGATGCGGCAGTAGCCTACGCCAGAAAATGGGCACTTGGCAGAAATCCGCTCTACTATGATTTTCAAAATATAGGCGGTGATTGCACAAACTTTGCCTCTCAATGCATTTATGCAGGTGCAGGGGTGATGAATTTTACGCCCGTTTTTGGGTGGTATTATTTATCGGTTTCGGACAGAACACCATCGTGGACGGGGGTGGAGTATCTCTATAATTTTCTTGTAAATAATCAGTCTGTCGGTCCTTACGGACGTGAGGTGAGCAGACGTGAGGTTTTGCCGGGTGATATTGTGCAGCTTGGAAACGGAGGCGGGGCTTTTTATCATTCGCCCGTTATTATTTCTGTAAGGCCGAGGATTTTAGTTGCAGCACACAGTCAGGATGTTCTTAATAAGCCGCTATCCTCGTACAATTATCAGAGGGCACGTTTTATCCATATTGAAGGTGTAGTCATCTGAAAATCGAACTGCATATGCCTTATAGTTGAAAAATTTTTATTCTTTCAACTTGTCCTCCCCCGAGCGTGCCCCTTTTGTCCGCAAGCGGACATTTTCCCCAACGGGGAAATCAACCTTGAAAGGCGTCAGCCTATCTTCGCCCTTCCGCCTTGAAAAATCTCTATTTTGAGCAATTTCAGGTTCGCAGAATTTTTTACAAACTGTTTTTTCGTCAGTTCAAGGCAAAAACGCAGCATATACTGTCGTATTTGCAAGGCTTTTAACGCAGAAATGACAAAAAACAGAAAGTAAAAAACACGTTCGGATTACTTCGTTTCGGCTAAGAACAGAATAAAAATTTAATACCGGACAATACTATCTGTGGGGTGATATTTATGGAAAACAAGAAAGAAACTGAGAAAAAGAAGACCGCCACAGATAACAGGTGGGTATCCACCGGTTTAGACCGTCCCAATGATAAAGAAGTTCGCAGAGACGGCCCCGGAGGAGAGGATGCAGAATGAGTCTGCATCCTTTTTTATATAAAACAGTACCTTCCACAGGGGATTGTTAAGGGGTTTCCCCTTGACATAAAATTCGTTAAAGGCGGGGGCGTGTACCTCGATTTTAACTCCTTGCAAGGGCTGGCACGGTGAGTGCCGCGCGAGCGAAAGCCCTTATCTCGCACGAGAATGTTTTGTAAAACAAAACTTCTTGTGCGAAAGAATGACCTTGTCATTCTTCATCCGAGCATTACATCAAGCAGCATCATTACGGCAAAGCCCGATATGATTCCCATTGTAGAAAAATACGGATGAGTTTTCCGTCCCTTTTGACACTCGGGAATAAGCTCATGAACGGCAACAAGTATCATTGCACCTGCTGCAAAAGAAAGGGCATAGGGTAAAATCTTTTCTACATAGACTACAAGCACTGCGCCTATTACACCTGCTATAGGCTCGACCATTCCTGATGCCTGACCGTATAAAAAGCTCTTTCTTCTGCTGTAGCCTTCTCTGCGCAGAGGGAGAGAGACCGCCGCCCCCTCGGGAAAATTTTGCAGTCCTATACCTATTGCAATTGTTATTGCTCCCATAAGGGTTTCGCCAGTTATCCCTACATTTCTCAGTGCACCAAAAGCTACACCCACAGCTAATCCTTCGGGTATGTTATGCAGGGTTATTGAAAGTATGAGCATAATTATGCGATTAAGCTTTTCGCTCGATTTGCCATTTGGGTTTTGCGCCCTCTTCCTGGCAAAGCTGACCGTCTTGTCAGATACCCACATAAATATCGCACCAAATAAGAAACCTGTTGTTGCAACAAAATATGCAGGAAGTGAAGAGTCAGCCTCGGCTCTTTCTATAGCAGGCTGAAGAAGTGACCAGAAGCTTGCCGCAATCATAACCCCTGATGCAAATCCCAGCATTAAATTTAATATTTTAGGGTTGGGAGATTTAAAAAAGGCAACTGTTGCAGCACCTAAAGCAGTAACAAGCCAGGTGCCGAGTGTTGCAATCAGTGCCATTAAAACAACGTTATCCATACAGCACCTCCACTATTCATTATATTTGCAATGAGTAAAGATGTGAAAGGACACAAAGGCGTAAAAAATTATTGCTTGAAAAAATTTCAAGTATGGTGTATAATAAAATTAGAATATTATTTTAAGGAGGAAAAATAATGAAAAAGATTATGTCAATTATGCTTGTGCTTTCTATGGTTATTTCACTCACAGCGTGCACCGGCACAGCAGGAACAAAAATGACAATGGGTACAGGCGGAACGGCAGGTACATATTACGGTTACGGCGGGGTGCTCGGTCAGTATATCACAAACAATGCAAATGTTGATATTACTGTAGTTTCTACAGATGGCTCAAAGGCGAACATTCAGGGTATCCAGGCAGGAAACTATCAGCTCGGCACAGTTCAGTCTGATGTTATGGCATATGCGTGGGAAGGAACACGCGCATTTGAGAAAGAGGGAAAGGTTGACTCCTTCCGTACTGTTGCAGGACTTTATGCAGAGGCACTGCAGCTTGTAACAATGGACCCTGATATTAAGAGTGTTTATGACCTTAAGGGGAAGTCAGTTTCCATCGGCGCCCCCGGTTCAGGTGTTTATTTCAATGCAATCGACGTTTTAACTGCAGCAGGTCTTACAGAAAAGGATATTAAGGCTCAGTATCAGTCATTTGCTGACAGTGCAGATGCACTTAAGGACGGAAAGATTGATGCAGCGTTTATCGTTGCAGGTGCACCGACTCCTGCAATTACAGAGCTTTGCACAACAAACAGTGCATATCTTGTTCCCATTGACGGCGAGATTGCAGAAAAAATTATGGCAGCGTGCCCCTTCTATACGGTATATGAGGTTCCTGCAAACACATATGCAGGACAGAAAGAAACAGTAAAGACAGTTACAGTTAAGGCAACTCTGATTGTAAGCAGCGATGCTCGAGAGGAGGATGTTTATAAGCTTACAGCGGCTATCTTTGATAATGCCGAGGCTATTTCTGCAGAGAATGCAAAGGGAGCAGAGCTTAGCCTTGAAAACGCAACAAGCGGTATGACAGTTCCTTTCCACAAGGGTTCTGCAAAATATTTTGAGGAAAAGGGTATTACAGTAGCAGTTGACTGATATTAATAAAAAGGCTGCGACAAGCTTTGCCGCAGCCTTTTTTCAGCGTTAATTTACCCATAGGAGGAATATAATGTTTTTAGGTAAAAGAAAAAATCCTGCCGAGGCTGAGGTTATGGACCTTGAGGCTGTTATGCAGAAATTTGACCGTGAGTCAAATGTCAGGATTTGGGAAGGAAAGGCAAAGATTGCGGTAAATTGTATATTGGCGGCCTTTTCTTTATTTTGTATTTACGTAACACTTTTTACAAGCTGGCTTGAAGAAATCCGTCTGACGTCGTTTGTAGCATTTATTATCTTTATAGGATATCTGATGTATCCTGCGCGAAAAGGCCTGCAGAGGGTTAATTATATGCCGTGGTATGATATTTTGCTGATGTTTTGCGGCAGCGGTGCGTTTTTATACTATACGGCAAACGCTATGACGATTATTCAGCAGGGAAGTAATTTTGAGTGGTATCAGGTTATAATCGGTATTGTAGGAATAATATCACTGGCAGAGGTGTGCAGAAGAAGTGTAGGAATTCCAATTGTTATTGTGGCATCCTGCTTTGTCGTTTATGCCCTTGTCTGGGGATTATCAAACCCGACACTCTGGGGCAAGCTTAATTATATTATTCATTATCTTTTTTATGGAAAAGAGGGCGTTCTGTCCACACCTATCAATGTTTGCTCTAAATTTATAGTTGTGTTTATTATTTTCGGTGCTTTTCTGGAACGTACAGGGATTGCCGATTTCTTTATAAAAATTTCAAACGCCGTTGTCGGCGGTTTTTCAGGCGGTCCTGCAAAGGTTGCCGTTGTTGCAAGTGCTCTTGAGGGAATGGTTTCAGGCTCTTCTGTGGCAAACACTGTCGGCTCAGGCTCAGTTACCATTCCTCTTATGAAAAAGACGGGATACAAGAGTGAGTTTGCTGCTGCAGCAGAGGCGTCTGCATCTACGGGCGGTCAGATTATGCCTCCGATTATGGGTGCAGCTGCATTTTTGATGGCGGACTATGTAGGCGTTCCGTACAGTAATATAGTAGTGCGTGCAATACTTCCCGCAATACTTTACTTTGCAGGTATTTTTATTGCAGTGCATCTTGAGGCGAAGAAGGAAGGCTTAAGAGGTCTTACGAAGGAAGAGCTCCCAAGATTTTTTCCCCTTGTCAAGCAGTCATATCTTTTACTTCCGCTTATTATACTGATTTATCTTGTGGGTACAAGTACACGTTCTATTCAGTATGCGGCGGCAATTGCCATTGTTGCGGCTATTGTCGTAAGTATATTTAATAGGGAAAACCGCATAACTCCCAAAAGAATATGGGAGGCACTTGCGGCAGGCGGTCAGGGTACGATAACAGTTGCCGCAGCCTGCGGTGTTGCAGGTATAATTGCAGGAACAATAACAATGACGGGACTTGCCAACATAATGATTAACGGTATTGTGGCATTGGCAGGAAGTCAGGTTATAGTTGCACTGTTTTTAACAATGCTGTGCTGTATCGTTCTGGGAATGGGTGTCCCAACCACAGCGAATTACTGCATTATGGCGGCAACCTGTGCACCTATCTTAGTGCGTATGGGTGTTCCTAATATTGCGGCACATTTCTTTGTATTCTATTTTGGTATTGTAGCAGACCTTACTCCGCCCGTGGCACTGGCGGCATATGCAGGTGCGGCGATTGCTCAGGCAAACCCGATGAAAACGGCACTTACTGCAACAAAGCTTGCAATCGGTGCATTCATCGTGCCGTATGTATTTGCGCTTAATCCCGCAATGCTTTTTATAGACACTACAGTGTGGGAGGTTATCTTAATCAGCATAACCTCGCTGATAGGAATTTTTGCAGTATCAGCATCGCTTGAGGGATATTTATTTAAAAATATGACATGGTATCAGAGGGTTCTGAGCCTTACAGGCGGACTTTTGCTGATATATCCGGGTGCTGTTACCGATGCAATTGGAATAGGTCTTGTCGCAATTATGATTTTCACGCAAAAGGCGACGGCAAAATAATAACGAACCAAAAAGCAGATGTAAAAATTTTTACATCTGCTTCAGAGTGTCGAAGAACCCGACTTTGCATCAAGCAAAAATCGGGTTCTTCTTCGTTTTTATTAAAAATTCGACAAAATCAAATAATTTGGAAGGGATATTGTTCCTCTTCCATTTCCATTTTGCAAGCTTTTTCAAATTCATTGCTGCGAACTTAAGCCTTACCCAGTTTGTTACCTGTGCAAGACCTGTATACGGAGTGTATCTCATTGCGTGCTTTTCTTTTGCATCTGCAAACACTCTCTCAATTTTCTCTTTTCGCAGTTTGTATAAA
>JAEIGA010003292.1_pt1 | contig 25381 bp, 26 predicted proteins | sample 9270691 | NCBI WGS metagenome assembly JAEIGA01 (sample SAMN17057246, study PRJNA624740) | gut metagenome | biome: biome; isolation source: fecal sample | host: Bos grunniens | place: China: Xizang | collected 2019
ACTCCTTGACCGCCTGCCACACGTGACAATGCTTGTCCTCCAAATTGCTCTATAAAAAACTCTGCGACCAAGTTTCTCTTTTTCACCTCCCCTTTAGAGAGTTTTAGCAATCGCAACTCCTTAATATTTGCACAGAGAGATGTCGGTTTCGGCATCTTTCTTTTTTTGTCTTGACAAGGTGTGTTACGTTGTGATATAATGGTAAAAAGTGTGTTACACTAAAAGAAAAGGAGAACACGGGCAATGATTGACTTTGATAAAGAGGAATTTTTGGCAAGGCTTGATATTCGCATAGTGACAATTACTTCTGCACTTGCTTACCACGAAAAATGTTTGCTAACGGATTTGCCGAGAAAAGAGTTTAAAGAAGCAGAACGAGCAATAAACAATATGAACACAAGGCTTAATGAGTATGTCAAGGAAATGGACGAAAAAATTCGTGAGTATTTTGGCAAACTCAAAGATAAAATTGCAAAGGAGAACTGCGAAAATGGGAATATTAATGCAGACAGTTGCGGAGATTAACGCAAAGAAAGAATATTGTTCTAGGTCAATTGAACGTATATGCCCTGTTTGCGGAGTTAAATTCACACTTTGTGGTGCTCACCAATGGAAAGCAGGCGGAAAATATGTTTGCGGATATAATTGCCGAGAAAAATGGAAGAAAGAGCACCCAAAGAGAAAATACAATATATGGAGATAATATGCCGAACACAAGTAAATTAACAACCGTAAGGAGTATAAGGGCGAGTAAAGAGTTTTGGGAAAAAGTCAAGCAAGTTGCAAAAAGCGAGAATACCGACACTAACAAATTGATTATAAAGGCGGTACTTGAATACTTTGATAAGGAGTTAGTAAATGGCAGAGCAAAACATTGATTACTATAAGATAATAAAGAAAACTGCCGAAGCTATAAATAAGTTAATAAAGACAAAAGAATGGAAAGAAGAACAATCTATAATTGATAAATATAGTTTTCTTTATGATTTATGTTATAAGCAAATACATCATATATTAGTGCCTAAGCGAAAGCAAAGTGCCGAGATGCAGATAAGGGAAATCATAGCCAAATATGTTATCGGGTACACGGACACCAAAGAGAATATCACGTATATCGGTGCTTTGAAACCCCTTGAAACGAAAGCAAAGCAATTACAAAGGAACAAAGTGTTGAGCCGAGAGTATTTGGCGAGATACCTTGAGTTATATGATAAGTTTATGGCTTTGGCATCGTTTAGGTCGCTTGAACATTTCGCCTTGTATATTGAGCAATGTCTTGTGAAAGAAACCGCAATTCAAAACGATACAGGCGCAAGTGGTGGTGATAACCGCATTATAGCCAACACAAAGGACATTTTTAGTGGTTGGTATTATTATGCAAACAAAATGGTGCTTGACGGCACAGTAAAGTTTATAGAGAAGCAATTGCCGACTTCATACGGAAAATCATATAGTGATGTTATACTAATAGCCTTTATTTTTGGCATAGATATAAATAATGATGTTTTAAAGGTGTTTGGCAACCCTGCAAACTGTTCATTGTGTATTAAGGGTGTAATGGAGATTATGTGCCGAAAGTCTTATGCAACCATATTCCCTTATTATGCACAATTCAATTGCAACGAAAATCTTATCTTTTCAAGCCGAGCAATTGCAAGTGGTGAGTTTAAGATAAGTGGTAGCACAAAATCACGTAATTTACTTTGCGTGGGTAAGGACACATCTATTGACGGAGTTCGTGCCAAATTTATATTCCTTGACGATATTACACAAGCAAAAGACAAGGGTTCACTTGTAGAACATACTAAAGATGTAAATAGATATAGGAACACTTGGAGAAAAAGAAGTTATGGTAAACATAATCAATATATAATAGCAAGTGGAACTACATATAACATATATGACCTTTTGTCCTATTTGAAGTCAAAATTCGGCGGCGATTATGCAGAGCCAAGTGGCAGAAACAAGTACACCAAAATTGCAAGGAGCAACGAAATCATAGAAAATGGCATATCGGTATTTGTTTGTGTGCCAAAATTGGACTATGACACAGACGAAAGCACATACCCTGCCCAATTTGACACCGAAACCGCACGTAAAGACCGTGAAGAAGATTATCCTACGTTTATGGCTATGGAACAACAACAACCCCTTGCTCCCGAAGAAAATCCCTTCTATTATACTAAATTAAGGCAATATGACGGACTACCGACTATTGGAGATTGTGGCAGAAGCGAATTTTGTATGTGTTCCCTTGACCCTAAAAGACGAGGTAAGGATAACGTGTCAATGCCGATTTTCTTTGAGGCAAACGACCCCGATAGACCTAACGAAAAGGCTTATTTCCTTGTGGATTGGCTTTACGATAATCGCCCGATGAAAGATTGCATACCCCTAATTGTTTCTAAAATAATTCAACACAAAATCACCCGAATGTATGCGGAACGCAACACAGAAGAATGTATTGCTATGCTTATTGAAGATAAACTAAAAGAAGCAGGGTATTACAATTGCGTTATTGATGAGGTATATTCTACTGATAATAAGGAAAGCCGAATTATGAACGCAGAGGGTGAAATAAAGTCAAAAATGATTTTTCCAAGAATGGGTCTGTATGCAAATTCAAACGATATAGGTAGGGCACTCACCAATGTTTACGGCTATTCTTACGTAAAAAAGAACGCTTTTGACGATGCTCCCGATAGTCTTGCGCTATTTGCAAAGAGATTTTTGGGAAGTAGTAATAAAAAATATGCAAAATTAAGTTCTTTTAGCCGAAAATGAAAAAAATTCAAAAATCCTCTTGACAAATTAAAAATACTGTGCTATGGTAAATTTAGGTAATTATATCAAAAAAGTCGGAGAACTGTAATGATTAAGGAAATTGATTGCCCTCTTTGTAATGGGGGAAAACTAAAAGTTAATGTATCAAGCGGTTATGAAATGATAACAAGCGGTAAATTAAGCGAACTTCCGTATATTTGCGTTTGTAAGAATTGTAAACGCAAGGTAAAATACGATTTAGTTAAGCAAAATAAAGCCAAATAATCGCCGTTCAAAGAACTTTAAGTGCGAAATTAGTACGAAGTACACTCACCTTATGGGAAAAGTGTACTTTTTTTATTGTAAGGAGAAATATGGCAACAAAAGGTATTGAAAAAATTAAAATTCCAATAAAAGCAACGGAATTGTCTATTGAAGCCGTTGAGCCTTACTTGGAAACCATTTTTAATCAGTTTGCTAAAAACGCACAACGGATTAGAAATGATTATGACGTTTATCGTCTTAATGCGAATATTTTGGGCAAAACAAGAAAAACAGATGATACGGAAATAAACAACATAGTTGCTATACCAAACATTCGTTCTGCAATTGAATGGAAACTTGGTTACACAATAGGAAATCCTATTAAATATGCTCAAATTAAAGAAACCGACACAAATGACATTGAAATCTTGAATAAGCATTTTCGTGCCACAAAGCCAAATGTAAATGCAAAAGAACACGCTTGGGCATATGCAACAGGCGTAGGATATACGTTTACAGAGCCTAAAAGTGTTGATGTTGATGTAAAACAAGAAGCACCATTTAATTTGTATCATATTGATAGTGATAAGTGCGCAAAGGTTTATTCTGCATTTTTAGGAGAAGAAACTTTGTTTGACTTGATATATACCGAATATGAGGTAATACAATCAAATCAATTAAAAGAAAAAGTTAAAGTTTTTGATTTGTATTTCCCCAATTATGTATATACTTATCAAAAAGGAAATCAATATGTAGTATGGACACAAACCGCAACTCGCCCAAGAGGTTTATATAAAAAATTACCTCTTACTGAAAAAAGATTTAATGCTGAGGGCATAGGTATAGTTGCTCTTGCACAAGATATGACCGACACAATGGATATGCTCATTAGTAGCGGTCTTGATAGTGTGCAAGAAACTGTAAATGAATTTTATGTTTACTATAATGTAGATATGGGAGATACAGACGAGGAAAAGGCGAATAATCATAAAAAAGCAAAAAAGAATGGTGCAATTAACCTTAATTCTTCAAGCAAAGATTTTCCTGCCAAAGTTGATACAATTACTCCCAAACTTAACTTGACCGAAGTTAAGCAATTATATAATGTAGTAAATGAAGCGTTTCACGAACTTATTGGTTATCCTTTGGGAATGAGCAACACTAATAGCGGTGGCACTACCAAGAGTGGTAGCGAAGTTGCAAATGGTTGGGATAATGCTTATACAAGGGCATTACAAGAAACAAATTTTGCAACCGAAGCGGACTACGAACAACTTGATAAGATTATGTGGATAGAAAAAAACACTCCCAATAGTCAAATTGAGTTAAACACATTGGATATTTTGATAAAATATATATTTGATATGACAGATAATATTTTAACAAAGTCACAGGCGTTCGGAACATTTATTCAGTATATGCACCCCACAGATGCACTTAGATATACAAAGCTTTCGGGTGACCCCGAAGCAGAGGGAATGAAAATTGCAAATAGTGAAATTTATAAGGCATTTTTGCAAAGCAAGAAACCTCAACAAGAAAATAACACAGGTGAAAACCTTGATATAACACAGAGAAGTGTATAATCGCATATATAGGTAGAGAAACCTTAAATCGCAAAATTTACCCTAAAAGGGCGTTAGAGAAAACGGAAATCGCAGGAGAAAAATTATGGCAGAAGTAACAACCACAAACACAACTACACCGAACATTGACTATCAAGCAGAATATGAAAAAATGCAAGGTGAATTAGCCAAACTTAAAAGTGCCAATGACAAACTTTCAAGTGAAAATGCAGAACAAAAACGCAAGGAACGTGAAAGAATGACGGCTGAGGAAAAGGCTAATGCAGAAAGAGAAGAAGAAAAAGCAAAATACGCAGAACTTGAAAAGAAACTTGCTTTGAGAGATTATGCAGATGAACTTGACGATTTTCAAGATAAAAAGTCAGTAACAGAAATTTGCGAACTTCTTGCAAACGGAAAAATCAAGGAAGCTCTTTCAAAGGAAAAACAATTAAGAGTAAAGGAAAGAACTGAACTTGAAAAGAAAATAAGAGCAGAACTTTTAAAGCAAAATCCTCAACCTACTGCTCAATTAAGCGGTGGTGGTTACAAGTCCAAAGCAGAAATTTTGGCAATTAAAGATGTTCAAGAAAGACAGAAAGCAATTGCCGAAAACATTACTTTATTTCAATAATATTTTATAAGGAGATAATATTATGGCGGCAGAAACAAATCTTATCACAAAAAATCAGATGGCAAAAGTTCGTGAAATCGACTTTGTTCAGCAATTCACACACAACTCTCTTGCAAAACTTCTTGAAGTTCTTGGTGTAACTCGTAAAATTCCTATGATGGAAGGTACTACAATGTATGTTTACAAGACAACAGGTACACTCCAAGATGGAACAGTTGCAGAGGGCGACGTTATTCCTCTCTCTAAGTATGAAACAACAAAGCAATCTGTTGGCGAAATTCCCTTGAAGAAGTGGAGAAAGGCAGTATCCGCAGAGGCTATTATGAAGTCGGGTTACGATGCGGCAGTTGGCGATACTGACAGAGCACTTTTGGGTGATGTTCAAAAGGGAGTTCGTGGCAATTTCTTTGACTTTATCAATAGCGGTGTTCTTGACGGCTCTACTGCAACAGGCGCAGGTTTGCAGGCGGCTCTTGCAAATGCTTGGGGTCAACTTCAAGTTAAGTTTGAAGATGATACTGCACAGGCGGTTTACTTTGTAAATCCCCTTGATGTAAGTGAGTATCTTGGTGGCGCAAACATTACAGTTCAAACTGCATTTGGTATGAATTACGTTGAGGACTTTCTTGGTCTTGGCACAGTAATTATGTCCTCTCGCATTACAAAGGGTACTTTTGTAGCAACTGCAAAGGAAAACCTTATTCTTTACTTCCTTACAATGAACGGTGACGTGGCTAATGCTTTTGACCTTACTGCTGACGAACTTGGTCTTATTGGTATCAAGTCTGGCTATCAAACAGAGGAAAGAGCTCAAATTGAAAGCCTTGTTATGAGTGGTATTCACCTTATGGTTGAGTACGCTGAGGGCGTTGTTAAGGGCACAATCACAGGTGCATAATAATAATTAAATTCACGGAGGCTCACAATGGATTTTGAGAATGTAATACAAACTAAATATGCGCATTTAAGTGCAGAAGATGTTAAAAGCGTTGTTGACAAGGCGAAAATGTTTTACTTTTCTTTAAGATACCCTTGTGAGCCTAATGCTTGTGAAGAAACACGACCTATAACTACATTTAAGCACCAACAATGGATTATTTCCGCTTGTGATGATATTATTGCAAGATACGGATTTAATAACGCTACGGGTTACAGAGAGAATGGCATTAACTTTACTTTTGATGGTGCAGAAATAAGTGAACGCCTTATAAGTATGATTAAGCCTCTTATTGGAGTGATATAATGAGAATAGGTCAAAGCATATGGTATTCAAGCAGAATAGATGAGCCAAATGCGGAAATTGCAAGATACGAAGAGCCAATTGAAATCAAAACTCGTTTTAATTATTTTACAGTAATGCCTGCGACAAGTCGTGGGTTTATGGAAGTAATGAAATATGGCGAGGACATTGATAACACTTGGACAGCGATTGCAAACGCAAAATACTTTGAGGGAAAAATCAAAGAGGGCGATTTATTTTGGCTTGACGGAGAAAAGCCGATACCCGAAGTTGAGAGTGAGTACGGAAATGGAACAAGTGCAACTGCGGTTGTAAAGAGTTGCGTATCTGTAAACCTTACACTTTCAATAACACTTACACGTAACAAAAATCAAGCAAAAGAATGAAACTAAACGTTGAATTAAGTCCAAAGTCAATTCAAGAAGCCATTAAGAAATTGCAATTTGCCAAGAAACAAATGAAAGGAAATATGATGAAAGATTTCCTTGAAGATGTTTGTATGTGGATTATCAATAGAGCAAATATGTATCTTGATAATTCCGATATTGGCGAAGATGTTAAACTTATTATTCGTAATGCGTGGCAATTTACAATTGAAGAAAACGGAGCAAAACTTATTAACAACGCAAATGTTGAAAAGATAATAGGCGGTGAAACTCAATCTATACCTATTGCAGTTTTAGTTGAATTTGGCGTAGGTATTGTAGGTCAATCTTCTTCACACCCTAATGCAAGTGAAGAAGGTTATGAATATAATAAGCCAAGCCGTTATAAAAACCGAGATAATTCTTGGATTTTTTCCGTTGATAGCGACATCAATATTGATATTCAAACAAAATACATTGATAATCGTACCGAACACACAGTAAGAACTAAAGGTTCTCCTGCCGTTATGTACCTTTACAATGCCGTAGAAGATGCACGTAATGATTTACAAAACCCCAACGGAGAATTGGCTCAAAAGCGAAAAGCATTAGAAGAAAAATACATTGAGAGGTATATAGGTTAATATGGATATTCTTGCTTATGGATATGTATATCAAGGGTTAAAAGATTACAATGATAGCCAAAAGAACAATGGCAATACTATTGTAAAAACTCCCCCCACAAACCCTACATACCCTTTAACTATTTTTACTGAAATTCGTAATGTAGCAAATTCAACTTACAATTCTTGTTTTGACAGAGTTTCAAGTGTAGGGTATAAGGTAGATATTTTTGCCAAAACAAAAGGCAATAAAACAAAAGACACGATAGCGAGGGAAATTGCTCAATTGGTAGATAAATACCTTTCGGGTATTGGTTTGCTTCGCATATCTTTTAATATAAGTGAGTTGGTGAATGATAGTAGTATATATCAAATTATTATGACTTATTCGGGCAACTTACACGAAAACAGAAGAAAATTTATTTAAGGAGAAAATAGATGAGAAACGATGCTTTCTTCAAATATGTTGAAAATAGAGGTCAAAATGCTTATGGCTCTGCAATTCTCGTTAAAGAGCAAAATGCAGACAAGTATTCTCTCCTTATCGCAAGTGAAACAGTACCTGCCGTTTTTGGCTCACAAGGTAGTTTTGAGTTCAACCTTGTAAACTCAAAGGTAGTTGGTAGAGTACCCGACAAGATTTCTCTTGACGATAAAGAAGTTGAGTTCTTGCTTCACAGAGATAACGTATATAGACTTGAGAGCCTTAAGGATAAGGTGCTTGATTTCTTGTACTTTACACCCGACTTTATGGGTTGGCACTTTACAGGTATGATTTCAAGCAGACCTAACGATGCAAGTGCAGAAATTCTTCGTGGTACATACACAATCACTCCTATGAGTGCAGACACAAAGCCTATTATGGATGCAAGAAGTCTTATTATGGAAACAATCGCAATTACAGATGTAGTTGAGGATAAGGTGACCGTTCCCACAGGCACAACAGGTGTTTCTATTCCCGTAGTTTGTGATGTTGAAGGATTTACAATTGCCGTTGTTGTTAAAGATGGTGTAACAGATGCAACATCTACAAAGTTTACCGCAACCGCAAGTCAAGTAACAGGAAACAAGGGCAACGTAACAATTACAGGCACAAGTGCTACTTCAACCGATTATGCAATTGCATACATTACAGTAAGCAAGACAGGTTATGCTTCTTGGACTACAACCGTAGCACTTCAAGGTGGAGCAACCGCATAAAATAAAAAATTATCATAACATACCCATAGAGGAGAAGATTTATGAAGAACATTACACCCTATTTTGAAATCAATGGACAGAGATACGAAATCAAGAGAAACCGCTATTTAATGGCAGAGTTTGACAAGTTGAAGTCCGAAATCGTTATTACAGACGATGACCAAATTGCAATTGCAAAAGAAGAAGAATTTGCAAATCGTCTTGAAAAGTTGACAAATAGAAAAGCAGAACTTTATGACAAATATCTTGAAACATTTGACCCCGAAGATGAGGAATTGTACAATAAGGCTTGTTCCGCTTATGATAAGTTTTTGGAACAAGAAGGCAAGGGAGAAAGTGTTGTAGCAAAACAAAACAAGAAAATGCTTGATATGGGTGAAAAACTCATTATTAAGGCATTAATGCTTAACGAAAAGGGTGAAATCACTCGTAAGTACGAAGAAGCCGAAGGAATTTGGTGTGAGTTGGTTAATGAGTATGGACAATACTCTGCAACTCAATTTGTAGCGTTTACACTTAATTACATTATGGGTGCAGACGAGGAAATTGAAAACCCTTTTATGACGCAGGCGAAAGCGAAAGCGGAGCAAAAAGCGAATATGAAGAAAGGTATCGCAAAGGCGAGATAACCTTATACGATTACTTTTATGAGGAAGTATTACCTTTAGCAATTCAATATGGTATGAGCGATAACCAATTTTGGTACGGTGACCCAAGATTGCTAAATGTTTACGAAAAGGCTTATTATAGAGATGTTTCTTATCGTGCTTGGTCGCAAGGTGCTTACAATTTTGAAGCACATAACAAGGCGGTTGCAAATGGCAATAGAGCAAAGCAATCCGACCCTGTTCAACAATACAACCAATGGAAAGACCCAATGGAAAGACGAGCAAAGCCTAAAATCACAAAAGATAATCTTGAAAAAGAATTTAGACAATCACAAGCATCGCAAAATGCGTGGTTGAAGAATATATTACACGGATAACAAGGAGAGCAGAGAATGGCAGGATCTTATAGTGCAGGAAGTTTGGAAGTTAGTTTATTAACAACCGCTAATGAGGTGAGCAAAGTATTCTCTGCTCTTAATCTTGAATTAAGAACTACAAAGAAACTTGTTGACGGAATAACGGGAAGAACAAGCAAGGTTTCCAAAGCGACAGGACAAAAGAAAAGTGCTAGTGAAAGTGGTGGAGCATTTGGTTTCTTAAAAGTAGCCAAGTGGGGTGCTATTGTTCACGTGGCACGTAGGCTTGGCAAAGTAGTTTCAAGTATTGCACAAGCAGGTGCAGATTACACCGAAACCCTTAACTTGTGGGAAACCGCTATGGGAAACAATGTTACTAAGGCTACCGAGTTTGTAAGCAAAATGAATGAGGCGTATGGTATAAGTGAGAAAACACTTATGAACGCTCAAGCCACATTCAAAAATATGCTTGGCGGTTTGGGTAACATAAGTGACCAAATGGCATACGCATTGAGTGAGGGTATTACCCAAATGGCAGTTGACTATGCTTCACTCTATAACCAAACATTTGAACAAGCATTTACGAAATTTGAGGCGGCTCTTGCAGGTCAAGTTAGACCTATCCGTTCAGTTTCGGGTTACGATATTACAGAAAACACATTGTTCCAACTTTACCAATCGCTTGGTGGAGAAAAGACAATGCGACAACTCACAAGAACTGAAAAGCAATTGCTATCTATTTTGGCAATATTCCAACAAATGGATAGAACGGGTGCGTTGGGCGACTTGAACAAAACAATGAACTCATACGCCAACCAAAGCAGAGTAATGGCAGAGAGTTGGGCACAAGTGAAAACATATGCAGGTGCTTTGTTGACATACACCATTCAAGAAAGCAAATTGCTTGTAAACATAAATGCAATTCTTATATTCATTGGCGATGTACTTAAGGCAGTAGCCGAGAATTTGGGTGCAATACAACACTTTTCCGACCCATTCCAATCTGTTACGGAAAGTGCTTTATCCGCAAGTGATGCCACAGATGAACTCAATGGAAAACTCCTTGACTTTGATAAGTTTAGAGCCTTGAACGAAAGTAGCGACACAAACGCACTTGGTCTTGATGAAAAACTTGTACAAGCATTTGCAAACTTTGATACTATTCTTGGAAATGCAAGTATGGAAGCAAGAGAATTGGCAAATAGTTTCAAGGTAATGAGTGGTTTGTTTGACGAAAACGGCACATTTAACCCCGCAAGATGGGAAGAAATTATAAATAATATTGAAACTGTGTTGTATTTATTGATAGGAATTTTAGCCTTAAAATTCTTTTCAAAAATGACCACGGGAGCAACTGCGCTTTTTAAAATGTTAAAAAAAGGTTTACCTATTCTTATTGCAGACTTTAAAAAGTTAGAATTTGGAGCGATGGGTGTTCTTTCAACTATTTCATTATTGGTTTTAGGAATAACCGCTTTTGTTCAATCTTGGGACGATATGTCTGCTATTCAAAGAGCAACAACTCTTTTTACATCTCTCGCAGTAGCATTAACCGCAACCGCAATTGCTTTACACGCTACACACAATTGGGCAAAGGCTTTAATGGTTGGTGGTATGGTTGCAGGTGGAGCGTTACTTGTTGGCTCAACAATTTCTTCTGCAATTAACGATTATAAAGATGGTGGTTTACCCGACAAGGGAACTGTGTTTAGAGCAGGTGAAGCAGGAGCAGAGATTGTTTACAACACACCGAGCGGACAAAGTGGCGTAGCCAACATCAAGCAAATTGAACAAGCAATGTATGGCGCTTTGGTGAGATATGGCAACAACAATGGCGGTGCAGACCAACACACAGTTTTCAAGATAGGCGAAGATGAAGTTTTCAATGCGGTAACAAAATCTGCAAAGCGCAGAGGATTAAGTTTTACAAAGGTATAAGGTGAACTATGGCAGACTTGAAAGTAACAACTTTAAAAGATATATTGACTAATCCGTTAATGAGCGTTGAAGAAAGGCAACAAATTTACGGAGTTAGTGGCACATATGGTGAAGTTGGAAGACACATTGACAAAGTAACTATCAACGGAAATGTGTTCACCGATTACAAGGCGTTTTCATTTTTGAGAGAAAAAGCTTATGTTAAAGAGCCTATGAGAAGTGGAGCAGGAGTGATAGGAAACTTGAACTCCTACGCCACATTCCTTACACCACGACTTAAAATTGATTTTTCAATGCTATCAATTGAAGGTTATCGTGCTTTAATGACTTTGATATATGGCAAAAACGAATTTGAGGTTACTTGCTATGATATAGTTGCAAATAAAGACGTAACCTACAAAATGTATTTTCACCCCACAGAAATGCCTAAATTGTGGACTATTGTACGTGCATTAAATGGCGAACAATTTATAGAACTTTTAGGCGTTGAAGATTTTTCTGTTGAGTTGGTTGGCACAAATGCCGATATTGACTTAATTGGAATTATGTATTATTATGACGAAACCGAAGAACGCTATGATGCGAGTGGAGATGTTTATATAGGTGACGAAGTAATAATAGGTGAAGACGTAGAATTTGTAGATGACCCACCTCTTGGAAAGAAATTCTCACATTGGGTTGATGCAAATGGCACAATATTTGACAATGGCATTGAGTGGAGAATGAATGGAAATCTTACACTTTATGCTATATGGCAATCAACAACAAAGTAGGTGATTAAATGATTACAATGACCGCTACAATTGAACTTGGACAAACCGATAATGGCACTATTGATGCAGTTAATGTGAATGTGGGGGGGAACAACATCTCCCCATTCATATCGTCTGTGGTTGACAGAAAGGTTGCAGGAAGTTCAATTTTTCTTTTAGGCTCAAGTAAATTGGGAAATGGTGCGGTGTACTGCAAGGAAGCGGAATACTATGTAGGAAGTGTTATTTCCGATGATTATGGAGATTTTGCAACACCCTACACACTTACAATTATGGGAAGCAATATTAAAGGCATTTCTATTGTATTTGACGATTATAATATTGAGTATGCCACCGAATTGATTGTTGACGATAAATTGTATTTTAACAATAGTATTACGTTTAGCACAGAGGTTGAAGAAAGCGACACTCACACAATTATTATAAATAGGTGGAATACACCTAACACACCGTTACGTATTCAAGGCATATTTGTTTCATTGAATATTGACCTTAGTGTTCTTCAAATGATTTCAATTAACTTCAAGCGAATGATGCGTGGCGACCAAACTATGCCCTCTTGGGGTATCATTTCAAATAGTGGCAACATTGAGTTCAATGACTTGAACCAACACATTCAAGAGTACATTAAAAAAGAAATGATTAAGCAAAATCTCAAGTGTAGAATTAATCTTAATAACACACTTACAATGTCAAGTAAACAACTTGCCACTATGTACACAGATAAGTGGGAATATGACAATGATAGCCGAGTTGTAAATGTATCTATCAAAGACGATTTGGAAGAATGGCAAGAGATTTTAGTTGACGAGATTTCTTATGACCCCGATAGTCAACGTGCAAAGTCTTTTGCGGAACTTTATATCATATTAAAAGAGGCGACACCATCAAAGTTCAATATGTTGAATATAGATGACTTAGACCCCGACACACAATACATTTTGGCAAACACGTATTGCAAATATCCATTGCTTAATGCAGGAACTTTGTGGTCAAGTTGGGAAAAACTCTGTCAAGCGTGTCAACTTTACATATACAAAAACTCACGAAATGAAACTGTTTGCAGTTATAGATTAGGAGCATAAAATGGCAATAATAATCCCAAGCAAACATATATACGAAATTAGAAACAACAAAATTATTGAAAATCGCATAAACAAGGTTGAAGTCAATGCCACAGAAGTAAAGCCTGTAAATGAATTTGATAAGGTTGTATATAGTGAAAATATAGATTTTAATTCTTCATCAGTATTTGAAGAAGAAACAAATGCAAATAAAGATGACTCATATTATTCTACTGCAGGTCCTCAAATTGGTTATCAATATAGTTATGTTTATTTCAATAATAAATTAAAATATTTTCAAGGGCATATAAAAATACCCAAAGTTTCAAGCAACACAAGAATTACAAAGATTTCCAAACTTGAGTTTTCTGTTTTTGGAACAGTTATTAAAGCAGATACGACAGGAACATTGCTAATCACAAGTGCAAATAATTCGGGATTGAACTTTAACACTCCAACGATTACACAAAGAAGTCGTACAGAAAAGGAAACAACATTTGAATTTCCCGAAACACCCGAAACTGTATCTGTACAAGGTGTAAGTGTAACAGGTCTTAAGGAAGAAAATACATACAATATACTAGAAAACGATACTGAATTTGAAATATATTTTCGTTGTATGGTATCTTATGTTAAAGAAACTTTATTAAGTACAGGCTTAGCATATGTAACTCTTGATTTAGGTGCAACTGTATTGGGTTCGGGCGAGTATGAATATTATGACCCGTCACAACTTAGAATATCGGTTTATGGAAACACAAGTGGTATTGAGCTTACCGAAGTAAAGCAAGTTTACGGAAGTGACGAAAGAAGTGTGTTTAGCATACAAAACAATGAGTTGTTGCAGACAACAAATTATATAACATATGTTGACAATCCAAATTCAATAAGTTATAATGTAGATAAGACAATCAAACAATATACAAAGGGCAAAGAAAGTGCCGTAATTTTGTGTAGCATTAGTGACTACTATGACCAAAATGGAAATAAGGTAATTGATACTAACGATACAACACTTAATCCCAAAATGTTGTTTGAGGAATTTGACCTTGTAATCCCTTATATTTACAATGCAAAAGGTCAAGACGAGCCAATGTCGGTGGATAAGCAAAACGTGGCAAAAACCTTTGTTGTTGTGGGCGTAGAGCCTTTCTATGACGGAGCAGTTTGGCAACGATTATATTTATTAGAAAAATAAGTGAGGTAAATTATGGCGGAATTTGTACCAAGCCAAAAGTATGCAAGTGACTTTAATAAAGCAAAAAAATACGAAAATGGCGATGCCGTTCAAGCAGAAACCGTAAACAACCTCATTGAGGGTCAACTCTTTGTTCAAGGCATTGCTTCAAACAGACCTATAATTCAATACACCGATACTGACACTCCCGATATTTTCTTTGACACCAAAGACGGATTGCCTCGTTTTGTTTTCCAAAACATCAAGGGTAAAAAAGGCGACCAAGGTGCTACAATGCGTTTTGTTGACGGAGCATTGTCTGTATCTTCTTATATGGGAAATTCTCTTAATTTGGGAATTGGTCACATATTAAATCCCCAAAACATCTCTGTGGGTGATATAGTTTTTGACCCCTATTTTACCGAAGGTGGAAATGGTTATTTGTGTATGTGGGAAGTTACCCAAGTACATACAAATAATTCCGTTGACCTCAAGGGATTAGGATATGTTTATGCTCCCAAAGGCGCAGACGGAAAAACACCCTATATTGATGGTGGCGATTGGTATATTGACGAAGTATATCAAGGCAGAGCCGAGGGTTTTTCACCCACAATTGAAGTTGAAGATAAGGGCGACGGAGAACATTGGATATACATTACAGATGTAAATACAGCAGGAACTCCCGACCCTATTAAGATTAAAGAGGGTAAAGACGGAGTTGGTATCAAGAGCATAGACCAAACCACCGCAAACACGGGAAGTAGCGAAATAAACACAATCACGATTTACAATGATAACAATAACCCAATTGGTAGTTTTAATATTTATAATGGCGCAAAAGGCGCTTCTGTAAATAAAGTAAAAAGCACTCCCGTAGAAAACGGAACTCAAGTTGATGTTTATCTTGATACCAATATTTCAACTCCCGAAACCTCATTTATTGTTAATGATGGTAATGACGGAATTTCCCCCGTTATTAGCGTGGCAAAACAAAATGGTGTAACAACCATAACAATGACCGATATAAACGGCTCAAAAACCGCTAATATAAATGATGGTGAAAATGGTGTTTCCGTAACAAGCATTAAGCAAACTGCTACTTCAACATCAAGTGGTGGTGTAAACAAAATAACTGCCACGTTATCAAACGGAACTACAAGCGAATTTCAAATAATGAATGGTGCTAAAGGTCAAGACGGAGAAGATGGCAAAGACGGAAAATCACCCACAATTTCCGTAAACCCAATGGCAGATGGCGCAGGTAATGAACTTGAAATTACAAACCCCGACCTTTCCGTAACAAGAGTTGAAATATTAAACGGAGAAAAAGGCGATGAGGGAGTTGGCGTATCAAGTTCTTTAATTGAATACACCACAAGCCAAAGCGGAACAACTGTTCCCACAAGTGGTTGGGGAGTTAAAGTTCCTACTGTTAGCAAGGGTCAGTTTCTTTGGACAAAAATTACTTTGAATTTTTCCAATGGCACAACACAGACCGCATATAATGTTTCTTATCACGGCACAGATGCAAACATTACTATTGACAATGCTCTGAGTTCTACAAGCCAAAATGCCGTTCAAAACAAGGTAGTAACAACGGCTTTAAATACTAAAGTGCCAACTACAACAACTGTCAACGGACACCCTTTAAGTAGTAATGTGACAGTAACCAAAAGTGATGTTGGACTTAGCAATGTGGCAAATGAAAGTCCTGCAACAATAAGAGCAGGTCTTACGGATACCAATGTAAAAAATGCACTTGGCTATACACCTACAAGTCCAAGCGACCTTGCGGAGTTAAATAAAACTCTTTCTCTTGCAATCTCAACCCTTGACGAAGATATTACAGATATTAAGACGGGCGAAGTTGTTGTCAAAAAAGCCGAAAACGATAGCAATGGCAATGAAATAATCAACACTTACGCTACAAAAAGTGAAGCAAACGCAAGAGCCAAAACCATTGAGTATTCGTGGGAAAGTGTTGGTGCAGACGGAGTTAACCCTTTCAAACTTAACCTTACGCTTAAAGATGCTAATGGAAATCAGTTGTCAACAACACAGATTGACTTCCCGTTGGAGCAAATGGTTGTCGGTGCAGAATATGATAAGGATACAAAAGACCTTATTTTGTACACTACCGATGGTCAAGTTGCTATTCCCGTAGACGATATTTTTGACGGACTTGTGACCGACAGTAACATCGGTGACAAAACCGCAGGTAAGGCAAAAGTTCTTGAAACGGCAAGAACAATAACCTTTAGTGGTGATGTTACAGGCTCTTATGCTTTCAATGGAAGCGATGACAAATCTGTAACTTTGACAGTTAAAGACGATAGCCACAACCACGTTATCTCTAATATTGACGGATTGCAAACTGTCCTTGATGGAAAGGTTGATAAAGTAGATGGTAAAAGTTTATCTACCAACGACTACACAACCGCAGAAAAGAACAAACTTGCAGGAATTTCAAGTGGCGCAGAAGTAAACCAAAACGCATTTTCAAATGTAAAGGTTGGGGCAACAACTATTTCTGCCGATAGTGAAACCGACACTATTGAATTTGTAGGAAGCAACGTAACTATTACTCCCGATGCCACAAACGATAAGATTACGTTTATAGTTGCCGATGGAACTACATCTGCAAAAGGTGTTGTTAAACTTGAAAATAGTACATCAAGCACATCTACTACAACTGCCGCAACTCCCAATAGCGTTAAATTAGCATATGATGAAGCGTCAAAGGCAACCGAAATTGCTACTGATGCTTACAATCTTGCAGATGGCAAACCCGACAATTTGACAGACTTGGGTGTAACTGCAACGGCAACCGAGTTGAACTTCGTTGACGGAGTTACTTCAAGCATACAAATACAGTTAGACGCAAAAGCAAGTAAATCAGTTGCAACCACAACTTCAAATGGTCTTATGAGTTCTGCTGACAAGGTTAAACTTAATGGCATAGAAGAAGGTGCAACTAAAACTGATGTTGACACCGCATTAAGTTCAACGAGTTCAAACCCTGTTCAAAACAAGGTAGTTACAAATGCCTTAAATGGTAAAGTTTCCAACACAACCACAGTAAACGGTCACGCTTTGAGTAGCAATGTAACTGTTACTAAGAGTGACGTAGGACTTGGTAATGTTGAAAATAAATCTTCTGAGACTATTAGAGGAGAAATCACCAAATCCAACGTAACAACCGCACTTGGATATACACCACCTACACTAACAGAAGTGCAAAATGATACAGACGGAAGAATTGATACTTTCTCTAGTACATTACACAATGTGGCTACTAGTGGTAACTATAATGACTTAAGTAACAAGCCAACTATACCCACAGTTAATAATGGCACTTTGACAATTCAAAAGAACGGAACAACCGTTAAAACATTTACGGCTAACAGTTCTTCAAACGTAACGGCTAACATAACTGTTCCAACTAAAGTAAGCGAATTAACTAACGATAGTGGCTATAAGACTACCGATAATAATACAACATACACTTTGACAAAATCGGGAACTACAATTACATTGACAGGTAGTGACGGAAAGACCTCAAGTGTAACAGATGCAGACACTAACACTACTTACGAAGAAGCAACAACTTCAAGTGCAGGTCTTATGTCTGCAAAAGATAAATTAAAACTCAACGGAATAACCGCAGGAGCAACGGCAAATGTAGGTACAATTACAGGTGTATCATTAAATGGTACAAGCGTTGCGACAAGCGGAGTGGCTAACATAACAGTTAGCAAAAGCACAGTAGGTCTTGGAAACGTAGCAAACACAGGAGATAGTGCGACACCTGTTGCTAATGGCACAACCAAGTTTACCACAGGCGGTGCTTACACCGAACTTGCAAAAAAGGTTGACAAATCCACCACAGTTAATGGTCACGCATTGAGTGGGGATGTAACTGTTACGGCAAGTGATGTAGGTTTGGGTAATGTTGAAAACAAGTCCTCTGCAACCATTAGGGGTGAAATTATAAAAGCGGATGTAACAACGGCTTTAGGTTACACGCCTCTTACACCACAACAAGTGTATGACGATACTGATAACAGAATAGAAACTTATGCAAACAATAACATTGTTGGCGTTTACGCAGAGAAAAAGAACGCAGTTTATTACGTTGAGGGTACAGGTACAACCACAGGCGTTTGGTTGGGAACAAACAATGAGATTTCCTCTTATTACAACGGCTTAACAATTGCTTATAAGGTGGGCATTGCAGGTGCAGATAACTTAACCTTGAATATCAATAGTTTGGGTGCAAAATCTGTTGTAAGAAATGCCTCATCTGCGGTTACCACTCACTATGGTGTAGGAAGCGTTGTTCTCTTGGTATATACAACCGATGACGGAACATCTTATTGGAAAGTAGCCGACTACGATAGCGATACCAAAACACGTTCCTCAAACAAGGCAAGTACCAAGATGTATGTTATTGGTGCACAAAACCAAAGTACAAGTGGTCAAACAACATATAGTAATAGCAAGGTATATATAGGCACGGACAACTGTTTGTATAGCAATGGCTCAAAGGTTGGTTTAGCAAGTGATATTACCACCAACGCTACCAACATTAGCAATTTAACTACCACAGTTGGTACTAAAGCCGACAAGTCTGCGTTAGATACCACAAATGCTACTGTTGTATCACACACAAACGTCCTTAATGATTTAGAGCCGAGAGTTGGTGCGACAGAGGAAGCGATTGCAACCCTCAACGGTAATTCTACTGTTACGGGTTCAGTTGACCAAAAGATTTCAAGTGCTATCAATGATTTTGCAAATTCCGCAACTGCAAACGGCACAATAGACACATTTAAAGAACTTGTTGATTATGTAGCCGAACACGGAAGTGAGGTTGAGGAGATTACAGGTGACATAACAGACCTCAAGGGTAGGATGTCAACTGCCGAAACCAACATTGGTAAAAAAGCAAATCAAACCTCTTTGGACACTACGAATACCAATGTTTCCAATTTGAGCACTACTGTTACAAACTTGAGCAATAACAAGGCAGATAAATCAAGCCTTTCTGCATATGCTTTAAAAACTACTGTTGAAAGTTTGTCGGGTGATGTTTCTTCACACAACACAAGATTTGACGAAATTGAGAAAAGAGCAACTAGTATTGAAACAGATATTACAAACAATGTTAAGCCAAGTATAACAGGAGTAACAAATAGAGTAGCATCTGTTGAGGACAGAGCAACCGCATTAGAAAGTGGCAAGGTTGATAAGGTTACAGGCAAAGGCTTGTCTACCAACGACTACACTACAACCGAAAAGAATAAACTTTCGGGAATTGCAAGTGGAGCGGAAGTAAACCAAAATGCCTTTTCAAATGTAAAGGTTGGGGCAACAACTATATCCGCAGATAGCAAGACGGACACCATTGAATTGGTAAATGGAAGTAATATAACCATTACTCCCGATGCCACAAATGATAAGGTGACAATTGCCGTATCAAGTGATTTTGCAAATAGAGTTAGCACTCTTGAAAACGATATTGCAAAAATTAATTCTATTGAGCAAAGCATTACAAATATTGTAGATGGAACACAGATAGTTGGAAAGGCAACAAAAGATGCAAGTGGCAATAATATCGTTGACACTTATGCAACAAAGTCTGCACTTGCCCAAACAAACGGCAACCTTGCCACTTTAGAGGATAGAGTTGACGGATATGATGCCGAGATTGGTCAGTTGCAAGATGAAAAACTTGACAAGTCGGGCGGTACGATGACGGGCGAGATTGCTATCGGTCAAGGTGACGGAAACGGTATTCAACTTGGCAAGTCGGGATATATAAATGCCACCAACAATGACGGAAGCAATACTAAATGCACTCTTTTAGGTGCAAATGCTTTAAATGCCTTAGTAGGACACTCTCAATTTGATTTGCAAATGAGAGGTAAAAGTTCTGCTCCTACTTACAATGACCAAACTGTTATCCATAGCGGAAACTATGGCTCATACGCTTTACCTCTCACAGGCGGTACTCTCTCTGGTTCTCTTATCTTGCAAAATGTAGCAGGGGGAGAAAGTCCTTCATTGATTTTCCGAAGGGGAGAATATTCAGACACTAAAACTGATTGGCGTATGTTTGGCAATAACGGAAATTTATATTTTGGTTACGCAAATGGTAGTGGGTGGACAAATTCTGTATATATCAAAGATGCTACAAATACTATCGTTGGTAATCTTGAGGGTAACGCTAGTTCTGCCACTAAAATAAATAATTATTATTCAAGTAGACCAACTTCTGCAAACCTTACTGTTGTCGGTGACGGAAGCCTTAAGACTTTTAAATCCACTTCGTCAATGACCACAGGCAAACCCACGGGCTATGGTGATAGTACTACAGGTGTCGGTGATGCACACATTATGCACTTTGAGTGGGATAATACAGGCGGTTATTCGGGTCAAATAGCATTAGGCACAGGTGTTGCAGACGGTATGCAATTTAGACAAATGAGAGCAGGTACTTGGGATGCTTGGGTAAGGCTTGTTGATAGCAATAACTTTAAAGAATATATTGCCAAGTATCTAAACGAAACCTATTTCACAAAAGGATATTAAGGGGGTGTAATTATGCCTGATGGAACTCTTTTCACCAATGTAGCAAATGCTATACGTGAAAGATTTGGTATAAGTGGGTTGATAACACCTTTACAGTTTGGGAACAAAATCAACCCAAACACTCCCGTGTTAAGTATAGGCACTACCTATTCTTTTGATGCCGTTATGGATATGATATGGGATAACACCGCAGATGCTATAAGGGAGAGGGGCGGTATAAGTGGGATTATTGAGCCTAACGATATGCCAACCGTTATAAAAAATTTAAGAATAATATCTTATGGTGGATTAACCACCGCAAGTCAAAGTAATGTTACTTGGACTTCCAAGCCGTCTGTTCCCTCTGTGAGCATAAGCAAAACCTCATATACTTTGACTTGGGAATATTATTGGTCGCACAGTAGTTACGATAAGTACAAGGTAAATAGTGTTTCTATCACGCCTAATAACACTTCGGTGTATAACCCTGCTTATAGTAGCAACATAAAAACTCGCCCTTATGGTAACGACATATCCGATAGCCTTGTAATTAGGTGTTCTTATAGCACAACTGTTGACCTTAGCGGATTGATTTCCACTCTGCAATCATACGGAGCACCCGAAAGCGAAATTTTAGCAGAAATGCAAAAAGAGTTGAGTTATGAAATTTCATCAGTAAATGATTTGGCAGGAACATTCAGTTTTACCATTGGATATTATGGTGGCACATACTCATAAAGGAGAAAATCTATGAATATAGAAGCATTAGAAAAACAAATTGAACAACAAGCAACCGAGTTGGTTCAAAAGAAAGAACAAAATGTAATGCAAACTCCCGAAATCAACTTTGAGAAGCCTATGGAGAAATCCTACACCGAACAAGCAAAAGACTTTGTGGGAATGTTGGCTACTCAAAAGGCGGTGCAAGACGAGAAACTCGTTGACGATATTACCGAAAAGAAAAAGGAAGAACTGAAGCACAATGCAGAGGCTCACCTTAAGAGTGAAAAGGCAGAGAGCAAACAAGCCGACATCAAGTTGCAAGAAGCAGACTATGGTGTGTATAGTGGCATAGCGACTTATGCAGGTATTAAAAAGCCGTTACCCAACAAATTTCAAAGATTTTTGTTCCTTATACTCATTTGCATACAAGCACCTTTTCTCTTGATTTTTGGTGGCATAACGAGTGCGATAAACATAGTTTGCGATTGTGTGAATAGTATCGTAGAGAAACTTTCCTCAATTGCAAAGTCCGCAAGAATACTTGTGCTTTCCCTCTTGATATTGGGAAGTATCGCACTTGTGGTTTACATTATTTTTTCACTATTAACTCACTATAATGTTATTTAATTCGCAAGAATTGAATATAAATACTAAAGAAAGGAGAAACCTTATGGATATTGCAACACTTATTGAACTCAAGGCAAAGTACGAAAGAGAAGTGCTTGTTGCACAGGCTAAGGTGGAAGTAATTGACGATATTATTGCCGTTGAAACCGCTAAAGTTAATGCCGAAGCAACTACACAAGAGGCGTTTGACGAAACCGAGTACAATGCCACAGACAATGTTATGTAAGGAGAAAGAAAATGCTTAAAGACATCTTAATTGAAGCAAAGAGAAAAGCAGAGCAAGACTTGAACAACGAGATTGCTATTGCAACAAACAGACTTAAGACTAACACAATTGCACCTTTTCACGCTGAAATTGACAAGAAGAAAAACGATGCGATTGCAAAGGAAAGAGAAGCTCACAATCAACAAATTGTTGAACTCCAACAGAGATTTGAGGCAAGAAAAAGAGAGTACGAAGTTGCGGCAGAAGAAAAGAAAAAGACCTTCTTGGAAACTACCATTGCAACCTCAACTGCGCACATTACCGCAAAGTATTCTAACACAATCAAGGAACTTGATAGAATGATTGCGGAGAATGGAGAGTAATATTATGGATATGTTACTTCATAATTTAACATTTATCAATATTGCTATGGCTTTTGTAGTTTTTCTTTTAACAAACCTTTTAAAAATGCCTATTAAGGCACTTACAGTTAAAATAAAGAATGAAAAATTAAGAAAAAGAGTAAACTCGGTAATTTACATTATCCCTTTTGCTCTCGGTGTTATTTTTGATATTCTTTATTGCAAATACTACCTCAATTTCCCTTACTCAATCATTCGTGGTTTGGGTTACGGCACGGCGGCTATAACCTTGTATCACACAATTGAGCAAAATTTCAAGATTAAAGTAGATAACCCCTTTAAAACCAAAGAGGGCAAAGCGGCTCTTGAAATGGTTGAAAAAGTGACCGCAGACGGCAAGGTTGACGAAAATGATGTTTCTGCCGTTAAAGATTTTTGGGAAGCGGTAAAATAATATGAATTACAAAATTGCTAAAACAATGCTTGGTCTTTGCGTAGGATATTTACTTGTATTCTATGTGTTGAAATTCTTCTTCCCCGAATTGCTTATTCAAGTAATCGCAAGTCCTACCTTGATAAGACTTGGCGAGTTTATTAGCATTTGGATTGGGTTTGAATACATAATAAGTGGAATAACCCTATATATCACATTTTACCTATTCGCTTGTGCAAGTTCGGGTAAATTTAAGCACGAATGGTGGAAACACTTAATCATTTTTGGCTTTGTGGTAGTTGAAAGTGTTATTTGTGATTTGTTGCCCGAATTATACACTCACACCTCAATATCATTGATGTTAATTACCGCAGTTATTTGCAAAGGTAACTTAATATACACAACAATATCATTTACCATACACGGCTACCTCTCACAGTTTTTAGCAAGTATTCGTGGCTTTGAAACTGTATTTACATATATAAATGCCGTATCGGGCATTTTGTTAAATTTGGAAGCATTTGTTTGGTTAATGTCACTTTCTATTATGTTTTATTTAAAGGAGCGCAACTATGGGAAAATATGTACCACCTTATTTGAACACCAACAGAAAGAAAATAGAGAAGAAGCTCTTTAAGGCTAAAAAGGTTGAATTAAGACTTAAGGCAAAGTTGGAAGATGCTCAAGAGATTGTTAAACTTTGGCAAGACCGCCTTAATGAAGCGACCAAATAAGCCAAATCTTAGAGTAAGGCTTAAATTTGCCTTATCTAACTTTATGCTACTGCTACCTTATCATTGTTTGGTGATGGGAAGCGTGGCAATCACCGCTTTAATTTTCAACAAGTGGATTGAAGCACTAATGTTCCTTGTGGCATTTTTCACATTGCGGTATAAACACCCTATCACGTTTCACGCCAAAAGCATTGTAGTGTGTATGGTGCTTACTAACTCAATGTTTGCCTTATCCGTTGTGCTTTGCCCTTATGCAAACACTTATATATTCGGTGCTTTGGTTTTCGCTTACCTTGACACGTTTATACTTTGGTATATTCAAAGCAAGGAAAATTTAAGGCAAGACAAGGAATGTGCAGAACTTTATGCTAAAGACCTTGAAGAAAAATTAAAGCAATACCAAAATCCCCACGAAGATTTGTTAATCAAGTGTCGCCAAGCAAGATTGTCGCAGAGAGATACAGAGATTGCCATTAAGTATTTCGTTGAAAAACAAACTCCCAAAGAAATTTGGGTTTGGTTATGTAACAGTAGAGAATACGACAATATTGAATGGGATAGCGTTTATCAACTTTTGTGGAGAATTGGTAAAAAAATTCAAAAATAAATAAATTTATTTACTTTTGTAGAGGATTTGTCACGTACAAGTCCTCTTTTTCTTTGCTAAAATTTGGGCAGAAAATAAGTAAAAGGAGAATTTGCTATGTTTGGACAGTACGGATATGCAACCCCCTCTTATATGGGAAATACTTATCAAAACCCCTACCAAAGACAAAACCAACCCCAACAAATGCAATACCAACCTCAACCCCAAATTCAAGCACAACCGCAACAACTTACACCCCAAATTCAAGATGTAAGATACGGCACAGAGGAAGAAGCAAAAGCGTTTATTGTGTTTCCAAATGCAAGTGCATTTTTCATTGACGAGCCTAAAAGCAGATTATATATAAAGACCGCTAATAATGTAGGTGCTTCGTCTATGAGTTATTTTGCACTCACGCCCATAAACGCAGACGGAACACCGATTAAACCCCAAGAGGAAAAGCCTCAAATTGATATGAGCGAATACGTAAAGAAAAGCGACCTTGCCGATTTCAATTTTATCACGATGGTGCAATTGGAAGAAATGATGACGAAATTGAAACCCTCAC